>Ga0209367_1002584_pt1 | contig 24012 bp, 18 predicted proteins | sample WorMetLIZISLAND2_FD_187412 | JGI IMG/M metagenome (GOLD analysis project Ga0209367, IMG submission 187412) | Marine gutless worms symbiont microbial communities from Max Planck institute for Marine Microbiology, Germany - Olavius geniculatus... ... | reverse complement strand
CGTCTGTCTGTCTGTCTGTCCGTCCGTCGTCGTCTGTAACGGATGTACTTTGGCTAGCAGGTAGATCTTGAGGAAATTTTTTATACGAATAATTAGTCCTGTGTTTTAGACCTAAACATGCAAAATGTCAGCGATCTAGTGACTGTGCAAAGCAAATATTTTTAAATTTCGGGTTGAATGGAGAGGGAGGGTAGAAAAAATGTGCGTTTTTCAACGAAAAACTGGCCATATCTTGGAACCGGTGAGAGTCACGGTTACTATTAATCACTAATAGGAAGTGGCATATTGGCTTTCATATGACATGAAAATCATCGACCTTGGATGATTTTGAAGGTCACTGACAATCAGTACGGTCGGCTATCCTAGCGACAGCTGGGCTTCTTGTTTTTTTATGATTCACAGTAAGTGTACGTGTGTGAGCAGGAGTTTTCAGAAGAATTAAGAAATGGTTTGGTCGCGTACATTAATGCTGACTCCGCCGTTCTCGGTACGTTTGACGCCGAAGTTAAAGGCACGCTTACAAATAGCAATATGCAATAAAGGTTTGTTAAGCCCAAATTCCATTACGCCGACTTTCACCAAAACTTACCCGTGGTGAAAGTCGTGGATACAAATCATGAAAGTCGGCGACATGATTTGTGTCCTCGACTTTCCCCGCGGGTAAGTTTGGGTGAAAGTTGCAAAGTCGGCGTAATGGGATTTGGGCTTTAGTCATTTCACTATGCATACGTTCTATAGATTAAATTTGGCGGCACAAATGACCGAGCACGATGTGCTTAAGAAATGTATTTCCAGTTTTTGTAAAACATTTGCGTAAATGTTACAATGATGCAGGATGCAGGGGGCAGCTAATTAACAAAGCCAATTAAATATACAATTACAGAAAGTGAATTAGCCAAGTAACTGCAGTTAGATATGCTTTTAAACATATGCTAATTAATTACAATCATTAAAAGTGGCAATTTGTCTAATTAATTAGCAATCAAATTTAGTTTCAACAGATGCACCAGATAGGCGGTTGTTACAAATGCTTTATTTTGCTTTAGAATGTAGCCTACCTGCGGATGCCACTGCATGCGGCGCGGCTGGGACCATATATGAATATGTCCCACTTTTATAAGTCTCTTTGTATTGTGACGAGTTGTCTGGGATTGTGTGTTTAAGGAAATTCAAGTGTCGACATCTACGCGTCGCAGACACTGCGAGCACTTGCTGGTGACGTCATATCAACCATGACGTCATCGTGCGGTCATGACTTATCAGACCACGTGACACAGCAGCATTCATTCGACCCATCGACCGGGTTTCATCAACAAATCACTTGCACAGCAACCATACGCGAGTATGTAGCCTAGACGTGTGCAGCATAGAAAGTTCGTTGCTACGTCTCTGATGAATAATTAAGCTATTAATTAATTGCAGTAAGTAGACGAATTTGTCAGGCAATTACCGTTGAAAAACCCAAAAGGTGAATTGCTATTTTTAAGGTATTACGTAGTGCAAATAACAGTAACTTCAGCACTTCGTTATGAAAGAAGTGTTTTGTACATCAAAAAGTAAACACTGTAGCAGTGGAATAGCCAGAAATTGTGAATTAAGGGGGAGAAGGGGCTCGCCCCTTCCCCTTTTCCCTTTTTCTTTTTGTCCCTTTTTCTGTCTCTTCCAGTCTTCTTTTCCTTATACCTTTTCCTTATTCCTGTTTTTTTCTCTTTTTTTCCTTTTTTTCTTTTTAGAAGCAGGACCCATAAATCCAGCTAGGGAATCTGGGGAAGCACTGTAAGCTCTTCCAGCGCGATCTGCGGCGCAACTTCGATCGAAATCGAATTTGGTGCATTGTAGCTTTAAAATATGAGACCTGGTGGCAGCAATTTTAATTATTTGTTTGAGAGTCAACTGATCAAATTGGCACATTTGATGCAGTTAAACGTTGCTTATGTTTTGTTTGGGAAATTAAGGGCGTGAAGCCCCGGGGCCCTCCTTTTGCTACGCCTTTGCACTGTGACCCTACTTCGTGAAATTACGATTGTCTGCAGTCATGATAGTCGAGCGTTTGAATTTTCTTGAACTGTCGTAATTTAGCATAAAATAATGATGTGGCTTTATTTTTGTTTTTTGCTTGTTCCATGCTTTCGGTCGAAACATCGCGTTCATTACTGACTCCAATCTCATGTGCGGTATGCGTTGACGATGATTACCGTCCTGCAGTTTTCCAGCGTGGCAGCGATAGTCCGCCCAACAACAGTCTGTTTGCCGTGTTTATCGTTAATCAGCGTGTAGGCGGCCTACGACGTGGGACATATTACGACGTACGTGCTGTATAATACATACGGCCGCAACGCTCCGTATATCGATTAACACGTCGATCCTATAGTCGCTTAGCGGCCATACCGGTACTCGGTCGGTCAGGCGCTGTATCCCGGTGGAATCATTCCGAGTTCCGACGCTGATATTTAGAGGCGGATAAGGCAGACCAATCGGTCACTGTCGCCGTCTGGCGGCGTTTAATCGATTACTATCTGTGACCGAGCGGACCGACCAACGGACGCATTCGGAACGGGCTTGCAGCAGCAGCAGCAGCAGCAACAGTGTAATTATACTCATCGTCTTCGCGACAACAGTCTACGGTTTATTGCACTTAACTTTAAAATAAACTTAGTTAAGCCTATATTTTCCCCATTTTCAGTGTGAATTATCCCGATACTTCGCTCACCGGAAATAAATATAAATTGTACTTCTTTTTTCCCCCTCAAAAATACGTATCACTGATTTCAAAAATCGGAGCATGTTTTATGCCTCTGCGTTACGTTTATTAAATTTTGAATTGTCCGTTTTGCTGACTTTTGGCGACAGGCCTTTTCGCGTGGACATTTAGGTCAATCGGGGATGACGCCGCTACGGTTCGCGTCCTCGGCGACTACGCGTTATCAGAAATGACGTCGACGGCATTTTTGAGTGCATCTGACAACTTCGTTAAAAAGAACGATATCTCGGACGACAGTAGACGAAATTTCACCAAAATTTGACTGTTGACGTAGTTGAAGCCGCAGATGAACTGATCAGGTTTTGAAGGTCAAGGGATCAAGGTCATGGTCGCTACAAGGTCATATCCGAATGTCTGTGGCCGTGCCGTATCTCCCGAACGACTTGACAGATTCTGACCGTGCTTTTTTGTCCCACACGTATCAGGCCTACTCCGCTGTAACGAATCCATGTGAATTTTGTATTTTAGTCCGTATTGCGAAATTAGTTGCACGTAAAATATACATTGTTTTTCGGACATTCATTTGTGAATATTGTCTATGTATTGTGGTGGAAGCATGAACGAACGATGCATGCTGACGGATCTGGTGCCATTTCACTTTCATCTCGGTCTGCCTGTCATCTGGGCTCAGGCTACACCTGCAGTAGGTTTATGCTGCGCTTAGCAAATTATCTAATACATGTGTTATTAATGTGCATAATATGAAGATATTATAAAATCTGTAAATACCGCTGGTCTGCCAAGCAGCTAAATGTTTACAATCTGAATGAGATATATACTGTGGTCGAATATTACAAATAGCGCCATCAAAGAGTGGATAATTATGACGTTTTATACAAGAAGCCTAACTGTCGCCAGTACAGCCGACCGTTACTGGTTGTCAGTGACCTTCAAGGTCATCCAAGGTCGATGATTTTTATTTTATTTAAACCAATATGCCACTTCCTATTGGTGATCAATAGAAACCTAAGCCTTATATCTCGCACCGTTTAGCCACAATAGCGAGTAACGACCTTTAAGGTCATTTAAGGTCAATGATTTTTATTTTATTTGACAGGACGTATGCCATTTTCTATTAGTGATTAATAGTAACCTTGGCCGTATCTGTCACCGTTTCCGAGATATGGCCAGTTTTCCTTGAAGACGCACATTTTAATACCCCCATGCAACCCCAAATTTGCAAGTGTTTCCTTTGCACTAGGTGTCTAAAATTCTGCATGCCTAAATTTAAGGCACATGGTTTATTATTCATGTAAAAAGTTTTTTTTCCTGTAACCTAACGCTTAGCCACAATACATCCGTTATAGACGACAGACGGACAGACGGACGTCGACAACCATACTATAAGCTCGACTGTTACTTAGGTACGGTCGGCTAAAAATTGGCGGCGTTGCTTTTTTTGCTCCACACTAGCCACAGAATACGCTACTTATCAGCAGGCCTAGTTTTAGTACTGTAGCATAGTAGCAGTCGTAGTGGTATAAACTGGCAGCAGCTATTGTTGTTGCATGTCGGCTACAGTATGGCTGGTCATCGACAGAGCACACATCGGCTGACGACTTTGATTTCATGTCGCGTTTCATTGATTCCGACTTCACCGTCCACGCAACCGTCACGCGCTTACTTACTGACGTCGCATTCCGGCTGGTCTCCGCCGCACGACTTCCGGTCGACGTTCGCCAGTTGAGTACCAGCCTACGTCGCATGCTGGCCACTCTGCCGCTAGATGGCGTTCCGCTGGACGATGACGTCACGCGACGTCTCGGTCAGTAGTCTTACGTAGAACGGATATACTGGCTGCCCTGGTGTTAAAACACTTTGGCGCGTATTCCATTACTCCGATCTGTCGTAAATCACTGACAAGCCGTGCAACTTGCTGTGCAGCTGGTGGTTGCGGGTTTGTTGTGCAACATGTTGTAGGCCTACAATAAAAAATACGAACCGATTTTAATTTATGATTAGTAACTTCAGTAAGCGAGGAAGAATTTTAAATATAGATTTGTGCTACACGTCGTTACTGGTGCTACGGATTTCGGCCCATCAACACAGCAGCTCCGGCATTCAGCTTTCAGACCGAATCAGGCCCGTTCTGGCAAATTTGTGACCCAATTTCCGATTTTTTAGACTTGGCGGACTTTCCGCTTTCAGTTTCTCGTTAGTGCAAATTTGAATCCGATGTGTCTCTGCTCACTTCGCGCTTTTACTTTTTTCGTATACGGGCGCGTTCTGGAGCACCAAATAAAGTAGCTTTGCGTGCGCAGAGTTCTTGTATGAATCTGTTGCAGGCGAGTTGCAGACTGCCGTGAATGACCTCAGTCAGTCGGCCGACATTTTCCACAACAAGTTTGCTAATCTCGACACAGACAAGTACGTATCGTCTAATTTCTAGATAATCACACGACCAGTTAATGTGAGTCCGTATTGCGCAGTCATGATGATATTCACATCAGAATAAATGTTCAAGCTTGTGATTATCAGAAATTTTGCTCCTATTGATAGCTTACTTAGACTTAGACTTAGGTCCGCCACTCCGCCTTTTTTTCGCTGCAACACTGGGCGGCGAGGGCTCTGCACTTTTGCGATCACCAGCAACAGGTTCTGCGTCCTCCCAGCTGACGTCCGTCGCTTGTATAGGTCATCTCGTAGACCTGTCCTCATGTCTTCGTTGGGTCTGCAAATTATTTTATGTTACCGCATAATAGCAGTTAGTCGGCTCGCGACGCGTTAGCTTAGTTAATTCTTCTTACTGCTCAGCGTGTCGGTGTCCCGTGTCCACAGCGTTTACAGCATGCGGCATCTTCGAACGGATATATCTCAGCAACAGCAACCGAGTACCGGATCCACTTCCGGTTCGGTTCTAAGGTACGGTATTCGAGGTAGGCGGATCACCCAATCGTCACGTGACCGATGACATCACGTGATCTCAAATGTTAAGGTCGTGACCCTAATATCTTTGAGTCTTCGTATCTCTGTAACCGCGCAAGATAGACGCATGTTCATCATTGACCACAATTAGGGAATCAAGTGCCCCAACTCGCTCATAACAGTTGTCCGTCTTTCTTCGTGTTTTCTACGATCTGGACAGTCCACATCACCACAGAGGACTGCCACATCGCAGGTCCTCGTCTGTCACCGCGTCATCACCGCACCGCTTATTCTTTCCGTCATTTAGGGCTACGTCATCCAGGTGGACGCTCCAGCTTTCAAACGAGTCTTTTCAACTTTGCGTTAGCCGTCGCGAGCCATCTCGCCCACCGGATTGTACGACGTATTAATGTTGTCTTCGAAGTTTTGTTTGTATTCCAGTACATTAACTACACATGGCACAGTTAGTCTGGTGTTGACATTCATTCATTCATTTATTTCTGGCAAGCACCACTAAGAGTGCGTAGCGCCGAACGTAAACACCAATCTCTAGAGTGGACGATTCTGAGCCAAGTCAACTGCGTCGTCCATATTGAGGTCGCTGAATTTCAGATCCTGCTGAATGGTTTTTTCCAAGTAATGCGAGGACGTCCCGGTGGTCTCCTCCAGGATCCTGCGGGGGAAGCTGTTAAGATCTGTTTTGCATCTGTTTTGTATTCGTGCAATGTGTCCGAACAGGGACAGGCGCCTTGACTGGACTATGGCTGAGAGATGGGGTTGCTTGGTTAACCTTCTGACTTCGTCGTTGCGCACATGCTGGTGCCAATTGGTGCCAAGTGTTGACATTACGTGTTGTTAAATTGTTACAGTGAGCTGAAATTGAGACAATACAACGACAAAGTGATGAGACTTCTTCGAAGTTTTACGCCATCATCTACCGGCAAGTCGTTCTACAGGTCAGAACTGCATCTATAGGCTGTACCGGTACATTTTGTTATTACAATTATAGGTCTATTCCTGAACTGTTGCTGAAGTTATGCTTTATTTTTGCTTGACGCGTTGCAAGTATGAAGAATTTATTGCTTTTTAGGCCTATCGTTTGTATGGCGTTAGAACTTAGGCTACAAGTTACAGCGTCTGACACATTGTAGGCAAGGCAATGCCACGATCACGGTCACGTTCTTGTCGTTTTCATGCCAAAGAATGTTTTCTGCATCAACTCTTTGGCCATTTACATGAAACTGTAGAAACACACGTCGGCCCAGTGCCGACATATTATCTGGGCGCCTCTGACCTTTGACCCTTTGATCTGATGGTATGCCACCGGTTACTTCTGCACCTCCATAATATAGAAAGCGTTCCCGCCAATTGTGTTTTATCGAAGCTTTTTCGTTGTCGACTAACGATCACGCACGGTACGCGCGGGGACGAGCAGGCTGTCATCGTACTAGATCTCCTGTTCTACTACTGTGAGTAGGCCTATGTCAGTAAGTTTATGCGTCGCTGTCTGGATGGAACTGCCTCGCGATATCTCGCGGCACACTGCACCCCAGTCTCTGCGACTGCCTCAAGACATCATCTTCGTTCTGCTGCCAGTCATCAGTTTGTTGTGCCGTCTTACCGACTAAGTTCATACGGACGTCGGGCTTTCTCTGTCGCTGGCCCGATGACATGGAACTCACTACCGAAACATCTGCCTGATTCTTTTCATACCATATCTGTTTTTGGACGATTTTTTCTTTTCAGAGTACTAATGTATGCAGAGCATTAGAGGCTTTTGGCGTTGATGCGCTAAATAAATTTAGGTTTTACTTACTTACTCACTCACTTGCTTGTAATGTGGTAATTGTGTATACAGAAACCTGCTATCAGGGCCGAGTGACGTCATGTCGAGTCACGTGACGTCATTGCCCGGCGTTCACGGGGCACTGCAGTCGGTGCGCGCTTCTGTGACGTCATCGCAGCTCGGTCGCTCATTGGCTGGGTTGTCGCGGGAACTGTCATACGTCATAGCTGCCGTTGAGCAGGCCACACACGTCATCAGTGACGACAGCGTGTTCGTTAACAACGGCTGATAACAATCTGTCTCGACTGTGATATAGCAAGTTAGCAACAAATAGCATCTGTTTGTTTGCCCTGCACGCCGGACCAAAACTGACAAGCTATAGGCTTATGGGACGATTCGGACGTGGTGGCTGACTTTCTCAACATATAGCCTACGACGTCTGACGACTAGAAAAAAACCTGTTGTTCGCCCTACCACAGTAACAACATAAGACTATGAATAATGTCTAGTTTCTACTGAAGCCTGATTACCGTTATAAAATATAGTTCTGTTTTGTTATAGCAGCAATAATAGTACACTGCACTTATGGGTAGCTTTCTGTTGTGCAGTATAAATTAACTTTTTACTTACTTACTTATTTACTTTCACGCTGTGTTCTATAGACAGTTTGTTAGTTTGTATAGTGTACAATAAGAAGCTTGTGTATTCGGTTGTTGATTATAATTTATAACATACAAGGAGTTCGAAAACAAAATTATTATTTTCGGCGTCTATATAGCTGAGCGATATCTCCATTTAATAGTTAGACCTAGGCCCTAGGCCTTGTACTGTTGTAAATGTGACGCACTACTGTCTAAAAAAACTAAAATCATATGTTTATTATTATAATTTTATAGGCTTATTACTGTAACGGCTTATGGCTGTCTAAACGACGCCAACTTGCTTCACGTTTACCGAGACCCCAACACTAGTTGTTTTTGTAGTTTTTTTCTTAAAAAATGAACAATTTTATTATGATATTTAAACAAAACTTTGTTATGACAAAAGCCATCATAAAAATTATATAAACTGCATATTGATGCGAAAACTGTGTTTGTTTACAGTTAATGGTTCCGACACAGGCCTACCATCGAGGCCAGATGTACGCGTCCTAGAAGTGATATTTTATCATCCAGTTTCAGTCTTGAAAACATGTCTCAGCCGTTAATGAATGCATAATGCTTGCTGCCTGCTTCTTTCATCTCAGACAGATTCGTCGTGTCCATCAGTCGTTGGATGTCGGGTCGGCTGAAACCCTCGTGCAAGCATTTGTGACATCTCGTGTCGACTATTGTAGCGCTGTCCTTGCTGAGTCATAACAGACAAATTCAGAGAGTGATGAATTCTGCTGCCCGCGTTGTCAAGTTGTAGGCTAACATCTTTGATTAGTAAAGTGTACGACTAGCACTTTTTACGCGCGAGAGCTAGCATAGCTATATAGCGCGTATTAGCTACGGTAATTCTGTCTGTCCGTCTGTCCATCACGACCTGGTACCGTTTCAAGACCAGCTGAGATAGAGACTTGGTTTTCACCATATGATAGCTTAGAGTCTCTAGTATTTTGTAACAAAATCTCATGCCACTGTGTAAAGGGGGTTCTCACGAACGAGGGGCGAAACAGGGCCACCCCCTTAAAAGGCGTTATTCTACCGCTATTGACTCGTCTAACGTGAAAGTGGTTGCAGATAGGCAGAGACGCAAGCACTGGCGACAAGCTTTTTAGGAATGTCAACATCGATGACCTTGAATGACCTTTAATAAAACGAAGAAGTGTAGAAAATCTAGAAAGTGCTGCCGTTGCAAAGCCTAGGCTTATTGTACATACGACAAAATGTCATTATGCTATACAGGGTGGGCCAAAAATGGCACCATTTTTGTATACCTCATAACTTCACCAAATATTAACAGATTTTCAATTTTTTTTCACTGTCCGAACCAAATATTAACCGATGTTCAAAATTTTTTACTGTCAGAATTAGAAGACAATTTGCAAGAAAACTGTTACTATAGATCTCACCACACCCAAAGTATGTCACTACACTACCTTGTGAAATGTCAGTATCTTAAGAATAACAATTAAAAACAAAATGACTTTTGTAACAACACATTTTAAAAAATTAACAACAGAAACAACGTGTTTGTTGTCTCATTTTTAAGTCAAATTTTCAATGTGTCCGTCTTGCTGCTGGACAACGCATCGAAACCGGCAACGCCACTAACCAATAGTGCGATTAACCAAACGCTGCAGTACTTTGCCCCACTCGGCAACAATGGCTTTCGTTAGCTGGTTGACTGTCGTGAATCGTCAATTAAACATTGATGAGCCATTTGTTGAAGAGCATCACAAACAGCATAATCGACTGGATTTAAGTCTGGGTTGTTTGGGGGCCGCAATGCCGGGCTCGATCAACATTAATCACGCAACTGGTTAGTGGCGTCGCCGGCTTGAGTGCATCATCTGACATTTCACGAGGTAGCATAGTGACACACTTTGGGCGTGGTGAGATCTATACTAACAGTTTTATTGCAAATTGTCTTCTAATTCTGACAGTAAAAAATTTTGAACATCGGTTAATATTTGGTGAAGTTATGAGGCGTACAATAAATGGTGCTATTTTTTGGCCCACCCTGTACATAGGCTTAACATAATTCGTCACAACTTTTTAACTTCTGAAGTCGTTTGAAGTCGACTTAAGTCGGCATGCCGCTGTCAAATGAAATCAAGTGACTCACAGACTCAAGTCAAGTCGAATGTGATCAAGTCGGCTCGACGGTAGCCTATAGTCGACTTGGAGTCATTATAGCCTCAAGTCGGGTCACGTTTCTGCACTGCAGCGACTTGCAATCTCGTAGTTAAATAGTCAACACTATCTTTGTTTTCAGTATTTCTCATTTCATCATCATTCTTTCATTCCAATCTCAAAACTTTTCTTTTTCTCAAATCCTATCCTCCATAGACATCTGGCACCTCCTCGGACTGACTCCACGGCTATTCGGACCCGCTCACGGATTTTACGTTTACTGTTACTCTTTTCAGTTTTTTCTGATTTTTAGTCTTCATTATTATTCTTTATTTCTTACCTTTTTCAGTTTTTCTCTCTTATTTTAGTTTTCTTTACTTCAGTCATTTTTTCGAATTTTGTCAGTTTTACATTTAACAGTATATCTATTCTCAGTATCTCTCATTTTATTTTTTTTAAACATTCCAGTTTTTTTAGTTTATGTGCTAGATTAAACTGACGGTTTGTCTGTCAGTTTTTGAGTGCAAATTTATGATTGTATTGTATTGTATTGTAATTCAAGCTCGCAGTGTTCATGTATCGATGTCTCCATGGAACTGCTCCGCCGTAGTTGATGGACAGTTGACTGTCAGTAAGTACGCTAACTGCTAACAGCAGACGTCAACATCTGCGGTCTGCCACTCAGCGAAAGTTGGTCGTGCGGTCGTGCCGCGCTATCGATTGCTATCGACTGAACAGTTTCGGTCGTCGGCGCTTGATTACTTATTTACTTCGTAACGGTCACGTGGGCAAAAATGGCCTCTGTACATATGTGATGTGTTTGATAATAATTTTGGTGTACTAAGGCATTCAGATGACGTATACCTTTGACATAAATTACAGACATGCCGGAACAGAAGCCAGTTAAAGAAATGTTTCTCACACGAGCGCTTGAGAAAATTCTGAGCGACAGGGAGATTAAAAAGACGTACCACACCCAGCTGAAGAAGGCTTGCGAAGTTGCTCTAGGTGGGCGTTGCCTCTCGTGTGTGTGTATAGTGTATACGCAATAACTAGTGATCGTAAACGCCGCACGGTTCCCTGTTTTTCGTCATAAACGTAACGCTTTAGACGTGTCTGGCTAGCGTTAAGCGATTTGTATTAGCTGTGCACATTTTGAGTAGAACTTTATGTTAGACTGTTAGCGTTATTTGAGTGCTGATGCATTCTTTTACAACGAACGAATTGTGTAGTCACAAGTTTGCTGAGGTACGTTAACTGGCGCTAGTAGACCACGGACTACATGTATGAGTCAGACTGTGCAGAACACCGGACTCACTGCTGCCGACGCATGGGCTCTTGCCGACGACTGGTCAACGTGGAGTGCGCTACGACCCACAGCCGGTTACGTGCAGCAGTGAGTGAGTGAGTGAAGTCCATAATAGGATACCTTGATTTAAGCAAGTTAACATACCTCAGCAGACTAAGAATGGATTTTTACGATCAATTTTTTGAGAGTTACGGGCGGGAATAACTCCGAAACGGCACAATGTATGACAACAAAATTTTGCACATGGACCCGTGTCCTACGTGGTCTACACGTGGGCTAGGTGAGATGTTGCTAAGGACTTGTGCCTTTGAGAAAATGTCACTTTTGCTGTGGTCTGCTGTGGCAGCCTGCTACTAGCGTGCTAGTGAGGCTTGGCCTGCTGCGTGGCCAGGCCAGGTATGGCTAGGCTGGGCCTAGCAGCAGGAGTTACTACTGCAATGGTGTGGACTGTGGACACCGATATGTGTGGAGCTAGATTTGCACGATTCAGAATTGAGGCTGTAGGCTGAGGTGAGGCCCGAAAGTCAAGCAGACAGGTCGAGTCAAGCATTTCCTGTTTGCTTGTCCATAATAAAAAATATTACTTAGCGAAACCAACCACGCTCTGAATGCATTTCTGTAGTTGTGACTGTTTCAGTGAGTCTGTACTGTGCTGCTAGCATTGTGATGCATCTTTGATAGCATTTTACATGTGCTTTGCAGAACAAATTAAGAAAGATTCTAAAGGTGAAAGGTACGTGCTACTGATATTACTCTTTGCATTATTATCATGTTGGTTGAGCATTGTTTATAGTGTCAAAAACATGAACACATATTTACACTGAGCTCAGTAATAGTTATTAAGCATCCATAATTCATATCTGCACTTTCTTGCTAAATATTTTTTGCTGTTTTGGAAATAAATTGCACAGCTAACACATTCTTGTTTGTTTGTTTGTTTGTTTGTTTGTTTGTTTGTTTGTTTCTGAATGATATCAGAGAATAATATAAAGTTTTTACAAGCCCATAGCTGCTACTATTGTTAATTGTGCAGCACGCTTCCTGTCAGAGTATACCATGGTGCATTTGTTTGAATCTAACAGTCATTCAGTTATATTTGTTCAGTGGTGAATGTGTTTTTGCTGAGTATTGTACACATCTATGTGTTGAACAGCAGACTTGATGACATGGGTGGCTCTGCAGCTTTGCCAGTTCCAAGAGCAAAGTCCAGCCACATCGATGCGGACAAGTACTTCCTACCATTTGAGTTGGCATGTCGCTCAAAATGTCCGAGAATTGTAAACACTTCTCTCGATTGTCTTCAGGTAACAGTATATTGCTGTATATGCTATACTCACTCATTCACAACACAAGTTTTCTGCCATTACTGATATTTTTGTAGAGCTTTGATCATTTACCAGTATTTTCACTCTTTGCAAATAGTGTGAACAAATACAGTTTATTAGTAGATGGCTTGTAATAAAACGTGTCTGGTAGAGGTCGACCAAATTTTGGTTTCAGCACCAAATCTGACAGTAAAGGCACTTTTGGTCTGGTTTCGGTTTCGGTGGGACACACTGTAATAAGTTTCTGTTTCGGCCGAAACTGTAAGTGGAATCGGCACCAAAACCAAAACTGACTTAATGCTGGCTGCCTTCTTTACTTGTGCCTTTTATCAGTCATCTTGTTCTCAGTCATTAACGCCGGTCCACACTGCCTGCAGCGCAGAGTCTGCGTGCGGCAGTTGTTCAATGCCGACATCTGTTACGGCCCGCAGTATTCATACCGATGGCCGTGCATCTGTGCCTCAGCCTAGTGCAGTGTCATGTAACTCAGTCGGTTGTAGCTGCTGCTGCAGAGGCTGACCTGGAAGGGACAGGCATGGTCAGCGAGCCGAGCTGGCATTCACTTAATGTCAGCTGAGTTTCCAGATGCCATCTATCCAGGCTCTTGGCTCATCTTGAGTCTGGGCTGCTATCATATTACTCTTTTCCCACCGCCACTCACACATACGCGCAGTCACAACTGCTGTAGCCTTGCAAGACTTGCATTAATGTGAAATAGGCATGAATTTGATATATTTGTCAAGACACTTAGGCGTATGAGTATTCACGCGTGAAAGCAGCGCGTCTTAGCCAGCGCAATTCTGTCTGTCTGTCCATCTGTCACATGGATGGATCAGTCAAAAATGGTGCAAGCTACGATCACCAAATCTTCACCGTCGGCTGCGTGGAAGACTTTAGTTTCAGGAATCGTAAAGCTTTTCTGTAAATTGGAAGGGGGTCACCTTGAATGAGGGCACTAAATGAAAGGGGGTGGGCAAAATTAGAGATTTTTGGTGAATAAGTCGCTGTATCTCAGTAACAGTGCGAGATAGGGCCTAGGTTACCATTAATCACTAATAGGAAGTCGTACACTGGCTCTCGATTGGCGCTGAATTCAATGACCTTGAACGCCAAAATAGGGGTTTTATGGATTTTTTTGGCAATTTTGGGCTGCGACGCAAGTTTATATCATTCGCAAGATGGCACTACACTAGTATCGTTATGCGATCCAGATAGAGAATTTGGTATTTGTGTATTAACTTAGTGTGAACACCCCAATTTTCAGCCAAACTACTGTACCGGAACTGCTATAGGCTTTCGTGTGTCTCGTGGACATTAGCTCAAATTTTTTGTTTTATACTGGCATTACAATGTCGACTTACATTTCTGTCTGCATTCATATTAACGCGGTAAATGTCTGAGACAGCTATCTTCAGTTTTGGTTTCGGCCGAATCTGGACGCTCACTTTCGGCTTCGGTTTCGGTGCACGTAAGTGGTCCCAGTTTCGGTTTCGGCCGAAACTGAAAAATCCAGTTTCAGTCGACCTCTAGTGTCTGGTAGATTTTACTTTTACTAGGTGTAGTAATTAACTAACATTTTGCACTGTAGAAAAATTATTTCCACTTTTTGCAGTGCAAGCGGTTCAACCTAGTCATATACTGTACTACATGATTCTCTGTAGTGCTGTCTGTTTGTCTGTCTGTCTCATCTGTCACGTTGGTGCACCTGATTAATAATGCCCACATTTTCTGCGGGCCATGGAATTTTGAGCCGAGGCACGGAATTTGTTCTTTTCCGTGGAATTTTGATATTTCCGCGGAATTTCGCAAACAAAGGTGGAGAAAAACTGGCGATTAGTATGATCTTTGGCTTGATGCCACAATTACATTCACAGAATGTGATGGAAAAATTAAAACTAAACTGCCTAAAACTGTGGGCCATATCTATCGCAACCATAGACGTCATGAATGTCTATGATCGCAGCACAACAAAATCGTATAAAGCAAACGTAACGCAACTTGACAGATTGCACTTTTAGAAAGAAAAAAAGATTGATAGTTATCTTTGTATGTTGCCAGAATAACTGAGCACAATGCCAGCCTTCCAATAATTAAAATTTCTGAACAGGATAGAGCTCAGTTTACTCACAAATGGAAGGCCGCAGAATTTGACAATTCTGCCGTGGTAAGCCACGGAATTTTGCAAACTGGCATGCGGAATTTGGCAAAATTTCCCGCTGAAAACTGTTGGCCCTACTGATTAAACTGTTTGACAGATTCATATGCCATTTGGTAGGTCGGTACATTTGTGGGGTCCAGTGACACAACTATGTTAGATGGGGTCACTGACTTTTAGCGGAAGGAGAAATTTGGGGGATTGAACTTCCAGCCACAACATGCAATTGGAAAATGTAGCCAAACTGCCAGTCTTATACTGCTGTTTGGTGAATACAAATGAGGAGGGATTCCACCTTTCGCCAAATTATTATGGCTTCTTTTTCATTATCGTTGTGTGTGATGAAGTCAAAAGTTGTACATTTAAAATAAATTATTTTAATCTCTTATTTATGTTTTTTAAATATTTTATCATAATGGAGTGTAGAATGCATTTCTACTGATGCTAGCTGTATTGACAAACATGGTTGGTGTGTGCAGAAGCTGATTGCCTATGGGCATCTGTCAGGCAACACTATGGATAGCACGTCACCAGGCAAGAGAATGATTGACCGAGTTGTTGAAGTTATCTGCGGATGCTTCATTGGACCACAGACTGACGATGGTGTTGAGCTGCAGATAATTAAGGTATAAACACCAAAACACATGAATCCGTATGACGTTTGGCATTCCATACATTTCTGCTACTGTAATGTGCTTTGCTTTGCAAATTTGCATATTTGTTTATATTGTGAGATCAGATTGCAGCCGTTTGCTGAATTATCACTGCTAAGTATGCTCTGATCCTGTTGGTTGTTTGTCAAGAATGGCATTTGGCATGTGAAAGTCCTCCAACTTGGAGCAACTCTGAAAACAATAATAAGTTGGATAGATGCGGCCGAAAGTCGTGTTTACAAGATTTTGTTATTTTTGTTATTATTATTCCATTGCATAGAAATTGCTTTGACACCATTGTTTCATTTACGCCAGTAAAAAGTCATGTTTTAACAACTAGTGGGAAACGTACGTCACAAATCTTATTTTATATATCTTGGATTGATTTTGTGGAGTATTTTTTTGCGTATATATATTATAGCTGTTCGCTACAGAGTGCCTACAAACGTTTGTTGCAGGCACTCTTGACGATAGTGACAGCCAGTTCATGTGAGATACACGAGGGCACCGTACTGTTGTCTGTGCGTACTTGTTACAACATCTACCTGGCCAGTAAGAACCTCATCAATCAAACCACTGCCAAGGCAACGTTGACTCAGATGCTCAATGTCATCTTTGCACGCATGGAAAACCAAGCGGTAGGACTACACGTCTGATTGTGGTTTGGTGGGCGAAGGGGGCGGGGTAGGAATTTCTGTTTGAGTAGAAGCTGTGCCGATGACCCCAGTAATGAAGGAAACTTTGCTTGTTAACACTAGTACTTTATGTTGGTTGGATGTGTACTGTCATTTGTAGTTGACAAATGTAGCATTTTTACAACTAGAATAGCTTTGAGCAGTAGTCAAAAGGTGAAGACTTTTGCTGCAGTCTGTGTCAGTAATTTGTGACATATTCAACTGTAGCAGCTTGTTGAATATATTCTGAAAAATAACTCGAATAGTTTGGGGATTGATGTTGCTACATGTTTTGTTGAATTTTAGTGCATTTTAAGCTAATGTATATATCGAGAGGACCTTCAGCAGATGTGGATGTTGACAGCCATTTGGTTTTTCTATTTATTTAGTGTAACAGCCGTTTGTCATTTCTCCATTTAAGCCATGGTTACATCGGGAATAAAAGTTTGTCAGTTGGTATGTTAGCTTGTACGTAACCACAGTTTCTCTTTAAGGTAGTTTTGCAGTTTTGCTGACATTTGTTTGCAAAATTAGTGTAAGATGTAAAGCCGAGCTGCATGGACATGGTGGGTGTAGGTGCAGGAAGACAAGTTGAGAGCGGCTGAGAAGGTTGAGGATGTGGATCGTGTTGAAACACCCGACAGTGGCACTGCACCCGATGCCATCGGCTCGTCACTAGCTGACGATTCTCTCTCGCAGGTTTGAGCGAAATTCTATTGCATCCACAGTTTGTTAATAAATTAGCATATTTGCACATAGAAAAAGTAAAGCGAACCATAGTATCCTGTTTACACGATGAAGCTGGCTTGACGATGTTTGCTTGATCATGTAAACGGGGTATAAACCTCTGCAGTGCTCATCTTCATCAAGCCCATGGGTGGATAGACCACCAAGAACCAGTTTCTGGTTCCTAATTAGTTGGTTGACTTGGCTCATTAATATTCGTGATATCTGTATTTGCGCTGAATGACTCATGTGTTTACATAATTACCAGTATGTGCTCAGCGTTGTCCAATAATGACTGTCGTTAGTATTCAGTATGTAACAATTGAATGTAAACTGGTGGTTAGTTAACACATTAGCTAACTGAATGAACTTGGAACCAGCCCCAAGTCTGTGACTTATAGGTGGCGTGGCATGGTCTAGCTTACCTTCACAGCTGCAGAATGTCACTCTCCCCTACTCGGACCAGTACTGCATCATACTGCTTGCTGACAGGAGCACGTTGATCTGAACAACTTGCCCCCGGGTTGTTAGTTGATAGCCAACCAGCTTCAAGTTGAACCAGCAATCTTCCAATCACAAGTCTGATGCCCCAACCATTCAGCCACCAGTTTGCACATGGAAGTCGGTAAGACATACAGTAGAACATTTGAGGTCCGATAGCGTGGAACATTTCAGTGTATATGTGATACAGGAGACTGAAGTGACAGCTGATATGGACGGAGAATTGGCTTCAGACTTGCATCACGATGGTCATCTTGAGTCCAGTATGCTTACATTGCTGTGTTGTTTTTGCTAGGAATTTGAATTATATTTAAGTAAAATCATTATTTTACTGTGTATGTTAGCATTTTATATGCAGAAGGAAAGAGTAGTGATTAGCAAATATTACGTTTCTTATCTGCATACTCGGTCAGTTGTACCGTTTTCTCACATGTAAGAAATAATTTGATTTCGATGGTGATCTGGATTATGATGAGGGTCAAAGGCACTGTTTAAGGATTTTTTTACTGCTGTTATGATTCTATGGGTAGCTGATAATAAAAAGACAGTCTATACTTCTCAGTAGATGTCTGATCTCTCTGTGGGTTTCTGTCAGTTATGTATGGTTATTATTGTAGGTGTAAGCAATGTTGGAGAAGACAGTTTCATCGATGATACAGCTGAGAGTGTGGCTCGGTACATCATCGATCAGCTTGTTACATCCGTAACTGCACCTGCTGGTATGTGCCGTTGTGTTCAGTTGTTTAGTCTGTATATGTGTAGATGCTTAATGTGCAGAATTAACCCATTTCACTGTATTATTGGTTACTTACTGTTAGTTATGTTACTAACCAGCCTTAAATAATTAGCTACTGGGTACAATATTATTTGTGTACACCATGTCCAGAAAAAAACATCCTGGACATTTTCAACTGTAACTTGAAGAAGGATTGTCAGATTTTAATAATTTTTGACACCAATATTTTTGACAGAACTGGAGATCAAATGACTCTCCAATTTTCCATTGCACCCATTGTTTGTTTCTGCACTACCTGGGGAAACAAAACCAACTAAATATTGCATTATGTCCTATTTCACCTGTTAGGGTTTTCCCAGGTAGTGCAGAAGCACACATTTGGTGAGGTGGGAACTAGAATGGTCATTTGATGGCGGGTAGTGTCAAAAATGTTTGCACCAAAAATTATTAAAATCTCTCAATCTTTCTTCAAGTCACAATTGATAATGTTGGGAATGCTTTTTGACACATTTCTGTTCATTTCAACTCATATTTCATTGGTTTTGTTCTCCCTGTGTTGTGCAGAAGTAGACACTGGGTGAGTGTTCCATAATGTTAATGTCAATTCTTCCACATGTTAACGTGTTTCAGTAAGAAAAAATAGACAGTGATGATGCGTATGCCGCTTTTGTTTGGATGTGCTTGAATTACTTGTGAGTTCATATGCATAAATCATTGAGAATTCCGTCCGAGAAATATGTATTTTGCTTAATCGCTTTTATACTTAATCAATTTTGCATCAAAAAATACCTCGAAGCATCAAAACTAGAACATTGCAGTGCTACATGTGGATGCACTGTGTGTGGATGTGGCACTTTATTTTGGTGATATACAATAATCACATTATTGCAAATTGTCCACAGAGTGTGCCAGTGAAAGATTGTGAAAATGGTCAATAATTGGCGAAAATATGAACAGAAGTAAAGTGCCACTTTTTTATTGGCCCACCCTGTTGATTTTTAGAGTATTCTGTTTTTGTGTTGACTCTGTGGCTGATGTTGCTGTAGATTCAAATCATGTCAATGTTGCTGATGTACATGCATATGTCGACAGCAGCGACTTAGCGAGTCCTGATAGCGACCGGCTGCACTTGCCAGTAGTTGCTGATGCTTCCCGAACTGCTGGTTCGTACATACGTGATGTCAAACAGTTTTTGTCAGATTAAAAACCACTTTTGAATATTATTATGGCTCACTGTTCAGTATACAACTGTGCGCACACGCACGTTTACTAATATCCGTGTTAGTTTCTGTTTAGCCTGCATTCTTTGACCAAATTCTTCCTGTTAGGTTTGCTGCCAATTTGAAAAACCTGTGGGATTGAATTTTTACAGACCAAATGCCATTCAAACAGCATTGGAGGCTGTTTAGAAATGAAACTGTTTATTTATAATGATATTAACTTATGCTAATGGTATGGAATTTAGTGGAACTGAACTATTTCATGTCATAGTTCATGCCAACAATGCCCAGTGTTGCGAGCATCTGTTCGTTGGTTTGTGTTTTTAGGTACACCTCATGGTGCATCTGAGGAAGAAGGCACCGATACACATGAGACTGTTGGCGCATTTGCTCATATCTTGCAGAAAGATGCATTCCTTGTTTTTCGCAGTTTATGCAAATTGTCAATGAAGCCGCTGTCTGAAGGTCCCCCAGAGCCAAAGTAAGTGAAACTCTTGTTTCCGTGCACTTTTAAAGGTCACAAATTATTAAAGAGTGTTTATTTTTTTCATAGGAAAAATGAAAGCCATTTACCGGTGGATGATTTGGACTCATTCGTGAAACCCGGATCATTTTCCAAAATTTGTGCCATTAGAAAATATGGTATCAGCTGTCATTTTTCAGTATCACAGCAAGTTAAAAATAGAACTTCAACTTATTTAAACTCAACAGAAAATATTGAATAATTGTTGTAATGTTTGAAAAGGTCATGATTCCTATGGATCTGGGTTTATTTTCTACTATACACTGTGTATCAAAAAAATATCTCCGACATTTTCGACTGTAACTTGAAAACGAATGATCAGATTTTTATAATTTTTGGTACAAATATTCCTGACACAACTTGCCATCAAATAACCATTCAGTTTCCCAGCTCACCCAACATTTGTTTCTGCACTACCTGGGGAGTGCACAACCAGCAGAATGTCACTTTATTCAATGCGATGTGATTGCTTAATTAACGTAAAGCGTCAAAACAAATTTTGTTCACATTTCTGAGCCTGTAGCTGACATTTCATTCGGTTGTCCATTTTTCAACTGCCTGCACTAAAGTTGCTTGAAGTGTTGGCCCACTACGCAAACAAAGGCAAGGAGACGCTTGCTCCATTCATTGACAACAGCATCGATAATGTTCTGCTCCAGATCAATCCAGCTCTAGCAGTCGCTTCTTGACTTCACAAACATTTTTAAACTTCATCTGGTAGACACACTGCTGCAAGACCTGCTGTTTGGGCCAACAAATTAGGATAGATGGAATTTATTGATGTCTTTTTATTTATTTTAACACTTATTATGCTTGGTCTGTTTTCCCCAGGTAGTGCAAAAGCAGACATTGGTGAGGTGGAAACTAAAACATTTATTTAATAGACAGTTGTGTTGGAAATATTTCTGTGAAATATTATTAAAATCTGCTAATCTTTATTCAAGGCATGATCGATAATGTTGGGTATGTTTTTTCAGGTTTTCTTTTATTTTAACATATATTTCGCTTGACCTGCTTTCCCTAGGTAGTGCAGAAGCATACATTGGGTGAGGTGGGAAACTGAATGGTTGTTTGATGGTAAGTTGTGTCAGGAATATTTGTACCAGAAATTATCAAAATCTGATAATTGGTTTTCAACTTACAGTCGAAAATGTTGGGGATACGTTTTTTGAGGCACAGTGTATTAGTATTTAGCATGACGTTGAATGTACTCCAGTACTCATAAAGTAGACTGCTGAGTTTTTGTCAAAACTTTGCTAGAGATAACCACTGTTAATACATGCACTTTCCAGAAAATTAGGAATAATTACTAAAAATTCGATACATTCAAATGCATGCTCTGTTGTTGGTAATATGTTTGTTTTGAAGTTATGACAAAAGTGTTACCCGGTGGTCTGCTTTAGCATTTCTTAACTCGGGTGTACATAATGCAGTGTTAGCTTCAAGTACTCTTTAGATTAGTTTTCACTAGTTGATGCCAAGTTACATGCTGCTAGTGTAAACACTGGACACTGTGTTTTGCTGATGGTTTAGGTCACATGAACTACGATCGAAGGTGCTATCTCTGCAGCTACTGCTGTCCATTCTGCAAAATGCTGGTCCTGTGTTCCAGACCAACGAGATGTTTATCAATGCCATCAAACAGTATCTGTGCGTGGCACTGTCCAAGAATGGCGTGTCTTCGGTACCAAACGTGTTCGAGTTATCGTTAGCAATCTTTGTTACGCTGCTGTCCAATTTCAAGCAGCACCTCAAAATGCAGATTGAGGTTATTACTTCAGTTTTGTTTTTATTTATTAACTAATGGTGTTTTTTTGTTTTTTGTTATCAACAGTTTCCTTTATGGCAAGAGTTTGCATGACTAATATCATGCCATTTGTTTATTCGGTTGTTGATGTCATTTTTGTTATATTGTAGCATATGTTTGCACAATTGGTATTGTGTCATAATCTACAGTGTGGGCCATATAAAACCGTTTCCTATATTATTCTGCTTGAAATGCTACTGCATTTGTTTATATGGACAAAATGACACATCACATAAATTGCTAGTTTGTTCTGCACATATAGATATCAAAAGCTAATGAGTATGTCAAAACGTTATTTAAAAAATAAGATAGAATGAAAGCACCCCAACTGTATTATATCACAATGGTGAAACATTAATGGAAATACGTGCTTGCGTATATGTCTAAGTAAAACAGCGAAAACTTCATACAACAACAAGACAGTCAAGTAAACAACTGTTCAATGTGCCATTCCGAATCTCTCTCTGAATTTTGCTAGACTCAGGGTTGCTTTCCTGGTTACACATCAGCTCAGCTACACACTCGATATTCTGTGTTGTTCAGACAGTCCGCTTCTGTCCACTGCCGACCTTTCGAGAAATCGAGTTCGTCTTGTCAATTTTGTGCAGAAGACCTTTAACAGAACTGACCGCCCAATTCTTGTTAGTAAACTCTTTACAAATGCATTTACACCCCATCCTTTTGTTGTCGAACAAGTTTGATCGAGACTTTATCCTCGTAGGTTAAATGACGTTACACTGTTTTCCCCATTGTGTTTCCTGTAGAGTTGGGTTGCTTTCATTTATTTTATTCCATTACAAAATTATTGAAAATATATGTACAAAATTTGCATGTTACTCAGAATTGATTATATTTTAATGTGCGTTATTCACTTTAAATGTACATTATTATTCTTGGAAGACATAATTAGCTGACATGTAAGGGGATGGTTTTTTATGGCCCACTCTGTATTTTGCAATATTGCTTGTTGCACTAAAGTTATATACACTGTGGGCCATAAAAAACGTGGCACTTTACTTTTGTTTACATCTTTGCCAGTTGTCCGATTTTCAAAATTCTTTCACTGGCACACTCTGCAGACAATTTGCAATAATTTGATTATTATATTTCCCACCACATGGTTAATGCGTTCTTACACTACCTTGTTAAAAATAAATGTATGCAAAAACTAACGATAATAACAAAAATTTATGTAAATGAAAAAACACTTTAGACAGTGAATAATCCGTATCATCAATAATTGGCGAAGATATGGATAAAAGTAAAGTGCCACATTTTTTGGCCCACCCTGTAGTACGTACTTATGACTTTCTTGTAGTTTTATTTACTGCACTGTTTATAAAATGAAGTTGTTGAATTAAGTTCAGAAACGTGTGAGGTCTACATATTTATTGTTATCGTAAACATTGTTAAATTTGTTCAGCGTAGAATTTTGTAGCACATATGGAATGCAATATACTGTGTGTGTATAGGTATTTTTCAAAGAAATTTTTCTGTACATCTTGGAGTCACCTACGAGTAGTTTTGAGCACAAATGGATGGTCATCCAAGCTTTAACCAGAATATGTGCAGGTAGTTTTCAGTGTTCTATCACTCACTATTGTCTGATAATGGTTTTAGTTATATTTATACAGAGCAATTTTTTACTATTGAATGTATACTTCGTTTAGTTCCGACCTTGATGCATCTATTAGCTTGTATTGTTCTGAATGTATTGAGTCCGCTGCAGGTGTGTTTTTGCAATGATGTTTAATTTTTGCTGACTGGTCACTTTTTGTGGTGCTCCCTCACTAAGCTAGTGTAACCAGAAGTAAGATGTTGGGATTTTTTGAGGTAATGTGTAAGAATAATAAAAGAATAATTTTTACTCTCTGTCTTATATCAGTGGTAAGTTGTTTGTTTCATATTCACAACTATTTTTGGACTGGTCTGTTGTGTTCTCATTTGTTGCCTAATACCCCGTTTACATGAGGAGGCATACATGAAGGACACATGAAGCAAACTTAGAGCACACATCGTGCACATGTATATTGAATACATTTGCTTCATGTTTGCTTCATGTATGCTTCCTCGTGTAAACGGGGTCATCATCATCATCATCATCATCATCATCATCGACAACCGTGGGCTCAATGCCCGTTGGTGTCTGACGCCATTCTTACTATCGCTGCCCACCGCTGCCTATCTAGGG
>Ga0209367_1002582_pt1 | contig 24015 bp, 13 predicted proteins | sample WorMetLIZISLAND2_FD_187412 | JGI IMG/M metagenome (GOLD analysis project Ga0209367, IMG submission 187412) | Marine gutless worms symbiont microbial communities from Max Planck institute for Marine Microbiology, Germany - Olavius geniculatus... ... | reverse complement strand
ATTATTGTCAATGCATTGTGGCTTTGTCTGTTTTTTGTTTGTGGTCGAGGTATGTTATTGATGCGCTACGTGCTACAGCCATGCTGTAGAGTGTCCATGGAATGATGTGTCCGTCTGTTCGTCTGTCTGTCTGTTTGTAACAGATATATTGTGGCTAATGCGTAGGTGCAAGGGGAAAGCTTTTTACACGAATAATTAGCCATGTTGAGGCTTTTTGGTGCAAAATTTGGGAGATGCCGTGCAAGGGAAATGTTTTCTAATTTGGTGTTGAATGGAGGGAGTATGAAAAATATGCGTTTTTTGATGGAAACTGGCTGTATCTCAGAAACGGTGAGAGATACGACCAAGGTTAATATTGGTCACTAATAGAAAATCGCATATGCTCTTTTAGATGAGATGAAAATCATCAACCTTGGATGACCTTGAAGGTCAGTACTGCAATAGGAACTGTATAGTCTATAGCCCATCTTTTCTAGCGACAGCTGGGCTTCTTGCTATTTTTGTTGTGGTGATTCTGTGTTATTTGGAGCCAGCAAACTGTGTGCAGTGATACTAAGTGATTTAGTTTAAAAATTTTAGAGTTTTCACCTGCAGTTCTTTTAACTAAATCAACACTTTGCCTTTTTGTATGGTGATTTCTGCTTAACATTGGGCCGTGTTACCATGATTGCTCTCATGCTGACCTGGTCAGTTAAAGGCACTTGCTAATAATATGAGCCAACCACCTGGCCCACTTGAGGATTAGTGCGAGCGTAATTGGATTCATCTCTCACTGGCTCAAAATGCTGTTAAGGGGATGAGCTCCCATGCAGGTCAAATTAACGGTCTGAGTTTGTACGCTGTGTCTCAAAAAACGTCCCACTTTGTCATTGTCCATATCTTTGCCAAATGTTAACCAATTTGCAAACTTTTTTCACTGCCACACTCTCTGGACAATTTGCATTAAGGCGATTATTGAATATTCCACCACACCTTATCTACATTGCTACACTACCTTGTGAAATATAAATGCAACAAAAACAACAATAATAGGCAAAAAGCGTGTTGGAAGATAAAAGACACTTCAGACGAAAATAACGATGAGTTATCTGTATGATGCTACACTTTGTTGAATTTGTCTTTTGGATATCTGGCATGTTGGAACAGTGTAACAGAGTATTTGTTTCTGGCCTTGGTTTAGATGCCTACCAGTTCATCCACAGTGGGTCACATTCTTTTCAGTACCTGCATGCTATAGTCTGCTGCTTTCATGCCTTTGGCTGGTGCTTTCTGTTTTCGAAAACTTTTTAGTAACGTGTGTCTTTTTTGCTGTTTATTTTCGAAAATTCTACCAGAATTCTCCGCAAACTGTATTTTCGTAACTTGTATAAGTTCTTAGTCAAAGCTTTGTCTTCATTGATAAATGGCATGCTACATTCCAGTGCATCAAAAACTAAACATCATTTACTTTTAATATGAAAATAAGTACAAAATTGTTCCAGAAGATAATTTGTGCATAAGTATTAGTGTGATTTTTGTGATTCTTGACAATTTTAGTTTCACATGGTAGTGTAGCTACACAGTTTAGGTATGGTGGGATGTTTAGTAACCACATTACTGCTAGCTGTCCACAGAGTGTGCCAGTGAAAGAATTTTGAAAATTGGTCAATATTTAGCAAAGATACAGACAATCACAAAGTGGGACATTTTTTAAGACACAGCGAAGATACTTTCGTAGTGGATACTTACACTTGTGGAGTTAAATATTATCTCCCTTGACGTTTTTAGACAACTTTTATCTGGGGAGAGGGTGCTTTCTGTCTTATGGCCTACCACTTTCATGCTAGCTGTTTAGCCCAGTATGCCAAGTTCTAACTGTTTAGATTATAAGTAATACTAAGACAAATAATTTAATCCAATGCTGATTGATTGCATGTTTTCTCTTTTTGTTGGTAATATTTAGTTTATTTAGTTCTATTATTATTTTTTGCTAAAATTTGTTGCATTGATTTTTGTTTGTTCATGTAATGGTAAGTTTCCGATGATGTTACATTTTTAGCTGGCGTCTGTGCTTACTTTTACTATCATATCGATTATGTTATGCGTAATTTCTATGCTAGTCGTTCGGGGAGCTATCCATTGCTTGCTGTGTCGACCAAGCAGTCTTCGTCAACTGCTAACAGAGCTGACGGTAATTCCACTCCAAAGTCGGGTGATCCCGAGACATTGCTGATAAGGCCTCCGCCCCCAACTAAACCAGTTGCTAGCAACCAAGAGCCTCCCAGTGTATGTATTTCATCAAGTATGACTTTGATACTTGGCAGCTGTTGTTGCAGTCATTAAGTCGGCAACTAATTGTTTTGCTTTTTAGCATCTTCGTCATGATGTTCTTGCATGCGGCTGAATGTTTCTGGTCAATAATAGCATTGTGCTGTTTTGCATGTTATGCATGCTGCTTTTTTCCAATTGAACTGTTTGACCTGCTTTTGTTAACATTTTTGATCTTTTGTATATCATATGAACCACACTGAGTTAAAGTTTCTAATATTGTTAACCTGATAATGGATATTTTTTACCGTGCAATGCTATGATGTGGTTGATCGGCTGACAAGAATGGCACCTGTTCTGTAAAACGTGCTGCTGCAGCAATTATCATACGTTTATTATTAGGGATAACTTTGATCAGCTGTCAAAATTGAGCTGTTAGACAAAATCAGAAGCAGCAGTAGTACATGAGTGAGTAAGAACAAATGGAGAGGCAGTATATGACAAGTTAATCACTGTGTGCTGATGTTTCATGTTTGAACAGGAAACTCATTAGCAGTTGTTTAAAATGGTAGCCTGTTTCAGAGCTTTGCTCTAAACCATTGCAGTAATTGATATTTCGTTGAATGGCTAATAACTGACTGTACACTCATTTTGCAGCTAACTGAATCTTTTCTGCTTGTGATAGTCATTAACTTCTCATTTTAACTTTAGCATAACATGTTTTAAATGTTTATGAGTATTAAGTGGTGCATGTTCTCTTTTAGAATTAACCACTTGCTGCTGGTAAATTTGACTTATTCTGTTCTCTGCTTGATCAGCCAGCCCAGGTTCTCGGGTAATTGATTGATTCGGGCTTGAAGGCATCCAGTGCTAATGAATAAGACTGTCTTATTTTCACTGATTTGCTGTTAGGATGTGATCTGTAGCATGAGAAAGATGTTAAGAACTGAAGCTGTTGACTGCTTTGTTGTTGCTCGTTCAAGTTGCATAACAGAAACGAAATGTGGCTTAAAAAATGAATGCTCTTGCTTCAACAGTTCACCCAAGTTCTCTGTGGTGATATCCAGTCTGAGCTAAGCTAAGAGTAATGAAAAAATTTGATCTAGTTGACAAACAAAGAGTAGAGTATTTATTTTTATGCATAGTTACACATTTATAAATAGTTGTTTATGACATTGTAAGCTTCTTGAAATAAGCTTGTAGTTTCATAGTTACCACAAAATGTCAGTGGATGAATTTAAGTTTGTTGCAGTTTATTTTTGTTGCAATTATTTCTGAAGAATTTTTGTTTGTATTATGTGAAACTCTGCTATGATTGATGGTTAATGCCGTGTGATTGTTTCCACACTGTTGGCAGGATGATGGCGCCGAAGGACGAAGTGTAACTTATGCCACGCTGCAGACACCGCCAGCGAAGCCGCCTCGTTCAGCTACCAAAGACACCGTCCCGGAGACTGAGTATGGGACGGTCATTTCTGCATAGAACAACTGATTGCATCCTACAAGGATCAGTCTGAAAATAGATGTATAGTAGTATCTAGTACTGTCAAGTGATTAATTTTTTAAATTGCATCAATGCATGCAATTAATAGTACTAATCAGGCATTAATGTGTTATATAATGCATCAGTATTATTATTTACGTTGCCATCAGCAAACGACTACGCATCTCATCTACAAATTGTGACCACTGTCGAACTTTATTTATTAGCTTGTCAACTGAAAATCATTAGAGTAGTGATGGAACTGCAACATAATAAAGCATTGAATATTATTTGATCGTCAAATGACCACAGTTTAATTAAATATTTCAACTCTTTGCATCATAAAAATTAGGTATGTGTGTTAATTTTTAACGGTGTTAATTTCTTAAAATCACGACTAGTTTTTTTAACACGTTAAAATAATGCGTTATCTCGACAGCACTAGTAATAGCACATGCACTGTAGCATTTTTTAAATGTTACTTCCAGTTGTGCTGTATGGAAACAGTAGTCCAGTCATATGGGAACTGCTACCACTGTCCCGCGATTTTTTATTTTTAGAAACAGCAGTCCTCAAATTATACTACTGTACTGCATACTTCTTTTGTGATAAATCAAATACAATATTATATGCATTGTATTCTTATCATGCAGTGAGGTTGGCCTTTCTTCTCATTATCTTTCCATTTCTGCTGTGCAACAGTCTTGTGAAACACTATCGCCTTGTTGCTTACAAGTTGCAGCCACTTTGCTGACTGCTAGCCATATATATGCTGTGTGTTAGCAGTGACACCTGATGAATGTTTGCCATGGATCCATGATGGGGTTTTGTACTGTTCATACAACTAGTTGTTTGATGTAAGTTGTGTTTATGAGGTGGAAATGGCATTTTTTTGAAAGCTACTGTTGTGGCAGCGTTATTGCGCTTACTTCAGTTGTACAAAACCAAGTATTTGTGTCGTGAATTGAACTAGATTTTAGACATATTTATACAACTTTTTATACACAGTGTCTGCCTTTATGTATATCACATTCGGAAAGAAATGCTGCCGATATTTGGTTGGTGCGTGGCTGCTTGAAAAGATTGCTAATGTGAATTGTGACGTCTCTCTATTATCCATTGGTCACTATTTCACAAAAATAATTTGCATACTACTTTTGTGATTTTTTCCCGTAGCATTTTACTATGTACAGTGATAAAAGTGTTTTGGCTCAGCTGGCTGTAAATACGTAAGAAGTACCATATAGACCGCAATTAGAGAATAGGAAAATTTTGTAGTGAATTAAGTTGTAGTATTTTTGAAAAAAAATTGCATTAGGATAAGAACAAAAACAGCCATTCAAGTGCTGGCATTCTGTGTTGAGACTAGTCATGTTGCCACAGCAACGATTGTATTCCTGGATTTTGTGCTACGTGTAGTGACTGCATTTGTATTTGCCAAGCTTTTCTGTGCTGCATGCTTGTTGTTTTTGTCCGTGTCCATCGCAGTTTTGGCAGAGTTACCGGTTTGGGCTTTTTTGTTCTATTCCAGTGCACACTGAGCTGTGTGTTGGTGTGCGGACTGACTCGGACGCATGACTATTTCGAAATGTGTATATATCATATATAGACTGGAGTGAACTACGCACAGGCAGTTGTTACTGTCCACAGTAGCGACAACAGTATTGTTTTCAGCATAGTGGTGAAGTTTTTTTTGCTTTTTTTTCACTGTTACCGTGACCACTCGTGAACCGCTGCACTTAGCTTGGTAAAATTTTGCAAGAACATGTATCTTGACAGCTGCAGGAATCCCATTGAATTTTAAGGTCAGTCATATTTTTGTTAGTGGACCAAAGTTTACCAAATTGTTTCCATCAAGCGTGAAAAAATCATGGTTAATAAGCTGTTTCCCGCTTGTCAGTTGCTTCTTTTGTTCCAGATATATTTGTGATTAAAGTCTATTGTTGTTTAAATTTAGTGCACTGTTGATAACTCATGAACTGCCGTACATAGCTTAATGTCATTTAGCATAAACTTGTACCTTGCCACTGTCTTGAAGTGTACCATATGTCAAGGTCATAGGTCAAAGGTTAAAGTCACATGTGTTGTTTAAGTTTTGTATGCATCAGCATGCCACGGTAGCTACCACTGACACTAAGCTTTGTGCAAGACTTAGCAAGATAGTTTTTACATTCATTTTTCCTGTTCATGTGTGCTATCTGGTGATCGTCCAAAGTTTTTATTTGGAGGAATTCGTTGCAGATGTACAGAATGGTGGTCCAAAAAAATGGCACAAAGTTTACAGCACCATAGTTTTGCAACCATACGTGACAGAGTCGTGCGGTTGTCAGCAAAATGTATGGAAAGAAATTGCTCACGTGACAGAGGTCAGTGTCTGAATACAGCAATTGAATCTTTTTCTTTTGCAGCTAGCAAGTGAATATTCAAATAAATATTAACCTCTACATCTTTATTTGTTATCGCAAGTTTATGAGAGAAATGAGGTTTTCACTAATCCTGTTGTTGCAGATTAATAAAGAGAAACAGTGCTCAATGTGTCCATCACACAAATGATCAACTGATGTTTATAGTCATTTCGACCACTGTTGAATAGCACCATCGATTAGTTCTCAAGTGACTGATCATGCTGGGAGGCAACTGTTCAAAAGTTGCTTGAGATGATCAACATCCTCAGTCTTTTAATGTATGCAAAATTGACTATCGTCTGTTGTTCATTATTGTAGTGGACACATCGAGCACCATTTCTGCTGACTCTGGACAATGGGCTTTATGTGAACCTTCTTGTTTCTGTCACGAACTTGCCTTAAAGATGTAGCCGTTAATGTCGTTTTCAAAGAGCTCACTTGCCAACAGCAAAACATAGAATATTTAATTGCTTTATTTAAACACTAGTCTTTTCCATGTAAGCAATTTTTTTAAACATTTTGGTGAAAACTGCATGACTATGACGTATGGTTGCATAATTATGGTGCCATCAACTTTGTGCTATTTTTTGACCACTCTGTAGTGACATTTGTTAGCAGTCAAGTTGTTCTTTTAACCTACAGTGCCAGAGCCTGGTTGATTATAATGTAGTAGACATGGAGATTATTGTATTATGTTTCTGAGACATTATGTGGCAAATACAGACAACAACGTTCCTAGTAGTTCTGTGCAATAATTAGATATGTTGATTTGATGATATGCCATATACACAAGCTTGTCGTCAGAAGTTGTTGTTGAGTGACTGTGTTGTTAAGGTTTGTGTGTAGTAAGTGATAAGTATATTTGCTTACTTATTAGACGCATTACAAAGCTGCTCATTCTTGATTCAGGATAACGTAATGCTACTAATTTCTAAGATGATAAAAGCTAGTGTTTTTGCACTGATGTGGCTGACAGTAGGTTTTAGACCATGCCGAGTGACCCTTGGCTTGAAGTTTACTGTTTGTGTATGACTGATTCTGTAATTTAATCAGTTATTGTGAGACACCCATTCAAGTGCTGAATTGTACAAAACATTATTCTACAGGGTGGCTGACTACATGCAGTTGATGACTGAAGTTAATCTTGTATGTTGACAAATGACAGATATTACAGCTCGCTTCTTCTATTGTTTATTCCACATCTTCCTGCAAAGTGAAACTATTTGTGGTAGTTTCTTTGAGGCAGCTATGCATATGTATTGGTAGCGTTATGCTGTAATTTGTGCGTGTCATGATTATCCTGCTTGTATACAATAGGCTATGCTGTGAATGTGTGGGAAGATACCTGCTATGCTATGAAATAGTTGCTGCTCGCGTTATATCTACTGGTTGCAGTGTTATTACGCAGTTGCTGTTTGACATTATGTTTTGCTATCAAATCTTTAGATCCAGTTTATTTTCCAGTGTTGCATCTTGCACATAACATGGGTACATGTATTAATGCTACAGATAGGTTTGGTTTTTGCTGCGTGATCATCTACATTTCCCGATTCACTCCCTGTTGGTTTATATATCACAGATGTGCTTACTGATGTATCAGTGGCTGTATATTTTCTTGAATTCACTTGCCGAACATGCTGACATTGACATTTTGCACTCAGTAACTGCAATCTCCAAAATCTCAGGTTTCTACTTTCTGAGGAAGTTTATTTTCTTGTTTGCATTGTTATTTGCACTTTCTAGTGTGTATAACTGCTACTGTTTCTGGCACATGTTTTATTCAACATTCAACATTTTATTGTATGTACTATGAACTGATTACAGTATTAAGAGGAGTTGACACTTGACAGCATGAAAAAGTCACATCAGTGTATTTAGACACATTTACTTCTTATGTAGTGGCCTGACAATTAGCAGTGAGCAAATTATTCTTCTAAAACTTTCAGTGTTGTCTTAGTTTTCTGGTAATAAAGCTTAACCGATTCAACTAAAAGATTTTTCTGTGAAGCGTGCCAGATAGCAGTGTGAAGTAACTGATTCATGTCTTTGTGATTGCCATTGTGAGTTATAGTGACTTCAGCATCTCTGTGTGTTGTACACCACGTTGCTGTGTTTTATTTGTCAACAAATATATATACAGGGTGGTCCAAAAAAACAGCACAAAGTTAATGACACCATAATTTTGCAACAGTACGTCATAGAGTCATGTGGTTTTCAGCAAAATGTTCCGAAAGAAATTCTTTACATGACTAAAGTTAGTATTTGAATACAGCAGTTACATATTCTTTGTTATTGCCGCTGGCAGTTGAATTATGCAAAAACACTATTACCCACAACACCGCGGTCCATAAAAACGTGCCACTTTTACTTTTTGAATAGCTCCGTGAAACATTGGCTGATTTTAATAATTTTTTTGTATGCGACATTAAAAAGAAACTTGACGTAAACATTTGCAGTTTTGGCCACCTCGCCCTAAGGTTGTCGCTACACTACTTTGTGAAATGCAGAAGTCCTATTTTGACCATTGACAACAATTCATACTGGGCAGTGCATGCGTCAGCTCAGAAAATTACTGAGACCACAAAATCATTGAAAATCTCTTGCGTCGTCTTTTTTTTAAATTCTTAAGTTGACAAACTGAAATGATACATCAACAGCGAGTGGGCTGCTTGAGTCATGCAGTTACTGAACGTGCTGTTGGCAAATGGTGTCAACGTCCGCCACTTGCGTTTGTGCTGCAGAAAGACATTTTGAGCACATGCTGAAATGAAGATGATGTGATGTGACATGTGTGATTTTTTAAGTGATAATAATTGCGTTTGTCGTTATTCACTTTATGATTTCTGAGCCGACGCATACGCTACCCAATAGGAATTCATTGTTGTCAGTGGCCAAACAGCGACTTCTGCATTTCACACGGTAGTGTAGCGACAACGTTAAGGTGAGGTGGCCAAAACTACAGATCTTTGCGTCAAGTTTTTTCTTAATGTCGCATGCCAAAAATTATTGAAATCGGCCAATGTTTCAGGGAACTATTGAAAAAATAATAGTGGCAATTTTTTATGGACCAAGGTACATTGAAGGTAATTCTGTTTTTTCAATAGTGCACTTGCCAGCGCCAAAACAAAGAATATTTAACTGCTGTATTTAAGTCATGTAAAGAATTTCTTTCAGAACATTTTGCTGAAAACCGCATGACTCTGTGATGTACGGTTGCAAAATTATGGTGCCATAAACTTTGTGCCATTTTTTTGGACCATCCTGTATATGCAGAAAGTGAACCTATTTCGCTCCTGTCAGCATTTTCTGTATTGTTTTTCTTTTTCAGACTCTGATAATTGAAGTCAAACTGTCCAATGGACATAACACATGTCTGTATAACATAGCTTATATATTCACTTTCCTCTTTTTTACAGGGCACTTTTCCTGCTTATGATTTCTGTATATTTTAGAATTGTTTCTTTCTTCCATTTTGCCATTGTCTTATTATGAGTATTGCATCATTTTTTTTATTTCTGTCTGTCTGACTGTCTTTCTTTCCGTGTACGTTTCTATTGTCATAAAATGTGTTAAGGGCCTTTTTCTGAAGTCTTATGAAGAAAGCTTTTTAAATTTTGCAACTACACATCCACTAAAACATACAACTGCAAAGTCAGAAAAATCAGTAATTGTCTGGGAAAGGTGTATTGACCATTTCTTAGGCCCCTTGTCGTTACGGAGGGGATATCTTTGCCACACACTTGCCGTACTTGAGCATTCAAAGTCAAACTTCTTTTTGTAGCACTTAATTTTCTAAAAAAAATTGTTTGTTTTTCTGTTAATTATTGTATAGTCTGGAATGGATAGTTGTCACAACTTGAGACTGTCCATTCGACGTCATTATGCATTAGTTAGGTGGCTCCGGTACAAATCCTGACTGCGCCACAGTTGTTATCTGCCTGAATGCAAACCATTTAATCAAAATGTATGATATCGATGATAGGGAGATGTGAATACCTCGGCCATGTTTTTATTTTCATTTTTCGTTTGTATTAAAGCTGTGTGATATATTTAATTGTTGTAGAATGTGCCGTGTGCGTTTAGCTGGCTAATAGTGTTGCTGTCTGTAGATTGTGCTGTAAATAGCTGTATGTGTAATGTCCATGTTAATAAACCTGTCAGCTCGTGTATAACGTGTTGTAGTCCAGCTGTTCGTGTTTTTGGCTGTGGTTACATGTAAGATAGAAAACAAAAAAATGTTGCACAAATGTATTACTGTAAAAGGCAATACTCTTTCGCAGCACATCAGATGTCATTGTGATAGTAGTGAACAGTGGTATAGCCAGAATCTAGGTGTAGGAGGGACTTGAAGGGTGGAGTCTGTGGAGGGGTCTTCTCCCCACCAAGGGAAGGGTTTGTGGAGGGGGCTGTGCGGCTGTGCCTTCTCCCCAGAAATTTTTTTGTACTAAAATGAAGTGTTGTGGTGCATTTAGGTACTATTTTGAGTAACCGATTGAGCTTCTAGAGGGGTGAAGGGCAGCTCGTGCCCCCGATTGCCCCCCATGGCTACACAATATTAGACTAAAACTTTTTATTGTCTCTATAAATCAGTAAAAGGTACCTTCCTTGCGTATTCGTGTGAGCAGGTTGCGGAAGTGACGTCATTAAGAGCATTAAGCTGAAATGATTTGGTGCGATAACGCAGAAGAATTTGAATCAGGCTGTTTGTTGTATGAAACTTCTTCAGTCTGTAGCTGGATTTACCAAAATGGAGCTATGTGGCATCTGATTTTGTGAAAGCCCTGACAGTGACAAATATTTTTATGGTTTTGGGGGCAAAATTGAACTTTTTAGCACCCATAATCTCCTCGGAAATTTACAGTGTCTACTTTTTATGCGCGAAAGCAGCTGCTGCTTTAGCGCATCTTAGCCATCGCAATTCTGTCTATCCGTCTGTCCGTCCGTCACACGGGTGGATCAGTCAAAAACGGTGCATCACAGAATCTTCACCGTCGGCTACCTGGAAGACTCTAGTTTTAGGAACCGTAAAGCTTTTCCATAAATTCGAAGGGGGTCTTGGAAACAGGAAATGCTATAGGCTATAGGCTCTCGCGCGTCTCATGAGCATTAGCTCAGATTTTTTGCTTGATATACCGGTAGTTGGAAGTAGGAAGTATCATAGATAAGATATTTTGTCTATGGCCGGTATCGCCCAGTACCTCACGCTTTTTAGACGAACCGGATGTTTTTGTTTTTAGGCAGATGAAATGAAAAGGGTAATAGATAATATGAAAATAACGCTAATTCTCTTTACGTGTGCGTCTGTTGCAAACTTTTACATTTCACATGGATTCGATGTTGTTTCTCTACAAACTGGTTTTGATAATGATGGTGTTGTAGCAGCATTTGGTGATTACAATGGCGACAAGCTGGTGGACGTTTTCGTCATCAATCCTCCCGGTGCGTGTAGGACAGAAATGTGCGGATCCTGTAATTATGGGTCAGCGTTCGCGATCGCGTTTGCGATCGAGTCATATGTGGGCGCCGGTCCATAATAGGATACCTCGATTTAAGCAAGTTAACGTACCTCAGCAGACTCGGAATGGATCTTTGCGATCAGTTTTGATCTTTAAATGGTGAACCGTTCGTTTATTTTAAAATTATTCAATTTCGTCAACTTTCAAATTGTTGAAATTACTTAATTTACAAGGCGGCGGATATTTTCGTTTACACTTTAATACACAGAATATGTATAACATAAGGTTAGTGGTAGCGTGAGATTGGCGATCTCGCCATAAGCCCCAGCAGAATTGCTAGAATGAGATCGCCGCAGATCGGGTTTCGTGTTTGATCAGCTTGGCTGTTCTGCCACTGGACGACACTCCCTTTGTATGATCTCGTGCTAGGTGACAGTTCTAGGACGAGATCGGCGATCTAATTGTAGAGATTATTTTACAGCATAAAATTGCCGTTCTCATTTTATAAAATAATGCTCGGATGATATCTCGTGGAATTTGAGCTTTGTAGGACCAGGTCAATCACTGTGTAATATCTCGTGCTAGCTGGGAATTCTGGTATAAGATCGGAATACTTTAGGCTAGGCCTATCATCATCCTAAGATCGGCGATCTCATTGTAGAAATGATTCTGCAATGAGATTGCCATCTCGTTCTAAAAAATGATGCTGATGTCTCTTAATTTAGCAACAATTGGACAATGGTTTAATTCTGTACTCTTTCTAATTTAATACGTGTTTTACACCATACAAAATGCAAAAAGAGCACGTTGAGACATCTAGCGAACGACTATAAAACTATCGGACAACATCCTGCATAGTCATGTGGTTAAAGCAAAGGTCGTCTTCTAACAGTGCTTTGCACTAGAGCTGTGCAGATTGTAAAATTTATTAAACTTTTGCAAATGATGTGGAACTTGATTTTGCATAAGGATGTAACAATCAAACGTTATTAAAAGCAATTTTGACAGTGGTCCAATAAGGTAGTTTTGCCCACTCTTTCCCTAATCAATAGTTTTATTCCTCACTTTAATGCTGAGTTATGTTAACTTGCTTAAATCGAGGTATTCTATTATGGACCAGCACCGGGTTATGATATATTCTGATCCTCACCCCTATCTCTAACCAAATCTATATCTAAAATACATTTGTATAGCACATCAATGCAAGTCTTTAATGCACTACCGTAATGTTAGCAGGCTAAGTCAATATTGGCAAAATAAAAAAATGTTTTCAACTGTAGATAGTCTGGTAGAGCATTCCAGCAGGCTGGACCAGCAACACAAGTGCCGTAGGTTGACAGTCTGTAGCAAGATATGACTCGGTTGCTGGTTGTGGAAGATCAAAGCTCACCATAACAACTTGTAGATGCAGCGACAGGCATACACAGTTCAGTGAGGTATGCTGGAGCCATGTCATGTAGACACTGGTAAACTGTTGCAGCCACTTGGAACTCAATCCGCTCAGTAACATCTAGCCACTGGAGGTTGTGATGCAGTATACGTGACAGCCTGCTATTATACTTCCTGGTATTGGTTATGATACTGTCAGCTGCATTGACAGGGTCGGTGATCGTAGTTCTTACAGGTACTGCCATTGATCACTGAACTTCGTTGTTTCATTTAGAAACATCATTGGATGAAAATACCGAGGGCATTGAAGCATTCTTGGTGTTATGCAGATGTATACTTTGTATACTCCAAATGCAGCATTGGCATGGGCATGGAAAAATTTTTGGGGAGCTGTAGATTACAAGGATGTTCCAGAGAATAAAACACATTAATGGCGTGTATTTATGTGGCATCGTTTGACATTTAGTCAAGGTTAGCAGTAGAATTGCTGATTTTGTGTTGTTCCAGGAGACCAGCTTGATGTTATTCTTGTCAATCAGAACTATGACTTTGATCGGCGGAATCTGTACAACCTGACGTTTGATGGTAGCGAGCGGTTTATTTCCGGAATAATGCTTGCTGACTTTGATGGAGATTTGAGCATAGACATCCTCATTTGTATAAGTCACACAGCAGAATCCCGGATTGCTGTTGAAGTATTATGGGGGAACAAAAGTAGTGAGTAGTTGAAATTTATATCTTCCGAATACTGTTAATTACTATAAATTCCATCTGTTGTTTGATTTTTTTTTTGATTGATTTACATTTGTTGCTGTTTTGTGCATGGTCAACAAAATGAGTCAGTAAGGTTATTTATGTAGTGCAATCAAAAGACAGACTACAGTTCTGAATGAACAAGTATGTTCTAAGCTGGTTTTTGAAGTCATTGGGCTACTTCACTTTTTGAGTTAGACTTTCGCTGAGCCTAAACTTTGGTCTAAGAAACTACTTTAGTCAAAAAGTGAAGTGATTTCAAAGTTTGGTTTACATCAACTGACTTTGACCAAACTTCGGTCTAAGTACCTACTTAAGTACTTCCTTAGACAAAAGTTTAGCCGAACTAACCTGGCTGAAGTCGGTTTGATTTGCATGGAAGAGATAGCTTTAATTCTGAGGGCTGAACTTTCGCTGAGCCGAAATCCACATCAACTTTTGACTTTAGCTGAGCAAAAACATGGCAACTATTTAAAGTCCTTTACGTACGGATAGTTTAGTAAATTAAAGCAGTTTGGTACCAAAAATAAATGCCACAATGGCTACACAATGATGTAAGATGTTACGTAATTACGTCATTTGCATGTGCGGTGCAGTTAAATAAGCAAGTCCAAGCTTAACTGGTTGATTTATTTCCTGTTAGGTTTACCGGTTTTTCCGCCACTTTTAATTGTTTTGGTCTAAGTCAGTAGACTTAGACAAAAGTTTAGTTGAACTTTGGTCTAAGTACATACTTTAGCATTCAGCTTTAGCTTTAGCTTAGCGAAAAGGCTTAGCGAAAGTCTAAGTCAAAAAATGAAGTCGCCCATTGTAGTCTAGCTAATGTCTGCTTGTCACAAATGAGATGGCTGGTGTTTCTGCATGTTATGTTGACCACCGTAAAAATCATTGTAATACTGATATGTCCATTAGTGAACATATACTGGCAGAACTTTTTGGTTTATATAACTAACTAACCAATTTTTCTAGGTCAGGCTGGGTCAGGAAAAGCAAATTGTGAATTGTTACAGCAGAACTTTTTACATACTGGATGCTCTTCTATCCATCCTCTCAGCAGCATCAAAGCACTCGAGGGTTGGCATAAGTATATTAGCACAATAAAATATCATTTTAATTTGTGAGCATTTAGTTGCTGATTGGTTTTTATTGTGTTTTTCATAGAGTCGTCACCATTCAAATTTTCAGAAACCTTCTTGGATGAACCTGTTCTTTTTGAGTAAGTGAAATAACTGTTTGTTGCCATCATCAGTAATTATTCTTAGTAAACAGTTAATCCAGCAACAATACACTGTGTTTGCTGTTTTGCAAAGTTGCTTTTTAATCTTATTTTTGAGTAACAGCCAGTTCATAGTACATTGTTTTACATAGTTTTAGCATTGACTGTAATTTACTGGTAGTAATTTTCATCCATAAATGACCTCACTACCATACTTCATTGTTATTTAATAATATAATAACACTTTATTTGCAACAAATGCAGGACACAAATGACAAAGAAAAGACAGACATGGACAGAATGAGAAATTAAACAGTTAAAACGATCACAAACATCCAAGTACAATTGAAGCAAAGTGACTATAAACGGTGGATGCAAAAGAACAGTTAGTTTTTATATATAGTGAATCACAATCATGATAGTTTTGAAGGTTATCAAGATAACCATACTTGAAATTCTGAACACAAAACACACTACTGAGATATCTACAGTTAGTAGCACATGATAACAAAAACTTCCACCTACGTAGGTCATAGTAATTCCTAATATCTAGACAAGAAAAAAATATTGCAACAATTTGACAGATTCCATACGAATGTAGTTGAAAACTTTATGGAAGGCATCATTCCAACAAACTCCGAATTGACGGATAGCTTTGGCAGTTAAATGCGATGAACCAATGTAATACGTAAGCAGCGGTAAACACCTGATGAGTGTAACTTTAACAATCTCACAAGCATATTTACTTCGACAAAAAACACTATTACAAGATGCATAGAACTTCTGTTTAACTTCACTGACATCGACACATAAACTCTTCTTATTAACAAAATAAATGTCTAAATACTTCAGTCGATTGACCCAAGCAATAGGACTGCCACCCATATGTAATGAATGTATAGGACTACAGTAAACTGAATTACTAATATACATAGAGACAGTCTTATTTGGATTGAATACAGTGTCATAACTAACACCAAAATTAGAACAAATATTAATCAAAGCCTTAAGCCCACTAACAATATGTGAAATAAGTATCAGATCGTCTGCATACATGATGCACTTAATGAACGTTTTAGAAACATAACATTCGTAACCAGACTGATGCAGCAGCACAAGCAAGTCGTCAACATACAAGTTAAACAAAATGGGTGACTAGATACCACCCTGACATACACCATATGATACCCTGAAAAAAATCACTAAAAACACCATTCCAGTGAACACAAGAATAAAGTTTGCTATACCAGTTAATTATTAAACTAACAAAACACAGTAGAGCTTGCCGGCTACACAGTTTATCAACCAGAGTCTTATGATTCACACGATCAAAGGTCTTACTGGCATCAATAGCAGTAATAAAAATGGAACTTGATCGAAAAACAAAATAATCGGACACTTTTTGTAGAGCAAACAGAGGAAATTCACGACCTAGATTTTTTGAAAAACCCATCTGAAGGTCGTTGCTATAAAGAAAATGCTCAAACTTCAACATGAGACAATACTCAAAAACTTTAGAAATAAGAGGACCGATTGTAATGCCTCTGTAGTTATCTGAACTACAAACATCACAATTCTTGTCTTTTACCAATTGAACAATAATACCTAGCCCAAACTGAGAAGGAACATAACTGTGTTTCAACATAAGATTAAACAAGTTGGATAAATGAACGGTAACGCTAGGATGACAGTAGAAAAGATGTTCAGTAGTGAGATTATCAATACCGGCTGCTTTACCGGATTTAATGCATTGATGCAGCACATAATCAACATCTTCAACAGTAAACAACCAGTCATCAATGATACAATTATTATTACACATACTATCAAAACCCATAGCAGCATTACCAGTACATGACTGTAAATCAAATTTGTTTTTAAAAGCACCAGCAATATCATGGCTACTTGTTTTACCATCAACATTACTGACAGACAATATCTTTTTGCTGGTTTTGGCAGACCACATTCTCCAAAAACCATTAATATCCTTCGAAAGCAAATGTTCATGCAATTCATCACTGAAGCTATTTTCAAAAGATTTAACAGCGTCACGGATAGCCAATTTATATTTGTACTTAGCGCTGTTCATTAACTTATACGTGGTTCCATTTTTGGGTCTGCCACGGAACACCCATATATCATAGGTTTCTTTGCTGTCTTGCTTTAAATCAATCAGAGCTGCAGATCAATAATGCTTAAATGCAGATTTGGCAACTTTAGGTATAGTACCATCTGCAGCTAGTTAGTGCATGAATAATCTCGCTATAATAAATTTCAATGTCTAATTCGTGACTAGAGTTATCACATAATGTAGAATTAGCATAACACTCAAATGAGTGGAAAATACTTCTTAATAAATCACCAAAATAGTAGTAGTAGGCAGTAGGTTAAGCTGCAGTAGGTTAGGCAATGTTCCTGTATAAGTGATCTTTTGTAAACTGTTGGAGATTGAGTAATCATTTTACTGGTAATCATTAGAAGTTTTGAATTAGCACTGTTTTGTGTTTTTGTGCACTTTGCTAAGTTTGTTTATCTTTTGCTGATTTTAGCTTTTTATTGGTCCATTGAGGGTTTTTAGAAGAATATTTTGCAGATAAGGAGCACTTCTCATCACTCAGTTTCTGAGCAGCGCAGTGAAGTTTGGATCTTAAATGTCTTGAGTCTGAGTTGCTTGTCATTACATGAGTACATGTTTTATCGAGAAGAAGGATTATCTATATTCTAATCCATTTCTCTTAATCTGACATCCACCAAGAACCAAGTCTGATTAACTTTGTTCTAATACATAGATAAGAAAGTGAACTAAGCATGATTAAGCACTAAGATGGATTAGAAAATTTTTAATCTTTAAGGATTAAGAAAAAATGGTTATTTATTTGCATTGCAGCTGTCTGATGTTAGTTGGTATTTGTTTGGATTAACTTTGGCATTAGCTGTTGTTTTCGATAATTTTTTTATCTGGTAGATAATTACAATTGCTGCTTCTTAGAAAAAAGATAACACCGAATAGACTTCAGTTCATGTTTGCGATCATCTTGATATTGAATTCTAGGAGAAAGTGTTGACTATGGTGTTAATCCTACTTCTCGACAAAACATGAACTCGTGTATTGAATGTGGAATGTACGTGCTGTCCATTGTAGCTATAATGCTGACATGCTACCGGACTTGTTGGCAGAGAATGCATCTGGCTCATGGACAATCTACTTAGCTAGTGTGAAGCATGGTTTTGTTGCAATGGAACCACTCTTGCGGCGACCACTAGCCATGCCACATTCCAGTGCCTTTGTTGACCTTCGCGAGGATTACGCTGCAGGTGCTATTTGCACTTACGATTCTTGCCCAATGCCCAATTGTTTCAAGTATAATCACTGTGCTGGATTAAGACGAGTTGTTTGATATGTTTATGTTCCAAGTATGGAGCACAGTTTTGACAGACACTTTTTAGTGAGACATGTCACATTCCATTACCATTTTTCCTTTCGAGTTATTTCAGGTTAGACCAGGTCCAAAAGTTTACCAAAAGTAAACTTTTAGGATTTGTTGGAGTGGGTCCCTTGAACAAAAAAATTCTCCCTTATTTCTTCAACTAATCTGCTATTTTGTGACGTGGTGAAATTTTGACACTAGCTTCAAAAGACTGAAAGAATAATGTGCAGTTGAAATGTGGGTGGAAAAAGCACATCCAGTGGATTGGAAATACAGCATGTATACAGTGACAGTACTGAGTTTTGGAGTAGGACATTTTGGCGTTGTTGTTTGGGCGCCACCGCTTGGGCACTCACCATTTGGGCGCCAGGACATTAGGGTGCACGGACAATTGTGCGTCGGTCGTTTGGGCGCCAAACCATGAAAGGTTAAAAGGTGGTGTTATAGCTCTTAATGGAAGCCCATTTCAGAGCTACGAAGCGTCACCTGCCGTATGGGATCTCACAGTGTTACCTGCCACCCGACACAGGCAAACGTGCCCCGCTTTAACCCCAGCCAGATAGACTGGTACTCGATTTACCTACCTTGGAGGGATGGAAGGCTGAGTTGACCTAGGTGGCTGGTTACATACCGAGATGGTTGGTTTACCTGCCCACAGGCAGTCATCCATCGCAGTACTAACCCGGCCCGACGTAGAGTAACTTTGTTGATTTAATCAAACGTGTTTTCGCTAAGTTACGCCACCAACCTGGCGTCATGACACCGCCTTCAATAGGGTTCGAAAATTAGGCATGATATATAACAGGTAACTCAAATGAAAATTACTCGAAATTTACCTTAGCATTTACTCCGAAAACAACGGTCTGCTTTGTCACTTGATGACAAAAACGCACAACGACGATGTAAGACGACGACGCAATGTGTGACAACGATGACATACAATGATGACGATGTACGGTGACGAGTGACGACGCATGACAAAGAAATCTGGCGACAATGAAGCGAGACATCGATGAAGAAGCGACGGACAATGATAACTGCTAAGTACAGCAGGAAGTTATTATCACAGAGCCAATAAAATCGTATATGCCACTTTACTTATGATTACGATTTTAACACTATCTATATGCAAATTAATTCCAGTAACGTGCCAATCACAAAGCATGGCGCCCAAACGTCCGACACCTAAGCGGTGGCGGCCAAACGAGCCGGCGCCCAAATGTCACGTACTTTCTGAGTTTTGATGTCAGGTATTTGTATTTTACAGGTAGGCTGAAACTGCAATGTGATTTTTTTGGTTTTTAACTTTTGGTTGTTTTGAATTTGTTTTAGATTTGTTCGTGACGACACAAGATGGCTTTGAAATTTACAGAAATGCAAGTGTAAGTGTTAATGGGAGTAGCTTTATATGACTTAATATTTGGTGCTCTTTGTTGTTTGTTGCATGAAGTTCAATTATTGACATGTAGGTTGGTTGTGCACATTTTTGTAAACATTTGGAAAGCACTCCTTTGAGATAAAAGTTAATGCTTTCACTGTGACAGTTTAATGCATATTTTGCTGTACTGTATTTTATTTTTTCTGATAATTGTTTTTAGAACGAAGCAGTGGTGAAGTATGCTGCAAATAATAATGGCTCAGATCCGTCGGTTTTTGCGTCATCATTCGGCGACTTTAGTATGCACTGTTTATTGTATTTTGATGGATCAGATACCAAGTTATACCAAGTCTTCGTACATGCATAACTATTAACTGGCCAAAGTGAAGTGTTTTGTCGGTGAGAGTATTGACAGACCTGGCAGAAAGTAATAGCATCTCACTGGAACTGGGGTTCTGAGTTTGACATTCTTATTATGCGCGAAAGCAGTTACTGCTTTTAGCGCGTCTTAGCCATCGCAATTCTGTCCGTCTGTCCGTTGCACGGGTGGATCAGTAAAAAACGGTGCAAGCTAGAATTGTCAAATTTTCACTGTCGGCTGCCCAGAAGACTCTAGTTTCAGGAACCATTAAACTTTTCCATAAATTTGAAGGGGGTCACTCCGAACGAGGGCATTAAGTGAGAGGGGGTGGTCAAAATTTGCGATTTTTGGCCAATAACTCGCTGTATCTCAGTAACGGTGCGAGCAGTAACTCATTTATATGGGTTACGGAAGGTGGTGACCCCTTAGTACAGCTGACTGGGGCTGCCTAGCCGGCCGCTGTGTTAGCCTGTGTCTGCAGGCTGCATGTGGTGGCCGTGCGGCTGGCGGCTTGGGTTAGTGACGAAAAGCGCATTAGAGGTGTTGTACGTGAGATGCACTATACAAATTGACACCTTTACCTTTTTACCTTTTATCGTTATGCGATCCAGATAGAGAATTTGGTATTTGTGTTTAGCTCAAATTTCTTGTGATATTTGCCGGTATGCTGTGGTCTAAAAGTTGGTGTCTGGTACAGTATTATGTTAAAATATCCATACACTTTCATCATTCACTAGAAATAATTGAACCTGGCTTTTAACTTAGTCTGTGTTTGAAGTTGAACGTGTGATATGCACCATTTTTTCCTTAGTTGTGCGTACAGCACCGCCTTTGGCCATTGCAGCAATGCAACAAGCGATGGTGAGGTTAAGTTGACTCGGGTTGTTGGTTACAATCACAAATGGTATATGGCCAGTATGATCGCTAGTTTTTGTACTAACCCGCTGATGATTAGTGCATGACGTGATGCTATTGATTGCAAAGTTCTGTATTATTACAGTACGCCAGTAATTTTTTTGTTCAACTTTCGTGTTAATGTGACTTTTTACATCAGTATGAATGATTCTTGTGAAGACCACAGAGAGCTTATCCATTTTGGCAAGTTATCTTTTCTGCAGGCTGCTTCTGACACTTCACCTTTCTTTACAGTCACATGGTTTTCGTTTGTGATGTTGCGTTTGTAGGTTTTTCATTCTCTTGTTACTTTGCCAAACGTCTTTTTTCATTGTGTCCCATAGCAGTGAATTATGCTGCAAGGGTTAAGATGTGTCCTGTAGTGAGTAATTGTTAGAATGATTGGGTGTTTGTTGTAATTGTATAGATCAAGATGGTAAGCTCGATCATATTCTTCCCGTGTGTTATGGCAGCAAGTGCAGCATTCAAGTATACGATGTTAGTAGCTCTTCTTTTTTTTGTTTTATTTGTAATGTTGCTATGTAATTTGTTTCTCTTACTGCAGTTCCGTTCCATTGTCCATCTGTCTGTTGCATTTGTGATTTCCTGGAGCAGTTGCTATCTGTAACATTAGTGACTTTATTAGCAGCTTGCCAGCACAATGAAATCATGTACTAATATTGTGTTTGTTACATCCCCACCTTTTTAATGGCTTTTTCAAGGTAAACCCAGTATGAGGGTTGATCAATAAGTAATGAGAATCAATGTGTTAGACTTAAATTTTTATTTCACAACCTACATTGTGTCCAGTAAAAAACTAATCCTAATACATACAGGGTGCAGCAAAAAAAAGATAGGGCCTAGGTTACTATTAATCACTAATAGGAAGTCGTACACTGGCTCTTGATTGGCACCGAATTCAATGACGTTGGATGACCTTGAACACCAAAATAGAGGTTTTTATGGATTTCTTTTGTGATTTCGGGCTGCGAGACACATTTCAAGAGCGAACTGCACCAAAACCAATTGAGATAGACATGGACAAGCTGCATATGAAATTTTCAGCATCGAACATAGATTTTGATGGTCAAAGTCTCGATTTTCTGGGTTCAAGGAAACCTGTGCATGAGGGCATTAAATAGCGGTACCCCAGTAAAAGTCATTATTTTGCCGCTGTTGGTCAGTCTTTTGTGAAACCGGTTGCAGATCACCACGGGCATGATGCCTATCACAACGAGCACTATTGTGATGAGCTTTTAGTTGTATTAACATCGATGACTTAAAGACCTTGAACTTCAAAAATAAGAGGTTTTATTGATTTTTGCAATCTTCGGCTGCAGCACACATTCCAGGAATGAACTGCAATGAAATGGCTGGAAATAGACTGACAGTTTGCGAACAGGAACAGGCTTTCACGCGTCTTGTGAGCATCAGCTCAAATTTCTTGTTTTATACTTTTCTTTTTGACGTAGGAGCCTATGTGGGAAATTTGGACTCTTTGACAGACAGATGGGCAAGATCTGTAGTGCAGTCTATTGCAATGGCAGTACAGCACATAATAATGTAGACATATTCAGAGTTTAGGAGTATTTCTTTATCGTCATCGTTGGTACGTGTGTGTAACAGTACATGACAAAGAAGTGGTCGACAATGCTGTCAGTGGCCAGTGACTGGATTTTCCGGCCATTGGAGTACAATCACTTTCACTTTCCACCAACGTTGCATGTCGGGGATTACGACATGGATGGATATCCTGATGTCATCACAGTTCTGTCATCATCGACGTTAGTGCTAGCGTTGCTTGTAGTATGCCATTCTAAAGTAGGCTGTGGTCTCATTAATCTGCTGTATTATTGGCCACTGTGGCCTTGAATAGTTTCAACATCAACAGTGTTAAGAAAAACGTCATTATGAATAACTGGGTGACTATCGAAATTATTAATGATACCATTTTGTGCCCTTCGACGTTAGTTCAGTATATTCACAGTATTCTGTTTTCAGTGATGTCTGGCGTTATTATTATTTATCTACTTGTTAAAGGTTGAAAAAAAGATATAAGGTAATTTATAGCTCTTCATGGGAAGCCCACCACGGACATATAGGGCATCACCTGCCATATGGGATCACACAGTTACCTGCCATTTGACACAGATGAACGTGTGCCCCTCACCAACCCCTTCCCCCTCCCCTTAAGTATAGCCATATAGGTTGACACTCATTTTACCCACTCAGGAGGGATGGAAGGCTGAGTTGATTGTGGTGTTGGTTATATACTGAGATCGTTTGCCTGTCTGCAGTCACCCATTTATGTTGTAACCATATGATGGTAACCTGACTGAGAGTCGAATCCAAGATCTCTTGGTCCTAAGTTCGATGCCCTCATGTTATGTCACCAAGCCTTTTTATAGTTGTGTAAATTTGTGATTGAAAAAATGTAAAGTCAGCTGCATATGTGAATGGCGATATCACCTGACTGTGTGTGCAGACTGGGTCAGCGTGCATTTGTGCTGATAAACAAGCCGTGCTCAACAGACGACTGCGCTGACTTCGGTCGTATGTTTCATATGGACAGCAAACTGCTGCCAGATTTCATCAATAACACTCTCTCTGCCGCATTCTTCGACATCGGCGAAGATGTGCGCCAGCTTTGTGATCTTTATATTTCGCTTATCTTTTTGTGAACTGTATTTATTCTTGCAGTGCATTTAACTTTGGTGTTTTGTTATTTGACTTTTTATTGTAGCGTTTCTTTTACATGTCTATCTCTTTTTTTGTCTGTTTATATTAATTACATGTGTTAGATTTAGACTTAGTTCCTCCAGTTCCGTGCGGAACATTGGTCGACAATTCGTCCCCAGTTGCCACGATCGCTGGCAGCAGTTGTCTTGTCGCTCCACTCTATGCCCATCACCTGGTGGCGTGGCGTAGTTGGTAGCGCGTTTTGGCTGAAACAAAGTTACTCTACGCCGGGCCCGGTTAGTACTGCGATGGGTGACTGCCTGCGG
>Ga0209367_1002581_pt1 | contig 24016 bp, 9 predicted proteins | sample WorMetLIZISLAND2_FD_187412 | JGI IMG/M metagenome (GOLD analysis project Ga0209367, IMG submission 187412) | Marine gutless worms symbiont microbial communities from Max Planck institute for Marine Microbiology, Germany - Olavius geniculatus... ... | reverse complement strand
TCATCGGTCACGTGACCATTGGACTCGGCATATGTGGTTTCCTATTGGTGGTCCATTGTAACCATGCATCTATCTTGCATCGTTACAGAGATATGGGGCCCCAAAGATATTGGGATCACTACCTTGACCTTTTGGGGTCACGTGACGTCATCGATCACGTGACCATCGGACTCGGCGTGGGCAATTTCCTATTGGTGGTCAATGATGCATCAAAGATTTTGGGGTCACGAGTTTGACCTTTTGGGGTCACGTGACGTCATCGGTCACGTGACCGTTGGACTCGGCATATGTGGTTTCCTATCGGTGGTCCATTGGAACCAAGCGTCTATCTTGCACCGTTACGGAGATATAAAGCTTCAAAGTTGCATTTGCCCATGTTAAAGGCCAAAAGTTCACTGCGCATGCTCCGTGTCACGTGACCTGTAGGCAGGGGGTTCAAAATTACCACATATTTGGAATTCCAAGTCCACATTGCCTATTCACTATACAACTTCTATGAGGCTACGATGACGATTAAGGGCCGTTTGTAGGTGAAAATTTTATACACAGGCATGTTTTTAAAGGCCAAAACGTTGACTGCGCATGCCCCGTGTCACGTGACCTGTGGGTAGGGGGTCAAAAATGACCACATATTTGGAATTTGTGAGGTCATATTGCCTATTCACTATACAACTTTTATGGGCCTACGATGACGATTAGGGGTCGTTTATAGGTGAAATTTTTATACAGGAGTGTTTTTGGCCGAAATTCCGTTTTTTTGCCCAATTTTCGACTTTGGGGGGATTTTTCAGGGGTTAGATATTGACTTCGAATTTTCTACCCCCTAGAAAGGCACACCCTTCTGTGAGACCGCGTCGTTTGAGCCATCGTGTGTGAAAATCCGCCGACCGGTCTGACCTGTAGGTCGGTCAACAAAAAAAAGGTATATATATACTAGAAAAATTTTCGTTATATTTCACCCATTTGCCGAGAAGCCCACAATGGACGGATTTGCACGAAATTTTGCGACGTAATCACCTGTTTTAAATTTTGTGTCGATCGGTTGAGGGGTTTCGGATCTGCGCGGGGTCGAATTTTGCCATTCTCCCTTTACTTAGCCGGTCACCATTAACACAGGGCTGTGCTACCGCACGCCTGTGATTTTTGTGTACTGTACTAAGCCTACCTAACAGACACTTTTATTGCTTAATGTTGAATTGTCAATGTGTACCTGGTATATCACCATGCAAGCAGTTTTAAAATTGTTGCATCACTTGAATGTGCGTCACGTGTCAGATTTCCAGTGTTCAAGGGTTTTATGGTTAATTAACCAGATACTATATTTCAATACAGATTAATACAAGCAAAAGTGTTATTTTCTGCTGATATTTTTGTAAATACATGATCACAATTTCGCTTTGTTTTTAACAGGTACTCATGCAGACTAGATTACAGTTTGGACTCGTTTTCATTTTCTGTAAGCAGTGAAATTTTAATCGAAGTAAAATTTATCGTTTTTAGTTTTGGCTGCATGCCAGATCTACATCAAAGTTGTTTAGAAGAAATTAAATGCATGCTGGTGTACTAGACTTCTATCAAGACAAATTAACGCATTAACACGACACGCGTTAAAAAAATTAACACACGTAAGTTTATATTAATTTAATAAATTCTGTGGTTATTTGACAATCGAATGAATTCAAGTAGCTAAACCGTAGTTGCCGTTCCATCGCTACTGTAAATAAATTAAATAATTATTCCTATGACAGGCCAATAGATCTTTTATGCTAGTTATGACGTCAGTTATTGTTGATTATACGTTTAAAATGTGTTTCTAACTGTCTATATTCTACAGGCAGGGCCCCCCAAACGTCATGGGGCCCGGGGAAAGTTACCCTTCTAGTCTCCCTCTCGATGGGCCTGGGTGCATTAATAGTGCATTTAAAAAATTAACGCAGCACGTTAATATGTTAAAAAATTTAATCATTCGACAGCCGTTAACAGAAAGCCAAGCAGTCGCTAGGGAAGATGTGCTACAGCTTATACAGTTCCTGTTGCAGTACTGACCTTCAAAGTCATCCAAAGTCAATGATTTTCATCTCCTCTGAAAGGGCATATGTGATTTCCTATTAGTGATCAATAGCAAGCTTGGCCCTCTCACACCATTTAGCCACAATACACACATGTGTGACAGACAGACAGTCAACAGACAGACACATGGTGGCATAGATCAGCTGTAGCGCATCAAAAAACCATCAATGCCAACAACAGTAGAAAGCAATGCAAATTGCATTTATCACAATTAGGACAGAAAACACATGTAATTCTGTATTTCTAGATTCACTGCATTTAAAAAGACTGAAAAATAAGATTTACGATTACTTCTGAGGGACCAGCCTAACCTGCATAACTGCTAGAAATAGGACATTTAACAAAAGTTGAAAGCAGCCTGTGACCAAAAAAAGCATGCATAAAATTGTGTAGAGCAATTATGTAAGATTATAAAAGGCAAGCAAACAAACAGCCTGTGAGATCATATTGCTGGTATGCCAAACTAGAAAACTGCTGGCTCAGTTCCTACATATCATGCGGTCATCCTCATAAAGCTGCAAAACCCAGATGTTTTAAGTGAAAACTGGCACACAGTTTGCTCCTAACCAGGAAAGATTCACATAAATTTTGTTCTTGTCTTTTTGCTTTCATGTTAGGAGCCTGTATGGGACAAGTGGTGAAGACCTGTAATCCAGCCTGTTCGGACGACCACATAATATCTCGTGATATGTGTGCAGCAACAGATGATTGAAAAAATCACAAAAACCAACCTGATAGTCAACAAATGCAATGGTGTAGTGGTAAATTTCTGTTTGGGGAATGCCTCCCATTACCTTACAAGTAAAAGTAGCCCTTCCCCTTAATCCAGTCAGGAGGTCTGGGGGAGTGCTCCCACAGCAAGATTGGGAGCGAAGCCCCAGCTGCAAGAATAGGGCTAAAACTGCATCTGGTGACATCACTTTGCATTTTTTTAAATTTCTAGGTGGTTCAAAGGTAAGGGCAAAAATATTTCAGGGAGGGCGTTTCCCCGCATTCCCTCTCGACTACACCACTGCATAAATCAAAGCAGTAGTAAAAAGCACGTCAATGAAGATAAAAACCGCAGCTTAAAAGTTTAACTTAACATGCATGCACACTAGTTTAGTTACTGCACACATCTGACACGAAACCCTGTTGAAAATTATTCACCAATATTGCTGCATGAGCAAATTAATCGCAGTAAAATCTGTACATAAAATAACACATAAAACCACAATGAATCCCAACAATGCTAAATCTAAAATATGCCACATAAGCAAGTGAATAATTGTTACTCAAGGGACTGAGACATTGTTATGAGACTTACATGGGTTCACACTTATTCAAAGCTTGCAGCAGAAACAGCTTCATACAATCAATTTTACTGCAATGTAATCAATTCATTGATAGCTGACATAAATATAAAGCAAATTTGATTTCTTCAGCTATGAAAATAACAACAAAAGGACGTTTTCATGTCTGCCTTGCATTATAAAATACCCTGAAATTTACTATCAACAGCAGTTTACATAACACATTCGAGTTGGTGTCAGATAATGTCAAACACAATACATCATGTTGAGCGAATAGAATTAAAATGCGCAATGCACAGTGCTCAACTGTAGGCCTGATAAAACAAGCAATATCACATTTATAACCAGCATATTTTTTCACCAATTACCTCCGCTGAAAAAAAAGGAGACAGTTTTCACCTGAGTTTGATCATCTAAAAAATGCTGTAATGGACTTTGATAAAATTTTGCACACGGGTTGGGCATGTCTCAAAAACAAGATTATGATGACAATATAAATCACGACCTATATCCAGGATATTTTTAATGATACACAGTAGGCCTAGCAGCTGGCAGAAAGTCTGTTACTTGCAGGATGCTGTAAAAGTGCTGATTTTTAAGTTGTTCTCATTCATGCTCAATATGACAATAATTTAAAGCTGCAAATGATAACAGCTGTAGGCTTTACTCAAGTATCCAACTGACTAATAAAAAAACAATCTAAAACATCACGTGGAAACAGTTTCTATGTACAAATCATCAACAGGATAAAACTTTATCCGTTGTCTTCGGTAAAATAAACTGAACTCCCACATTGCATGAGTTATTAGCATACCAGTGCCTACTGTCAGACGATGCACTTGGAGTAGAGGATGATGGTAGAACCACCTGAGTACGAACCAACCTCATGCGACAGTCTGCAAAAGAAACTACTTTCCATACTGAGTCTGCACTGGATACAGTTGGTTCTGTGTAATCTGCAATTCCACTTTTCGGACTGTCACTGCAATAAACATTGGTTGATCTAGTGTCACTGATCACATCAGCCTGTTCCACTGGGTGATTGGCATCTTGCAATTCACGCTCCAAAACTGATGGCATGTTGACTTTGTTAGTGTTCTGAGTGGGCGAAGTTGGGCAGACATCCTCAGTCCGAATGAGTCGCATGCGACAATCGACACAGGAAATTACTTTCCACATGGAGCTCGGACTGGAAGCAGCTGGTGGTTCATGGTCTGCAGTAGTTTCACTTTTGTTTCTGTCACGTGAATTCTCATCACTGGCATGTTCCAGCAGGGATGAACTGAGGTGGTCACAGCTGTATATCAAGGTTGAGGCACTGTCATTGCCAGCATTAGCATCTGCCTCCGCAACTGGTTCAATGACATCAAAAGATTCGACTGGCTCCACTACGGATGACTTATTGCTACACCCAGAGTGGAGCGACAGTTCTGAAAACTTAGGCACAAGAAAACCTGGGATGTTATTAAATGAATTCGTATGGCACAAACCATCATCCACGAATGTTGCGTCCAGCTGTGTTGCAGCTAATGGAGTTGATCTACAGCAAAATTCTGATTCACGTGGTGAAGTACATTTTGCAGATTTGTTACACTCGATCCTCTTGATCTGTGTGTATCTTTTCTCTGGCACATGACACTCATCTACTTGCTTATCACTAACACTGTTAATAATGTCAATGTTACTCTGCAAGCCCATGTATGGGACTGAACTCTGTAAACCGTCGTTCACTGCAGCAGACTCTATGAAGGACATGATACCAGAAAATGGAGACTTGTGGCAAGTGGGTGTTGACTTGGTCAAAGTGGTGTTGTTTGCTGTGGGTTTCTCGAGTGGGTTGCTGCAGCTGTGGGCCGGAGTGCAAAGACCCACATCACTGCAATCTGCTACAGGAGCTGAATCCTCGGACAAATACAGAGGAAGACTGAACACGAACGGCAAGCAAAAGTTATTATTGCTTGACGTGGAAAAGTCAACAGTGTCAGCTGAACATGGATTTGAAGCATGCAGTGAATTACCATGCTGTACAACGTCTGGTTCACAAGCCATTTTCAGCAGTTTGTCATGAAGGTCAAAACTCTCAGCGATGGATTCTGAAGTAGGCACTGGTAATAAGGCACCATCACCAAATGCACAGTCACTGTTTGCTTGGCAGTCAGCATAACCTGGCACATCAGGTTCACTTTTTATAGAGGTAGCAGAGATGGCTGGCTGATCTACAGAAAATGCTGCAGGTGAAACATAGGAGTTGTTATCCATTAATTCGTGTAGTGGCAAAACTGGTGCACCATTGTCAACTATCACATTACAACTTTTAGCATCATTATGGTTTTTGTTGATATTGACAGACAATGAAGTCTCTTTCAATGTTACAGCACTGTCTATTGTCACTGTTGATAGATCTGGTAAGTCTGAATCTGAAACTTTCTCACTCTTTGCTGTACATATCTCAGTATTGTTACTGGGGTGCTCTGTCACTGTTCTAGCATCAAATTGACCCAATAAGTCAGTCTGTGGACATGCTAACAAAAAACTGCTTTTATCAACATTTTTATCTTTCTCATTTACTGTCAGTTTGAGATGAGCTGAGTTATAACTACACGTGAAAGGGATACAACATTCTGCTGCTGAGTTCATTTGATTAATGCCTTCACACACTTCCACTGTAGAACATCGAGCTTTCTCAGCATTAAGTGCTGGATCAACCGAGTTTTCACTTGAGAGAACTTCAAGCAGATTCAGTACATAATTGGATGAAATGAAGTGAGATGAATCATCATCATGACTCTGATTTGCAACAGTTGACACATCGCATAACTTTAACTTACGCAATCCCCCGTCGATTTTACAAGAATCGACAGACTTCGAAACTGTATTAGATACAGAATAACTATTGCCAATATTGCAATGAACTGATAATCTCTGGGAATGTAATTTGTCGCTAACATCACTGTCCATGTGTTGGTTTTCCAAACTTACAGTATCTGTGTTCATAGCATCGATGCTAACATGCATAGTACTTTTGTTGCCTGTTTCTTCACTGATCTTGACAACAGAAACAACTTTATCAGGCTGTTCAGGTTCATCATCTTGGTCTGGAAACTGGTTTGTTCTGAGGTTGGCATTACGAGAAGAAGCAGATACAGCAGCTCCTGTAAGCTGTCTATTATCGTTCATCTCTTGTGCATGATCTGTCAGTACAACCTCACCTGAAACATGATGTCTGCACTTGTCTTCAGATGGTAACAACATGACACTGCCATCAAGTGAATGGATTTGATCAATAAGTTTATCAAGATCAGCAAAATTATCGACATGCTCGGCAAAACGTTTATGATTGACACCAGACACATGCTGATTCAAGTCATCGTACATCGTATCACAGCACTCACAGTAGCCTCTCTTGCTCCACGCTTTCTGTTTTCTAGTATTGGCTATTACACTAACATTCTTTCTTGCAACAACTGGCTGAAGATTTTTAGCACAACTAAATATGCCATTTGACAAGTCACCCTCAAAATTCAAATGCGGGAATGATGAATACTGGTGAAAGAATGGCCGGAAATTAGATTGGGTGTCTTCAAATTTTACGAATGGACCAGAGAACTTGGTTACAAATGGCCGAATCTTAGACTCTTTGTCTTCCTCTTTAACAGATGTGGCCGAAATCTTTCTTTTCTTCTTAACATCATGTGACTTGTCAGACTGCTTGGACACTGGTGATGATGGGGCACATGTCGAAAGTTGTCTCTCAATAGCTTTCAGAACCATATCAAGAGTTACAGTTTTAATACCCCAAGTTTGTGCAAACATCACTGGGTCACAGGCAGACGCATCTTTGAGTGAGTTGCTGCGCATGAGAAGGCTCTGTCCTCGTGACATGACCTTATTCCCACAGGTCGGTCGGAGTGATGGCGATGCAGACACATCTTTCAAATTATCAACTCTTCCTCTATTTGTTATAATGCACGTTATGTCCTTCGATAAAAATTTCTCAATTATCCCACCAAACTGATGAATGTCTGCCTCCAGTTGATCAATTCTGCAGTAGTCCTTCACGTCAAGAAAAACTTTCTGATTTGAGAACAGCATACTAACACCAACTGGAATACACCTGTGTACAAAACATGTGTACAAAACCACACACCAATCTCACCATTTATATCATTATACACCAGACCAGCAAAGTTAATAACTAAAAACAACTATGTAATGAAATCAACATTAGTTTTCACAACAAAACACAATAGCTATGAAACGATCCCTCTCTTTACTAAAAATTACGTCTGTTTTTCATAAAATCACACATTTTAAACAGCTACATACAATCAACAATACTGAAAGAAACTATAATATTCACAGAATGGTCAACTTCTAAAAGTCATGGCTGAAATGCATATAATGCCTCATCTTTTCCCAATAAAAATATATATAATAATCGTGCAAGCTTGAAACCAACGACGGGAGGTATAATAAAGTGGCGTAGTCGCACTCGTACGTACACGTATGCAGAATGCAGATCGCGCTTGTACTTGACAAAGGTCGATTCTTGTTTAGCATGTTATCGGTATTCACGAAAAGTACCGTCAACGCAACACAGAATACAGCACAATCTTTTCATGTTATAGCAAATATGATGCACCGCCAATCAAGCAATAAGTTACAAGAAAAAAATAAAAACACATTTGTTTACGTTTGCCGCGTACATAGAATAACAATTTTTTGCGTATTTGGTTACCATTGTCATAAGTAAGTAGAATATAAACCACGTACATTGCGTGGCACTGTTCATTTGCTTTTCAGTCTCTAGAACTGAAATAAATTATTTTTACGTGTGTCTAGATCTTTACTTATCTAACTTATCTAACAATAAAAATGACAGTATAACGCTTTAAATTAATGTTTTAAAATTAGACCTCTGCGTACAAAAAGTATGCCATATGCTAAAATATAAACTGTTGCGGACTTTTTTTTAGTCAAAGGACATGGAAATGAAATACGTGGTGGGTGTCAGTGTGTAGTACAAAGGCATTCAAGGATGGACTCTTACAAATGGATGATAATTTACATCAAAATATTACCACAGAGTACAGATACATCGTATAGTGTTAACATTAAAGAAAGTTGACACAGTATACAAAAGGTCGATTGCCTCAGAGATCTTGGAGTAGCCCGATTGATTGATTCACAATTAAATTTTAAAGATCATATTCAAAATAAAATTAATAAAGCTTAGAGCATGATTGGTCTACTTAAAAGGAATTTTATCCACATGGATTGTAATACTTTAATTTTATTATACAAAGCCTTAGTCCGCCCTCATCTTGAATATATGCAAATCCTGTCTGGTCCCCATACAAAAATGCAATATAGAACAGGTAGAAAAAAACCCAAAAGAGCTACCAAACTCGTTATTACCTTACGTAAATTACCATACAAAGAACGCTTGATTACTTACATACACTAAAATACAAAAGATTGCGTGTTGACATGATTGAGGTTTTTAAAATTGAGAATGACATTTATGATGGTGAAGTCGCACAGACACTACATTACAATAATACTTCAGTAACTAGAGGTAACAAATTCAAATAGCTAGGCAATTGCATGGTCTACACTTCACAAGAATATTGCTTCAGCAATGTCCAAAGAGTTTGCTGGAAATTTTCAGATTTACAACCTGGCAGAAAATGATAATCTATAGAAAGCAGATCAGTCAAACAAATGGTGCAATGATAATAAAAGATGAAACAGTAAATTTATATCATATTAAAGACTAGTGACTAGACAGCATTTAAAACTTCAGCCATTGTTGACTTCAAAAACATATACAGGGTGCTCCAAAAAACGGCACAAAGTTTATGGCACCATAATTTTGTAACTGTACATCACAGAGTTTTAGCAAAATGTTCTGAAAGAAATTCTTTACATGACTAAAGTCAGTGCTTAAATACAGCAATTCAATATTCATTGTTTTTGCCACTGGTAAGTGAACAATTCAAATACAGTATTATCTTCGATGTACCTTTGGTGGCATAGCATAGTGGTTAGAACGTCACTCGGTAATGGCCGGCGAACTTTCCCTATCCTGCGCTAGACTGATGGATGGCCGTGTGACTGCTATCAGTCAACCAACAAGGTCAACTCAGCCTGCCATCCCTCTGGGGTCGGTTAAATAAGTAGTAACCCATTACATGAGTTACGGAAGGTGAGGGCCTTGGTACAGCTGACTGGGGCTGCCTGGCCTGGCCGATGCGCTAGCCTGTGTCTGCAGGCTGCACGCAGTGGCTGGGCGGCCGGCGGCTCTGGTCAATGACGAAAGCGCATTAGAGGCGTGTATACGTGACGATGCGCTATACAAATTGATGATCTTTACCTTTTTTTACCTTTTACCTTGGTCCATAAAAATGTGCCACTATTATTTTTTAATAGCTCCACGAAACATAGGAGAAAACTTGATGCAAATGTCTGTAGTTTTGCGCACCTCACCTTGATGTTGTTGCTACATTACCTTGTGAAATGCAGAAGTCACAGTTTGGCCATTGACAACAATGAATTCATACTGGGCAGCACATGCGTTGGCTCACAAATTATTAACAGAATAGTAACAAACATAATTTGCAATTATTATCTCTCAAAAAGTCACACATGACACATCACATCAACGTCATTACAGTATGTGCTAAAATGTCCACCTGCAGCACATTCAATAACTGCATGATTCAGAGCGGCCCACTCGCTGTTGTTGCATCATTTCAGTTTGTCGACTTATGATTTTAAAATGAAAACAAAGTAACAGATTTTGAATGATTTTGTAGTTTAAGTAATTTTCTAAGCCGATGCATGCACTACCCAATATGAATTCACTGTTGTCAACGACAAAACTATGACTTCTGCCTTTCACAAAAGAGCGTAGCGACAACATTTAGGTGAGGTGGCCAAAACCATAGACATTTGTGTCAAGTTTCTTTTTAATGTTACACGCCAAAAATTACTAAAATCAGCCAATGTTTCATGCAGCTATTCAAAAAATAAAAGTCGCACGTTTTTATAGACCACAGTGTCTAAAGTAATACTGTTTTTGAATAGTTTACTTGCCAGCAGGAAAAACAAAAATTTATTTAACTGCTGTATTCAAACAATGACTTCAGTCATGTAAAGAATTTCTTTTGTAACATTTTGCTGAAAACCGCATGACTCTGCGACGTAGGGTTACAAAATTATGTGCCATGAACTTTGTGCCGTTTTTTTTGGACCACCTTGTACATTTTGTCACTCAGGGCCGGTTTCTGGATCTTTTAGTTAACTGATCAGTTAGTAAACCGTCTGTTAATTGTAACTTGCTAGTTAAGTCTGTGCACGTTTCTGAACAAAACCTTGACTGGCGGTCAGCTAACTGAGCAATAAACTATAGTTGCTTAGCAACAATGCGCACGACACATCACTTCCGCCTCGTGCAGGCAAGCGTCATGAATATTAATGAGCGCAAGTGCACGTCAGCCAGCCCACGAGCCAGCCAACCGATTGCAGACGGCCATTTTGTCCATTCATGAATAGGTTTTGTAGTAAAATTTGTAGCAGCAAACGTCTCCTCGAGCGTTCTGAAGACTTTGCTATGCGGTAAAATCATTGTATAGTATCACATTCGTCAATAAACTGCTTGCATAATAGTACAGAAGTTGCGTTAAATACGATAACTACAATCAACGGTTAGCTAACTGGCCGATTTTTACCAGTTAAATTTTTGGCCATTTTGACCATTGGTTAGTAAAACGGGAAACGCGAGTTATGCAAATCTGTCAGTTAACACTAACTTGACTGGCCAGTTAAGATCCAGAAACCGGCCCTCAGTCAAATAAACTCGAAACTGCTCAACAAGCAATTTAAGCAAAGTCACTCTGATCTTAATCACACAAAACTCCTAAGTGATGTGCATCAAAACCAATGATTTCCAGAAATATTGCAGTCATCCATATCTTTTTGTTAGCCTACTGATCGACAGACAGACAGACAAACAAACAAAATAACTTCCATGAAAAAGAAAACAGCCTACAGTAATGTATGTACAACAAGCCCAGCTGTCGCTAGGGTGGGGCCAACCATACTGTTTGTCACTGACCTTGAAAGTCATCCAAGGTCGATAATTTTCATTTCAATTGAAAGGGCGTATGCCACTTATTCTTATTAGTGATTAATAGTAATCTACGCATTATCTATCACCGTTTCCAAGATATGGCCAGTTTTCCGTTGAAAATGCACATTTTTCCCACCCCCCCCCTTTATTCAACTCCCAATTTGAAAATGTTCCCCTTAGAGTAGATGGCTGAAATTTCAAGACCCATAGCTAATTATTCACGTTTAAAAGTTTTCCCCTAGGCCCTACCCATAGCCAGGGTACATCCGTGACAACGAACGACAACATGTAGCAAAGTGCCGGACCTTTAAGCTTACAGCTTAGCGGTCGGCCCAAAAATTAATTCACTGGCAGACTCATAAAGAAAAGCAATACTAGGTGGTAAGGCTGGGTGATAATGGACGCAGCAAACAGTTGCAGCAACAAGTGGACAGCATATACACCACACGTTGCATTCACGAATAAGTGACTGTTTATAAACTTCATAAGTGCAATTCCATCTCATACCAAGTATCTTTACCTACACACACAAGCAAAACAGTGACATCATGCATCTTCCTCAATTATCGAAATACAATCACAGATAGATTGCCTACCTTTAAATTTGAGAATGAATTGCAACTCACTGTGCAGCTTTAAAACTAATTTAAAGATGCACTTATTCTGCCAGCACTATATTTAGCCAGTGGCATGCAATGCCTCAAATTACTGTAATGTAATGTGAATTATGGCGCTATACAAATTAATATTGCCATACTTACTTACTTACTTATAGCTGATACAATGCAATGGCATAACACACCCATAAGATTAAAAACCACAAAAATGTCATAGCTAAATATATGAACATATTAAGCACAAAAACTTGAAAAAGCAGTATAAAATAATATATCATCCATAACAAGAAAAATGTTGCCGGGTGGAAGTTATGTGTAAAATGCAAAATTTAATTTTAAAATTTTAAAAACCTGAATGCTATTAGTTACACAGTGCTAGATAATGAAGTTTATCAATGGGTCATGACTGACTGACGAAAACTACTGGTTGGCATTCAAACAAAAAATAACCTACTAAAAAGCAACTATAACCAATAATTTTTAACATAATTAAACAAGTAAGAAAAATTTTAGGCAAAGCAGAAGTCCAAGTATCAACCAACCATGCTTCACATCTGCTGCACCGACGCAAGTGAAGCCACATCTAGTGTAGAAAGGCACCAAAGACTGTTTACTAAGCAGCAAAATCTTCTCTACATTTGTTTGTGAAGCTCGAATATGATTGACATATGCCTTCACCAGCTTTGTCCCAAGACCCTAAAGAGTAACAACCATGACTGGAAGACTGATGACGCAGAGCTCAAGTAAATACAAAAACAGAGATATCAAAAAACACTCTGCATGACATTTCATCAAGATCTGTCACATAAACTAAATCAAATGAAAGCAGAACCATGTTACCGGTATACTGAATCAAAACGAAAAAATATTTGAAGTTGCTGAGACCTGGCTTCGTTTGCTTGGGTGAACAACCACGGAATGCATGCAAACACATTCTGTTAAAACAATAAAAAAAATCATACACAACATACAAGAATCTGACCAAGTGAATCAAGTCAGGTTTATTTCAAACAGCAAGGTCTGTGAAATAAATTAATGATAAAAAACTATGATCAATAAAATTAATGCAACATGCACTAATAAACAGTTTGTTGTTATGCACTGTATACTGAATGGACAGAATGGTATTGGCAGTTACTGACTGAGACGAACTAGACTTAAACAACATTATTAAAATGGCTGACAGTAACGGTGATAGCATGCTCTGACCCAAGTCTAACCCTACATTAACCATCTTGCACTCATGACTTAATAGCTAAGCTTAATGCCAATGAATTCACAATACTGAACAAGAACTCATCACCTGCATCCGGAAAATGCTTGGACATTGAGTCACCGACAAAATGAGGTCCTTTGTAGCGAGTGCTGCACACATACTGCACAAAAAATAAAAACATTTTGCTCAGTAAGTCAGTTAAGAAAGAAATCTAATAAAATTCATTTCAGCAACATAAAAACTGCCAAACATGTAACAATGCATAATGCAGACCAAGACAACAAGATGGGAAAATATAGAATGATGTTTCCAAATGTAGCAGTACAAAACATGCCAAAAGGTAAAAAAATCTCGATTAAGCTAAGTGATAGAAGTGGTTGTAATAATTAATAAAACGGTTGTCTGGAAACTAGTGCCTTAATGTCAAAAAAAACTGTCAGTTTACACTCATCATAAACGAATGTGTAGTTAAAACTGCACTGAATTAACAACATACACAACATAAGCAATATTTCATTCGCTGACAACTGAGTTTGCGTTAAAACAAAAAAACAATATAGCTCACAGCACATGGTATGGAGTTTTCATAGTATCCAAGAAATAAATCATTTGCCTCTTGTTGTCTGAACTGGAGAGACTTTAATGAAGCAGCTTCATCATCAGGATAACCTTCACACAATGAAGAATCAATATCATTGGCTCACTGAAAACGTTTCTTCAAAGAGGAAAAAATAAAAGCTCTAAATAATTACAGTGACTAGAAAGATCAATGCTTATCATCAACACATCACAACAATTTGCCAATTTATTACTAATAATAATATTTTACATAGCAAAAAACATCAAATTTAACAACATTAGTGGACAGGGCACAGAGCCACAGTAACATCACCAAATTGGCAAAGACATCCAGTTGATGATTTGTTAAATATATTTAGGATTTAAGGTTGTAGTTAACATCAGGATTATGATTTAGAGGTTAGGGTTAATGCTCAAAAATAGTTTTCATAACTGGTGCATTATAAGTTAAATATCATATGTGGTAGATCTGCATGACATGTTTCATCCACAAAACATCAAACATTATAGCCACACATACACAGAAAATGAACAAACTGTACGTACTTTGTGACTCAAGCGCATACACATGCTTAATATCGTCGGCAGAAACCAGCTGCAGTTTACCACTGAAACCATCAAGTGAGCATCCTTCCATGACTGTAGACAACAACATAAATTAAAAATAAACATTTTTAAAACAAACTTGTTAAATACGATGTGAAAGTCTAAGTACAACATCACCAACATAAAGATAACATTCATATTAACAAAACACTGCACTGACTGCACCAGCTACACTGACTGCACTGGCAAAAATATATGATCAAATCAGCTGACTAAACCTAACCTAACCTGGTGTCCTCACATTTCGCCTAATTCCATTTCGCCTAATTTTATTTTAAGGTTGTTAACAGTTAACCGGTTTACCAGTTAACCGGTCTTGCCTTCAGGACCAAGCCTGAAACTGCCGGTCCCGTTAATTGTTAACCGCGCAATAATATACAGCGATGGATAGACTCTTCTCGCCTGCTCCTTTTGACGCAGGTTTTATCAGCTGTGATCAAAGCTGATATCGCCTACAGCGCTGTACCACGTACGCCCCGGGTGAGAGGGAAGGGTGAGGCTTGGCCGGCATGTTTGAATGAATGGAAAACACCATGGGTGAGTTGCTAATAAGCGCCAGACAGTGAAGTGGTGTTTACCTAGCAACGCTGGTGACGCAGCGAGTGAGACGGCGTGACCCGTTACATAACAGAATTTTGTTGCAACAGTGGCGAGGGACACATAGAAGCAGGTAATGCGGCAGTATCACATAGTCACTGTGGGGCCACTATTAACAGCTGACCTAGTGGGGTGCAGTGTAAATTGAGTTTTGTTAGCGTGCACGTCACTCTCAGTAGACGCTTCTTGATTGTAGGCCTAATCCAGGGTCAACGCCATTCGCTCAACTGACTGACTAAAACTGCGTGTTTCTGCACATGTTGTTTGATCTTCCTCCTTGTCTCTTTGTCCCTGTCTCTGTTTGCTTAACTATGTTTATGCATGATGAACGTTGAAGGACACTAGCTCAGTGGGGTAGAGTGGAGTTTACTGGGCGCCATAGGAATACATTGCGCCTATTATTTCACATACATACCGTATAACTACCAATAGGGTTAGGATTAGGATTAGGGTTTAGGGTTAGGTGAAGGGTCAGGGTTAGGGTTTAGAGTTAGGGTTAGGTGTATTCCTATGGCGCCCAGTAAACTCCACTCGTCCCGCTCAGTGGCCCGCACGATGTCATGTCAGTGGCTAACCGTGTGAAAGTGTTATCCGATGGCAGCTCTTCACGATCACCCACCATGGTGCAAGCATGCCTTGCTCTCTCCTCCCCTCCCCTCCAGCCCGCACTTACTGGACAACTAGGCACGTGCCTGGACTGCCACTCACAGCACCAACAGGAAGTACATTGGCGACTGTGTTAAACAAGGTGTTGAAAAGGAGGCAACGAATTAAAAACAATATGCCCGCTAGAGATGGGACTTTCTAGATTACAGGTTTAACAGCACGTCGTCGATTCGCCGATTCGACAACTAACGAAACAAGAAACCCAGCTGTCGCTAAGAAAAGCCGACCGCACCGCTTACGTCTGAAGCCCAACGTTTGACTTGACTTCTAATCACAAAGAGAAATCGATTTCTAAGAGGTGACACAGTTCCATTCACGCTATGTTTAGTATGTTAACGGAACGCTGCTTTCGAAAGGTACAATTATTAACGCTAGTAGCCTATAACCAAAGACGTTAGATATCCAGGCGATGTAAACAGCTACAGCCGTAAATAAGCAACGCAAATATCGGACGCAGGTTTCGCAAATTTTTCTCACAAGAAAAACGCTTTGTTATGAAAGACCCGCTAAGGCCTATAATGGCTACAGTTCCTTTTGCAGTAGGCCTACGTACTGACCTCAAGGTCCAAGGTCGATAATTTCCATCTCATCTGAAACGGCACATGCCACTTTTATTAGTGATTAATAGTAACCTTGGCCAGGGTTTTCAATAGCGGACGTTTGGGCGTAAAATACGCCCAGAAATTTCAGCCAGTGCGCCCAAATTTTAAGACGTGGACGTCACGACGTCCAAATCAATTTGCTTCTTATAACGTTTATTTGTTTATAATAAGCTGAAAATTGACGTCAGAATCTGTTATCCAATGTTTTGTTAGTTCAATAATTTTCGCTGACTGTCGTGTTTCTGAATACTTCATTTCATTAAGACGTGGCACGGCAACCATGTTAACTTATTCTGTGAACAGTTCTGATCCAGAAACTGCAAATTCGTTTTGCATAAAGCTACTAAAATTGAATGTTGCTTGTTTTTGCAAGAAAGCCCAGCTGCCGCTAAGGAAGATGCGCTACAGCCTATACAGTTCCTGTTGCACTATTGACCTTTAAGGTCATCCAAGGTCAATAATTTTTATGCCATTTGAAAGCCAATAATATTATGTGACTTTCTATTAGTGATTGATAGGTAAATTAATTGGCCCTATCTCTCACTGTTTCTGAGATACGGCCAAATATAGCTTGAAACACTCCATTAAAAATTGCGGCCAAACCGCTGCAGATGGAGACATGGTTACTATTGACATTCTATAGATGTCGGCAGCGCCCTATCCGATAGTACCATTGCCGACCCTCTACGACTTATCGTTTAGTCACAATACCGCACGATTGGCATACCATAGTACGTTATGACCCTCCAAGGTCATCCAAGGCAAATGATTTTCATGTCATTTGAAAGCCAATATGCGACTTCCTATTAGTAATCATTAGCAACCCAGGCCTTATCTCGCACCGTTTAACCACAACACATCCGTGACAGACAGACCAACAGACTGACAGACAGACGACAATCGTGCCATAGACGCGCTATTCAGCATGGCTGTATAGTGCGTAAAAACCAGGACCTACTGTATGTTGGTGGTGCGTGTGTAGTAAGTAGGCCTATTGTTTTGCATGAAGTTTTTGCTTGATTTTCTTTTAGGCCTACTGCATGCATGACTTCCAGATTTTGTACACTGACATCCAAATTTTTTTAGCTTGGAAGTCATGACGTCCTGAAAATTCAGGTCTATTGAAAACCCTGACCTTGGCTTTATCTCTCACCGTTTCGGAGATACGGTCGTTTAGGCCTATAGCTTGAAACTTTCCATTAAAAACTGCGGTCAAACCGCTGCTGATGGAGACATGGTTACTATTGACAGCCTAGTCGCCAGCGCCCTGTACGATGGTACTATCGCCGATTCCTTACAATTTACCGTTTACAACAAATCTGTGAGAGACAGACGGACGGACAAAGGACGACAACCATGCCAATAACTCGACCGGTACTTTAGTACGGTCACCTAAAAAACGAATATCTTTTACGTGTCTGTTCGTGCTTATAATTATTTTAGTGAAGTTATTTATGCAATTAACGCAAACACTACTATAACATAATGTTAACGTTAATTCTCTAAAAGAACTGAAATTATGTAGCCAGCGCAGGCGCTTGAGGCTACGTACTAAAACAAGAAGCCAAGCTGTCGCTAGGATAGCCGACCGTACTGATTGTCAGTCACCTTCAAGGTCATCCAAGGTCGATGATTTTCATGTCATTTGAAAGGCAATATACGACTTCCTATCAATAATCAATAGCAACCTAGGCCCTAGGCCTATATCTCGCACCGTTCAGCCACAATACATCCGTGACAGAGTGAGTGAGTGAGTGAGTAAGGTTTAACGTCCCACTCGACAGAGTATAGGTCATTTCGGGGACGGCCTTTTCAGGCAAAATGCACATAAACACATAATAATGGAACAGTAAGTTTAAACATTACAATAAACAGAAAGTTTAACCTTTACAGAAACACAAAACATAAAAATGAGCTTAATCTAAAATTGTAACAACTCCATTATACGGGTGCATATGTAATTAATTAACATAATGGTAGTTCTAATATTCCCTGTTATCCTCCAGACAGTCATCAACGTGATAATGCTGTCTATTGGAGGACAGGAGGGTCATCCGTGACAGACGGACTCAACACTCGTACCTTATGATTTTTAACCCTTTTCACGTTTACCTTTGCAGCTTCAGTATCTTTTTTTGACAGATATGTTACGTAGACTATACTATAAAATGCTCGACCTTCTTTTTGACGTCACCGAGTCACGAATCATGACGAATCATGATTTCGCACTCTCACTGTCTCACGGTATCGTAGGCCTATAGGGAAACAACGAAGCATCTTGTTGCTGGACTAATGTGGCGGCTTAAGCTACATTTTACGTGCATATCTTACTGTTTATATGACCGCACAGCATAGCCGCACAGGCTACAGCCATGCTTTTGTACTGCAGCAGTAGCAGCAGTCATGTGTTGAATGATGTAACTCATCAGCACTCAGCAGTTCCATGCCGATCGATGAACCGTGTGACGTAAACGTAACCTCCTTGTGTAAACAGCCTCTTCCGCTCAAACCCTAGCGTTTGTTGTCGTCTGTTGTTTATTAAGCCTACAGTAACGGTAGAAACTTTGCAGTCCAATAGTAGACTGCTTAATGCATACAGTTGCTGAATTTCGGATAACATAATGTGCATTTTCTAAAAATAGTCACTTTTAGTTTATTGTTAAACCAGATTAATGTATGTCATAATTATGTCGTTATATGCAGTCGTTGGCCTGTCGAGTTCACTTGTTATCAATGACGACCACAATGTTCGTAATTTAAACATCCGCCTAGGTCAACTCAGCCTTCCATCCCGTCGGGGTAGGAAATCGAGTACCAGCCTATCTGGCTGGGTTAAGGTGGGGCGCGTTCACCTGTGTCGGGTGGCAGGTAACACTGTGTGATACCATACGGCAGGTGACGCTCCGTAGCTCTGAGATGGGCTTCCCATTAAGAGCTATATCACCACTTTTAACTTCTAACCTTCAAAAAGTGGTGACTAGTTACTAGTTCGAAGGGGCACTAGTCCGAATTTGGTCAGATTCCGCTCCGCATTGGCCAGGGCCCGTTATAATATCCAAGGACCGCCATAATAGCCAAGGTTAGCCAATAGCCAAGGCCGACCGCCGAAGATGCAAGTTATCCTTCTTAGACAGTGTGTCCGTACAGACATAAGGCCATTTTTATGATTCACTGCATCTGCAATAAAAAAAACTTGACTTGACTTGTTTTAGATTTGCCATTTTTCGGGCTACTGTTTATCGGATCCAAAATAAAGCAAACAGAACTGACATTCAGCTAGGCCTACTCGTACACATACACAATGGCTCTGCTCTGCCACAATATACTGACGGGGACGTTGCCAAGATTACGTGCAATCTGCTAACTTCAGCATCAGTGTCTGCAGTCTAATGAGAATCATCGTGCATGCATAAAACTACGCGTTATCAAGTTTATCACAGGTGCAGAGAAAAGGTTTTTTATTATAAATATGCAAATCATGTTAATCGCAATAAATACACTCAACAGTTCAATATGTGAATTAGAAGTTACGTGAAACGGTGACAATGTATAACAAATATATACATGCATGTATTAAAGATTAAACAGAGGCAACAGTTGAACACAAGAGCGTGTGCTCCAAAAGTGGCCAGCATCAACAACCCGCTGAAGGACCGGAGACGGCCTCCCGGTCTCCATGTCAAACACGTTGAACACGCGCATTGCTGTGCAGGACCTCAAAGACTTAAGACGTAGTCTGTCCGACCTAGGGTCGTGTTTTCCGGCGACAAACGCCGAGACTCCTCAAGGGTATAGGGAGAGCGCACAACTCGTGACGAGGGGTGACTGAGCATGACTAGTGCTGTTGCTGTTGGCTCATTTCAGCGGCGTCTGAGACTGAGGGTAGCAGCGAATGCGCGCCTTGTCCGCCGTAACAATCGCCCACAGTTTGTGCATCTGCTCTGAGCTGGTTCGATGCAGCGCGATGTGAGCGCGCACTGCGCAGTCGTCGGGCATCGCGCGGCTTCCGTCGAACTTGCCGTTGACGATCAGCTGCAGGCCCGCGGCGCGCGCCAGCATCCCCGTCACGTAGACGTCTTCGATCCAGAACACCCGCGAAGTGCCCTCCGCCGCTCTGAGCAGAGGTCGAATACCGTCGCCGGAAATGACGTAAGCAGCACCGGAAGCATATGTCGGGTAGGTGTCGCCGGCATACAGAGACCGCGGGGTGAACCACTTGGCACCGGGGGTCCGCACGGGCTGGGCGCCGGCGATCACGTGACCCATGACAAAGCGCCGGTGAGCGGTGGTGGAGAGGTCATGTGACAGCAGGTGCGTGTTGATGAACGTGTCGTCGTCGGTCTTGACGAGGAAGTGCGCGCAGGCGGCGTGCTCGGCCGCCCAGTCCAGCGCCGCCAGCGACTTGACGCTCAGGTTCGAGTACGAGTCGACGAAGTCGGCTTGTACGACGTCACCATACCGCCGAGTCTCGACCTGCACGTTCGCATCGCGACCCTCCGCGCGCCCCAGCACGTAGACCACCCTCAGTCCTAGTCCGTCGAGGTGATCCGGCGACCCCCAGGTCGAGCGTATCGCCTGCCGCCTGGCAATGTTCTCGACGGCGGAACAGACGACGATGACGGCCAGCAACTCGGGGGACTGTTTGTCAATCGTGCAGATGTCGTCAACGTTCTGCAAATAGTTGAAGCGACAGCATGAAGTGATTACGTAATCGGATCTAGGTGCCTGTGACGTCACGACGTACTGCAGCGTCGCTGTGACGATGAAAAGCAGCACACGTACTGATGACGTGACACAGTCTCCGAACATCCACGTCATACTCTAGCAGCCTGTATTATACAAGACATATTTGTCGTTATTGTTTTTGTACACAATCAAGAAGAAACGAAAACACCCCTTCAAAACGCTCCATGTCTGCTAGGCCTACTATCCACAATTGCATGTAAACACGGTCGAAGATAGAGAATTGATGCTGTCGTAACAAGCAATATATACTGACAAGCTTTCCGGGAGTACCTGCGTCCTACATTGAAGACCTTGAACGACCTTGAAATCTAGTTATTTTTTCGCGATTTCAGGCTACAACGCACGTTTCATCAGAGGACTGCGCCGAAATTACCGGAGACAGACCAGGACAACCTGCATACGAAACGTTTGTAATTAAAGCTGCACTGCAGGTTTTAGTATCGCGTTGTACCGTGTGACTAAAGCATTATCAGGCAGTCAGTGTGTGACAAGCTGCTACCGAATGGGGAGTCAGTGTACAACGTGCAATAAAATAACCGTTAGAATATGCTACACGTTTTATGCAAAACGTGTAGCATATTCTAACTTTCTGAGTTTTGACCTCCTAGATTCAATTAGGCTAAGTAGTCAAAATGTGGGTACACTTTAAAACGCACGGTTATTTTATTGCACGTTGTACACTGACTCCCCATTCGGTAGCACCGATGCTGTTGCGCGTCACATGAGCTTTGCTCAGATAACTTTTCAGTTCTTATTAGTTTATACTCAAGATTAGGCCTAAACTGGCAGCTTGTCTGCCGGTTTTTAAATGCAAATCTTTATCGTATTGTATCGTACCTCGCTGGCTGGCTATCCGGCTCCGTTCGCTTGAGCTGCAGCTTGTCACACAGTGACTGCCTGATAATGCTTTAGTCACACGGTACAACGCGATACTAAAACCTGCAGTGCAGCTGTAATTACAAATGTGCAGAAAAATCCGCCTCCTGACTACCGTTCCCACTACACTGTACTGCAGCGACTGTTCTCGTTTGAACGAAGTTACTATAGACACTGGCGAGAGATGCGGCCAGTGCGCAGCGTTCGTATCTTCTGCGTTCTCTGCAGAATGATGCGTGGGGATTCGGCGTGAACCTCCTCAAGTGCGGCTATGTGGAACCATTAGCGTCTGGGATTGTACAGGTAAGCGACAGAGGCGGATTTAGAAAAGGGCACTGCAGTTGCGAAGAATGCAAGCGTAAACCCACTGTCCAGTGTCTACGCAATTACGGTTCAATTTTACGTCCAATGTAAAGCAGGGATGATTCCGGATGAAAAACCCAGTTTTTAGAACTTTAAAAGATTTTTCAAATGTTTTTTTGAAGTCACGCCATTCACTCAACAAAGACGGTGTGACATATAGACTATACAGAAATCATGGTGTATAGGATGTTCTTCCTTGGTCTTACAATTTCCGCCTCGTCTGCTTTGTACACGACATCAATAAATATTTAATTAATGAATCCATAGTGTCACTGTCTATGATTAATAGATCCCCACGGTATCACACAATATTAGTTGGTAGCTGGCTGGATGCCGACCTGCCCTTCCGTCTCGCCGCAAAAGGCGCGCTACCGTAATTCAACAGACCTACGTATTTATGAGAGCTGTTGCAATACGGGTGTGAGGAATTCTCAGATATCGTTTCACTGCCGGGAATTGTTTCGATGCTATAAGAACGTTATTGAACGAGCGTACAGCGAACGACAATGATTGCCAGTTTTGTGCCTTTCCATTGACGGTTTTCAGACGAAGTAATTTATTGTGGATCGACGTGGCCCTAAGCTCGTTTGAGCATTTCTGGTGAAGGATATGGCAAGAACGTAATGGAGCAAACGTAGCAAACCATAATTTTTTTACTTCTTTTGTGGCAAATTTATGCCTTTCATTGATGCGATTTTTCTCATAGAATTGGGCCACGTGGTCCCGCCATTTAACGTCTCTGCGTAAATCCATGCGTAAATCCATAGTCGAATTTCCAAGGGTAGACTTAATGCCATGTCTATGGGCCCCTATGCCCTTCAATTGATGTGGGAATAAATAATAATTAGCCCCAAAATCCTCTCGCCAGTTCTGTCAGTCACACCGTCACGGAAAATATCTTGTGACACGTGGGCTATACACTACACAGTGTGACAATCACAGATAAATCATCTCGAACGTTAACAGTTTACAGAGAAAGCGAGTTGCTGAGAATAAAAACGATGCTTAACGTCAGTCAGTTTATCTGCCAATATGGGAACTGGTTGATCCAAGCGGATGTCAGTAGCCAGCATCCTCCCTCCTTCGTCGTTCAACGTGAGTTTCCCTAGCATCCTGCGCCGCATATGGCTGCTGCTACTGCTGCAGTTCAGGGCGGCCAAGTGTCAAGGTGGATTAGCGACTGGACCCCGGGGTGGAAAGGCCGCCCAAGCCTCAAGGCGTCTCATTAGAGCTGACGAGCAGCGCGTTTATGACTGGCTTTCAAAACAAGTCGACATTTCAACGCCATCCTGGACGAGACGCTGCTGTTCAGCCAGTCAACTGGCTTGACGTATATCGAGTATCGTCATAAAGACAGACACAAGTTTAGGCTGTTTTAGCGTCAGGCCCGTCGAGAGCCACAGCGGGGCCCGGCCGGGGAATCTCGCGGAGCCCCAAACATTTTCATGGGCCTCTCTGGGGAGAAAATTTTTGATTTTTTTTCAAAATGGTACACGGTGGCGTACTTTATATTTCTGGCCGACGGCGGGCCCCCCAAACGTCGCGGAGCCCGGGGTAGCTAACCACCCCTACCCCACCCTCTCGACGGGCCTGTTTAGCGTCCTTGCTCAAGAACACCAGCTGCTCTAGCTCAACAGTAGTATATATATATA
>Ga0209367_1002580_pt1 | contig 24018 bp, 13 predicted proteins | sample WorMetLIZISLAND2_FD_187412 | JGI IMG/M metagenome (GOLD analysis project Ga0209367, IMG submission 187412) | Marine gutless worms symbiont microbial communities from Max Planck institute for Marine Microbiology, Germany - Olavius geniculatus... ... | reverse complement strand
TTAACTAACTAATCTATAAAACCGAAACCAGAGAAATTTGGGAAAGAAAAATTTGTACGATAAAAACTAACCCGATAAAATGAAACAATTTAATAGATTTAAAAGAAAAATGACCAAAGAATGAAATAATTTAGATGAATGATATTAACCAGGGATCCCTCAATTGAGAGCTTTAACCGACATGTGCGACAAAAATAGCAGAGTGGCGACGGGCTATACATACAGTACAACTGCTGTCTATTGACTTTGGTTTGGCATCGCCATCGCGCCGTCTCACTGCAGGTGGCGTCGCGTGCGATCGCGCTGCCAAACCCGAGTTGATTGACAGCTGCACTGTACGTAGCCCTCTCTTTTGTTGCATGAGAGGTTTTGTGCACATGTAGGCGCATTCTCGAATTGCGATCTGCCGCACTGCATTACTTACGTTCTACTGCAGTAATAGACTGTAATTACATGAATTGTACGGGTCAAATAAAATATCTGCAGTGCTTTAAAGACGCGTACACAGCGACGTAACTGAACTAAACTAAACTAAACTGACAATGGGCATTACAGTAGGCGCCGTCTAACGGCGTCGGTGGCCTACTTGACTACGATGACGTACCCGTCAACCAATGACTAGTGGGCTTGCCCTGCTTGCCCTTTGGTCAGTTTGTCAAAAACTAAACCGTGTCAGTTCAGTTCAGTTCAGTTACATCGCTCTGTGTGCAAAGCGCATGAACTCAACTGCGTGTACTCGACTCGAGTTCAGTTCACTTGAGTTGACTTTGAGGCTACAAAAGCAAACGGTCGTCGGTGGTACTAAAATCATTTAGTTTTATAGGTTTATTAGTGTGGACTTTAGTATATTCGGTCTGCATTTTGTAGAATAACAAACAGCGAGTCGTCATCACACCTTGGGTTATGGAATTAGACTGATGGACATATCGACGGACGGACGGAGTGCATTATGCGGTTTAGCCTCCTACATAGCGGGGGGAGCATAATGATTATACCGGGCCTCTGTCGCTTCTCTGCTGTTCAGTGTTCATGTTATGCAATTATCCGAAAAAGTTCAGTACGGTTTCGTCACCGCACTTGGCGATTATAGTGGCACATGATGCACATGAGAGGAAACGGTTCTGCTTTTTTTCACACTGTACGAAGCCCTGCAGCCAGTCAGTCATTGAGCACCACACGGTCATTATCATAGACCACACCATGTCATGTTGCATAACTGCAGTCCACACGTTCTGGGCTAAGATAGAGTAAAATGTGTTGTCGCCGCTGCGTTTCGTCATCTCGTAAACCGGAGCTTCGTTAGTGGTCCGAACGTGATGATGTGACTGACAGTCGTGTAGCAGCCAGAAATATGAATTGGGGGCCTCGACTTTTTCCTTCCCTTCCCTTTCCTAACCTTTCTTCTTTTTTTTCTTCCCTTAAAAGAAGGATTTCTATAATTTAGCTAAGCGCTCCCTCATACCTCTTATTAAGAAGTATGAGGTCTGAGGGGTATGAGCTTCCCCAGAGTGGGGTGCGGCGGAGCCCATGGCCGAAACAGAATTTAGTCCATTATCATCATTTATTGAAACGCCAGATGGCAGCACAGTCACACAATGCAAACATAAAAACATCAAAATAAGACGCCTAAAAGCTAAAAAAAAATGCTAAACACATTACAAAACCAACGACGAAAACGGCATCCTTAACACTGTCTTTTGAAATACGGCACGCAGCTCCTTAGTGACATCCAACATGCAGAGCGAGCGCGTATATAACCAGGCAAGAAATAGATCTTAATAAAACATTTGTAGACTCTGTGATCTGGTGGCAACAATTGTACTTATTTTCCTGAGAATCAAATGACCAAAATTAACTTCGTGCAGTTTAAACGTGTGCTTGTCTTGCATGGAAAATTGTGGGGGTGAGGGCTAGGTTTGTCCTCCCTTGTCTACACCAATGGTGACTGATCCATATGACGCCGTATCAGACATTTTCCCTTACGTACCGACAAATCGCCGTTAATTTCGCAGCGGTTATTCTGCCACCAGAGCTTCAACTCGTTTTATAACGCGTATATTACGGTATGTAATGTAAAATCGATAAAAAAACCCCGTTTAATCTGCCACAGTTTGTGCCACATTTCTCGCATCTCATCTTTAAACTCACTTTTACAATTTTACTTTACGCCCTTTTTACGATTAGTATATTACGCCACCTTCTCAGGTCTTTCGATGTGATAAAAATATAACGAACAACTGCCGTTGTGCATAGGCGTCAATTCGCTGACCCCAGGGCCTGGCTTTGTGCATCGACGCTACAGAAATGGACGCAGTGAAGACGTATGACTGTTCAGTTATACGAGACGATCAGTGATGACTTTTGCGGCGTTTTTGATTTACATTTTCTTTTGCAATCGCCACACAGTTCAGGTTCACCTGTGTTCCTTTGGGTTTTACTTGCTAAAATTGATTTTATTGAATTTTCTGTTACATTTTTCTTTACCATAGCAACAGAAGATCACAGGGGTCCGGAAAATTTGCACTTTATCACCTTTTTTCAAATGGTGTCGCCATATTTAACAGAAATGCAATAGAATCGATTATGGTGAGCACGTTTTACAGAAGCTATTTTCTGGACATTTGACCCATACCAGCAGCTGCGCACATAATTATACCAGATGCAATCTATCTGTTTATGCCAACCAACTGCTGAAGCTCACTTACTTCCCGTGTCTAAAGCGCGTGTTGCGCAACGTAACGTTGGATCGACAACTGGCGATGAATGTGCAGCTGTTACGACTACGACTGATAAGTACTTGATGCCCAAGCTCCACTATACTGTTTCCATCTGTAGCGGACTTTTTGTATACAGCTTTTTGTTTCGCTGCGCCATAGTGTTGCAGAACAAATCTGCACATTGGCTTTTATCCACTCAAATCTGGAATCGAAATCGGGCGCAAGTTTCCCGCCACTTTCGGGCTTAAGTCCTCTCTTTTCGGAGTTTTTTCTCTTTCCGCCTTTCCTCCATCCGCCGTTTCGTTCTTTCCCTTTTTCTCCCTACTCCCCTTGTCTATGCTTTATTTCCCTTTCCTTTCGCATTCCCTCCTTTCTTCGTGTCTAGTAAAATAATGGCAGTTTGATCTACTTCCTTAACGAAACTATTTTTCTACTTGTCACTGGGCGGAAGCTGCGTCTATCAAGTATAGGGATAGAAGCCCCTGAATCTGCAACAAATTGAAACAAGTGGTGTTTGAGCTAGAGTTAGAAGATGCGTTGGCTGGTCAGTCACTGCAGTTGTCTGTTGACGGCGTCGTAGTGATGGGCTACTCGTAAATACAAAACAAACGATTCTGTTCGACTCGATTCAGATGTGCCATGTTGTTTTATAAATGAGTCGCGGAGTTTCAAGTTATTTTCCGTTACATTTTGCGTGTATTTTTGCCGACGGTACTTGAGTAACGGTCGAGCTGTTGGCATGGTTGTCGTCTGTTTGTCCGTCTGTCCGTCCGTCGTCTGTCTCGGATGTATTGTGGCTAAGCTTTAGGTTGTAGGGAAAAACTATACACGAATAATTGACTCTGTGTGTTAAACTTAGGCACGCAAAATTTCAACGATTTATTACAAGGAAAACATTTTCAAATTTGGGGTTGAATAGACGCAGGTAAAAAATGTGCGTTTGTCCACGGAAAACTGGCAATATCTCAGAAACGGTGAGAGATACGGCCAAGGTTACTATTAATCACTAATAGGAAGTGACATATGCCCTTTCAGATGAAATAAAAATTATCGACTTTGGATGGCTTTGAAAATCACTGACAACCTGTACGGTCGGCTATCCTAGCGACAGCTGGGCTTCTTGCTGGAACATGGCAGCGAGTGCTGTAAAAAGTATAAGAAATCTTTCAGAAATAGATGTGTTTTAAATATTTAACACATGTAATTTCATCTTTTACTTCTACTAGTATTTTTGTGTTTTAATCCAGCTAATTACTGCAAGTTCTGTGCTTTAAAGATGATTTATCCATTCATTTATCATTACATCTTTATAATCCTCGTGTGTTATCTGTCTGATAAAACTTTGCATTAAACTGATACTTGTTCACTTAAAAATACTGTACAGTTTTGGCGATCGTTTTATCTCTGATGTAGTATTTAAAAATTCGTACATAATCCTTAGATTAATCTTAGCTGTATAGGCACTTATTGTACACGGTACCCCAGCGTCAACTCAGCCTTCCATCCCTCCAGGGATAGTTAAATCGAGTAGCGACCTGTCTGGCTGTGGTTAAGGCAGGGCGCGTTTACCTATGTCGAGTGGCAGCTAGCTGTGTTATTCCATACGGCAGGTGACGCTCCCTAGCTCTGTGGCAGGTTTTCTGTTAAGAACTATACACCACCTTTACCTTTATTTTTATTACTAGTTATTTTTATAATTGGTTATTTTGGATTGCTTGACTGATTGATTGACTGATCACCTACCTGGCCTCTTGTGTAGGATGATTATTGGTGCTCCTAACGCACAGACGGATCAGGAGAATGTTACTCGACCCGGTGCCGTGTACCGTTGCAGCGTACAACAACCTCATTGCAAACTCATTCACTTCGACAAACAAGGTCAGTTTTAAACTAGAAGTCGCTCGCGAGAGTGCATATCTCCGCCAAGTGAAGTGATTTAAACACTATTACTGTAAAATGTTGACGTTTTCATAGGAGGACGCCACCGTTCCTGCCGGTCGTGTATGACATGTGGAGATGATGATGAGTCATTTTGTACACACACAAACACACTAACGCAGAACGACGGCTAGAACGACCAATCTCTTAATCTCCTTCAATGTTCACTGCATTCATTTTGGCGGAGATAATTAATTACTGTAATGATTTACTCGACGAACTCAACTTGAACGAAAAAAAATTGTGAACTTCGGTTTACTAGGAACAAAGTTATAAGCGCTCGTGTTGACCTACCCTAACTCGACAATGCGCGTTCTGCATTTGAGTTCGGGCCACGTGACTTTGGTGCCAGGGAAATTTAACTTCTCCTTAATCCCCCCTTAATCGGACTTGGGCGCCGGGCGGACTTACGTTGGGCTTTGCCCCAAATTTTTAGTTTAGTGTGTATTGCTTGCTGGATTCACCCATCGATTCTGCTGCTTTTTCTGTCGATCACCTTGGCGCGGTCCCACGGAGTCTATGGTGACTTCGGTTCATTCTAATAACACTTTCGGTCTTTGCGAATTAACTTCGCGACGTCACGCTTTGATGTTTGAACCATGGAGACACGCATGTCATCTGATACATTAAAGCCCTGAATACAAGTATATGCGAATAGGCTACGCACAGGCCTGGCACGAGTTCGTAATGATAAAACTAAAACATAAACTAAAACACAATCGCAGGCATTAAAACCGAAACTAAAAACTTTGTTTTAATTGCAACGTATCTGTAAGCGGCGCCAGCCAAAATCAGATACGTAAGTTAATAATAAATGGAGAACAGTTACAGTCCACGGTTCAATTCCCAGCCGATGCACTACCAAGTAACAACCTTGGGCGAGTTGTTCACACCTACCTGCCTGTGTAGGTGCAAGTGTCTAGTGATCAGTGTCGACTCGTAACTTTCAGGTTGCGGTTCGATTCTCACTGCCGTCATTTGCAAGCAACGTTGAGCAAGTTGCTAACATACTATGTGCTCAGGCCAACTCAGCCTTCTACTCTCCGTGGGACGGGAAATGAGTAGTAGCCTACGGGCTACGGAGTGAAGGCCTAGTGTGGCTGATTGGGGCAGTGGTATGTTTGCTTGCTGCAAACCGCGGGTCCAGTTGTTCGTTGACGCGGGCAATGGATAGCCGCATAGTGCGCTGCGGTATCATTAGCTCATGCCAATCAGCTGCCACTTCCAAGATTGTAAAGCGCTTCTGGTCTTGAGTCCGTCTCATGTAGCGCTATAGCAAGTACTGGACTTTACCTTTACCCAGAGGGCTCACCCCGAAATACTTTGACAAGACATAGGCACAATAGTGCACTAAATGTGCCATTTTAATTAGTTGATTCGCAGGAATTTGATTTCGGCTGAGGCTCTGTCCGAGATTTCACTGGGGAGCTTACAGCGCTTTCCAGGCCCCTTGGCTGGATTTTAGGGGGTTCTACTTTTGAGAAGAGGGAAAGAAAAAGAATAAAAAAAACAGGAAAGAAAAAAGAAGGGGTAAGGAGAAGTAAAAAGAGGGGGAAAGGAAGGAGAGACGACGAAAACAGGAAGGGAAAGGGAGGAAAAGTGGAAAAGGGAGCACCTTCCCCAATTCTCATTTCTGGCTACGCTACCGATAACTCTGCATGCAGCACGTGCAGCGATGGTGTAGTTCCAATGCTTGCTTGCAGGCGATTGTAACAAGCAGATGATGTGTGACGCTCGTCTGTCTGTCTGTCTGTCCGTCTGTGTGTGGCGTATGTGGGAGCGCTGAAAATTACGGACGTGAAAATGCAGCACATGAAATTGCAGGACACGAAAATTGGTCTGATTAAATATGCCGTGAATTTGTAGGCTAATTGTGGTTTGCGCCCTGCAATTTATTGGGCCTAAACTATGAAGTTTTGCTAGTTATTGCCAGGTAAGCATTTCATGTTATTCTGTAATAATATACAACAACTTAACTTGCTGTTGTGACTTGTGTTGCTTTATTCTTTAAAAAGCATACTGCCTTGTAATGTAACCTCTTTAGTACTTTATCTTTTTGTTCTGCATTTTTATGTTCTGCAATTTTTACCGCCCGTCTGTTTAATTTACGCACGGACATGCGATGAAACTATTTCTTTCATAGTTTCATATACTTTTGTTATGCATTGTAAAACGTATTTTCATGTTGTATTCCATAAGAGGTTGCGTTTTGTCAACTGTTACTAAACAAACATGTGATGTGATGTGTGATGCTATTTTCACAGTCCGTCATTTTCAGTTCACCCTGTGTGTGATCAGGTAACAACCGTGAGTGGAACGGCTCTGCAATGGTTCAAGTCGAGAACAAGACGTTGCAGTGGTTCGGAGCTTCGCTCGACGCTTCGTCATCCGCCGCAGACACCACCGCCATCGTCGTTGTACGTTTAGAGCAATTTTCTACGAGCAAACTGGGTGTGGAAAAGCCCACACACTTGGGCAAAATGCCTACTCACTCCAGACATTTTGCCCAAACGGGTTAATCCATTATTTTTGTTATTTTGTGACCGGTAGAGTTTGGTTACCAAGTAGTACTAGATCAAAAAAAATATTCCGTCATCATCGTCATGAACCTGGTTGGTACTAACCTGACATGATACCAAATAAACGCACCTGCAGCAATGTAGAATTTCGCAAAATTTTTTTGGGGATGACACCGCTGACCCTGTTTTATGAGCAAGGAAGGGAGGACCGGAAGGGAGAAGGTATTAGAGGGAGAATAAAGGGAAGGGATAGGGGAAAAAGAAGGCGAAGAAGAATGGAGATCGCCCACCTACTAATTTCGACTTAAAATTACAGCTGTCGAATTAACGCGTTAACTTAACACGTTAACGGGTTAAAAAAATTAAAGCGCGTTAAAAAAATTAACGCACATAGATAAATTTACTAAATTCTGTAAACTAAAGCAGGAGTTCCAATATTTCATTAAACTGCGGTTATTTGTCGACCGAATAACATTCAAGTTATTTAGTTACCACCGTCACGGTTCTGCGACACAGCCACGAGTTCATCGGTCGTCATTCCATGGCAGTCACCTTCTAGATGCAGTCTATCTACAATATCACCAATATAATGATTAATGATGCATTAAAAAATAACGCGTCGACAGCTCTACTTAAAATATCAATTGCTCTGAGCTCTCTAATGGGGTGTTTACACGATCCAGCAAACGTCGAGCAAACTTCCAGCAAATGTATTCAAAATACACATGCTAATGCACTCGAAAAACATTGCTTTCTCGCAGACTAAGTTTTAACTCATTTCACTACAAAAAGAACGATAAATTGATACTTTGCTTGTGATGGACACTTCGCTTCGCGTTCTCTTTTGTCGCAATCATCTTGACATGACATGACGAGTCGGCGTAATGGAATTTGGGGTTAGCCGGTCAGAACTACGATTCTCTCTCTGTCCTTGCTGAAAGTGAAAGTAGCTGTCTGTGACAGATTGTCTGCAAACCGTCACTACTTTACCGCGCAAGCAGTCGTCCAACACACGCGCGTGCCGGCGAAATAAACAAACACGCCTGCGTCCTGTGAGGATTGCGTAAATCTTGCTTTTTACGCTGGTTTGTTTCTTTTGCAGCTCCGCATGAGTCGCTGCTGCTTGTTGGGTCGGCGATTGAGTGACGAAGGCGAGGTGGGAGCATAGTTCAGCGAGCCGAGAAGACCAGTCAGGCGTTGTGTAATAGGGTGTTTACACGATCGAGCAAACGTCGAGCAAACATCGAGCTGGCTTAAGCAGGCCTGTTAGAACCCTGCCCCTGGCTCAAATGTAGGCCTAGGCTTAGGCTCTTAGCCCACAGCTGATCACGTGTGTTATATAGGCCTAGGCCTTCCAATTACAACCCGCCCGCTCTCCTAATTAGGATGCTAATTACCATAGAACGTCGAGCTAGCTGCTTGATGTTTGCTCGATCGTGTAAACACCCTATAATGCAGTATCCCGTGTGCCAAGACGCCTGTCGATCGTTTGATGTAACGTTGACCTGGGCGTAGCCAGATCGAATTGGAATTAGAGAGAGGGGCGAAAACGAGATTGGTGCTTTTGGGAAGGGGAAGTGAACTCTGCCGTCTGGGAGCGCTGTAAGTTTCCAGCAAAAACGCATTTTGGCTGCATGAAATGTGTCAATATTTTTGTTCGTCTGTGTTGATATTTTCTGGTGAAATAATGATGCATGTAATGTTGAATTTGTGTAACGCTATCTATTTCGCTGATTCTGAGCGCTGAGAAAGTGAGAATACCACGTCCACGCACATGTATAAATTTTGTTCCTTTTACTGCACGAACTAGCGTCTGCAGCTGAAATTGGGGTCACTCTTCATCTTCGCCACTGAAACTGATGTGCGATATATAGACGGCATTGCTGGGCGATTCTGACGTTTTTATACGCCTTCTGCTCTGGCTGCTGCTGCTGTCAGGCGCGTCGGCACCACGCAGCAGCGCGTCGGTGAAAAAGATACCGGTCTTCCGTCTTCGGCAGCGGTCGGGGAGGCGAGCATGACCTTGGTGCGTGGCCTTCGTATACGCATCCTGCGTGGAGAGGCATCATACTACATCGTATAGGCCTACACGTCTTCGATCTTATACGCCGGCCCGTGGCGTTTACAGGCCATTGGCTGCCGATTATACAACCGTCGCTGTTTACTGACATTTCAAACCGATCGCTTCGCATTGGATACGGAAAGAACCGGCCGACCGCCGAATTATTTACATTTAGGTATAATTAAACGATGCCCGACTTCGCCAGCACCGTCACCGACGTCTTCGTTGTTTTCGTCTGCCTGATTGTGCGAAATGCTGGGCAAATTGTTTTTCTGCCGTCTTTCTTTCAGATCAATCAATCGATCACGAATGTATCAGTATACAGCGCGCTGCTTGAATGTTGCATTTTAGCGCAGTGAAAACGTAACTGTCTAACAGAATGATGTTAGTTCAGAGCATCTGACGATAAGGTCATAATTATTGCAAATTATCCGGGGCTTTCTCCTGGCCCAATTCAAACTTAGTGTACTTGTGGCCTAATGCGCTATTTACGGTTGATTTGCTTGTGTGTTTTCATCTCGTGAATCAATTTTGGTACGTATCTGTTTTAGATATGAGTTAACCTTTTCAACGGAATGATTTGCGATGCCTATAATGTGCTTAATCTGTCTTCTCGTCAGAACTCTGCTCCGGATCTGGCAAAATAATGGTAGCACACAACTCGTATAGCCTACTTAAACCTGCTGTATTCCTTCCAGTTGGTTAGACGAGATATTTCAAAAAAACTAAAGTACTACAGTAAATTAAAGTGAAACGCAGAGTTGTACAGGGCATACAGTCTGAAAAACACTGATATGTAGTTTCCTTTTTGTTACAATTAGTCAATCACTGCTGTCTGTAGGCGTGTGCGCCTCGTTACGTCTATCACTCGCGCTCCGACGACAGACGTGATCCTATAGGATCGTGCTACGTGTCCCGGACTCGCGCCGACTCAGCACCGGTCTACACTCGATACTCGCCCTGTCGTAAAGGTCAGTCTCCACACTCACACGCTCACTCAGAAAGGTGCCGGTGCTAATCCACGGAACAGGTATTGTTCTGCAACCAAGTTTTTAAAAAATGCTTTTGGGAGATCTGCCTGTAAGACATGGCGGAGTTTTGAAGGTTGGTACGGGAAGTTTGTAATCACTACAAAAAGTGTTTCCAGGTATAAAATGTAGGCCTACTTACGTGTTGTAAATTCGTACTTGCGTTTTCCAATCCTGCGAACTCGTGCGTTCATACAAAAATGTCCTGCTTTATACTTTCATTTTCCGTACTTGCGTTTTTGAATACTTGCAACTTTAGCATCCCCTTTCGGTTATCAGTTTGTGTGTACACTCAAATAATTTGTATTTTTGTGCCAGTTTTAAAGCTGTTTAAAATTGCGACTATCTGAATTTTTCTGTTTTGAGTGCATTATTTTGTGTAAGTTAAGTTAAATAGTACTTTATGCAATTATCTCTGTACAGGTGCCCCTGGACACAATCGTTTGGGTCATTGTCAGTTTGGCTTCAGCATTGCTCTTACCGACGTGAGTACTCCAACAAAATTTAGCGCAAAATTATTTAGCGCGTACTGAGCGACGTAACTGAACTGAACTGTGGCAGTTTAGTTTTTGACGAACTGACCAATGGGCGAGCCCATTTGGTCATTGGTTGACGCCTACGTGAGAATAGTCACGTAGTTACCGTCGCCATTAGACGGTGCCTACTGTAATGCATTCGTCAAAAACTAAACCATATCAGTTCAGTTCAGTTACGTTACGTTGTTCTGTATGCGCCTTAAGACAACTGTATGTTTGTGCTATGTGTAAGTAAGTAAGCATAAGTGAGTATAAAGTAAATTTGTATAGCACTTACCGGTTAAAAAGTTTTAATGCATTAATTGAAACTGATACATAAGATCGATGAGCTCGAAAGTCGAATAAACGATTCGCGAAAATCTAGCCGGGAAGACCGCACGGACTCGAAAACCGACAAAAGCAACGACTCGTAACAGAGGTCAGCGCGCCGAGAACAAGCTCATCAACATCGGCGTCTTCAGTGCGCAGTACTGGAGAAGATTAGATTGGAGAAAGGTGCATAGCTTTGAAAATCAAGCGGCAGAATGTTCAGGTAAAATCGAATCTCAGTGAACGGCCACGAATCCGCTTTAGTAGGCTATGAGTACAGCTCATGAAGGAAAATGGCACCGCGCAACTGTATAAGCGCTTGCAGTCGGATATCATATCGACTTCAGCAAACGCGGTTTCTAATCTCTACAGATGAATAATTGTAAGCACCTACAACGGATATACACTAAGGTACATAAATGCCCACATGGTTCCTACAGGTTAGGGTAAAGTGGAAAATGTCAGGAAATTTATGTTGTCAGGGAAAGTCAGGGAAAATGATCTTGAATCAAACAGACTGCAGACAACTGTGATTTTTTTGCATCTCCAACTAGAAAGCAGTCAGAGCCCGCACACCTCCGCCAAGGCAATGTTGTTCGCTAGGTGGCAGCACCATCTTCGGTTTTGCAGCGGTTTCCTTTATGCCCCATTGAAAGCAATGGTAACGAAAATTTCAAAGTGATCTAGAATCCAGGATTCCTTCCCGATCACCCCCCCCCAAATTGAATCACTGGTAGTTTGTGCAATTCCCGACATACCCTCAAAATTTCAGAAAGATCCGTTCATAACTTTTTGAGTTATCTTGCTAACACGGAGACAAACAGACAAACAAAGTCTGGCAAAAACATTACCTTCTTGGCGGAGGTAAATATTAAAAAGCAGCCAAATTTGCGGCTTTCATTGAACGTCCAAAAGCTAGACGTGTTTCAGTTTCAGGGGGCTTTGCCCCCTTGACCCCACCACCAGGGCCTCTGTCATTTGCATATTGCTCTATTAATACCGTTTCATTACTTAATACCATTTATGACATTTGTGCGATAGGATTATTGTTTCGATAATGTCAGGGAAATTGTCATTCCATGACTGGAAAAGTCAGGGAAAAGTTGGAGAATTTTGCTGCAGAAAACCTGTACAAATTCTGTGCCCAGCCGTACCGGATGAGTGGGCGCTGTAGGCCGAAAGGTGGGCCAATCAGAAGTCGATGCGAAATATTTTTTCTCTCATTATTTTCGCACTGCTCTGTTTGAGATTCGTTTTGGCGTTAATAACAAATGGACTTCCTTTGCCGTTTATTTCTGCGGTGTATTTGTCTGCATAGAAGATCGAATAATAAGCACTGCAGGCGTTGGCAGCGACTAACACTATCATGCGGCCGACTTAATAGGCCACATTACGGGTTTTACTTTTCTGTAGGTCTGTCTGTGCGTCTGTCCCGTATGGGCTTCTAGCTCGTAAACAGAAAGGCGTAGAAAAACCAAAATTTGGGGTGAGTGTTTCCGGGGCAGGAATTGTGCCGATTTTTAGTTTAAAAAATCAATGTCAAAGTTATGGTTAGATTAGATGCAGTGCACTGAGTGTAGCCTATGACTAGGCGGATAGCCGCATATTAGATCGACACTGGGCTGACGTCTTTACTTGCTGTGGTGTTTATTACCAGGACAACAGCTACATGGCCTCAGGCGCTGTCGGCAGCTACTTCTGGCAAGGTTAGTTTTTCACATATTTACGCTATTTTTATACACGAAAATTAAATCAGTAAATGGGAAAATGTAAAAGTTGTCAGGCTGAAATGGCACATGCACACTCATTTTACAAGTCAATTTTAGTAGCATAGTTTCCGTAACATAATTTATTTTTTAAAATTAATTTGTTGAAGTGAAATTATTTGTGATTTAATGGCTAACATTATTTTAGCACTCGTTCTGTACATGTAAGGAAAACAAAAATAAATCACTAAATATAAGTGCTGTGCAAAGCAGATATGACAAAATAATTGCAAAAGCGAAATGCCATCAAATAGAATGCAATAAAACAAATTTAAAGACAGGCTGATTTTACATAGACTGGGATCAGTGGTGTAGCCAGAAATGTGAATTTGGGGAGCTTCCCTCCCTTTTCCTTTTATTTTCTTTCCCGCAGTCTTTCTTTTTTTCTGCTCTATTTTTCTTCACTTTTTCTTTCCTTTCTCCCTTTCCTTATCTGTCTTTTTCCCTCATGCTCTTTTTCTTTTCTTTCTTTTTTTTTCTTTTTTCCCGTTTTTTGTCTCTTAAAAGTAAGATTAAAACTTCAAAATTTTTTAGCTATGTGGTCTGGGAGAGTCCCTGCCAAAACTGAATTTGCTGCACTATAGCCTTCAAATGTGAGATAGGGTGGCAGCAATTTTAATTATTTTTTGAGCCTTTGAGTTTCTAATGTCTATTTCTAACCAAAAAAATGTGCCCGGCCAGTAGGGGCTTCCTTGTTTAGACCACTGTCTGGCATACAAGTTATTGTAGATGTTAAGGAATGTTGACGTCGCTGCGACGGATTACGTGGATGCTGCAAATTTATGTTATATGCAGGCCAGGTAATAGCTCAAGATCTGCATGACGAACATGAGTTCTTTGACACACCTGAGGGTCCAGAGACAATGGACAACAGCTTCATGGGTTACTCCATTGCAGTGGGCCATTTCAACAACGACTCAGTCCCAGGTATCAGTGTTATACTCCGTTTACACGATCAAGCTGGCTTGACGAGCTGGCTCAACGAGCTAGCTATGTGTTAGCTGGACGAGCCAGCTCGATGTTTGCTCGACATTTGCTCGACGTTTGCTGGATGTCTGCTAGGCGTTTGCTCGATGTGTGTTTGATGTTTTTTATGTTTTATGCATGCTTCATATTTGCTCGATGTTTGCTCGATGTTTGCTTGATTGTGTAAACGGGGTATTAGTTACACTGAGAACATTGTGCTGAAACATTTATATGGATCACTTGCAAATACACAGATATCATCTTAGTATAATGTTGTTCTAGGGTGGAGCTGTAGCACCATCAAATTTTGGCTCAGCATTCCCAGTTTCATGTGCATAACGCACTGGCCAATTTGTAGTTTTTTTCGTGATACCGGTGTGAGTAAAGGATATCTTCTCAGTGAAGTAACTTCTAGGTGGAGCACAGCTTGAATCGTCACTAAATATTATGCATAAGTATGATGTATAACACATGTATTTGTTATTCTTAACCCCTTATCATCTCTAAAATATTGCTAACCCTTTACCTTTTACATACTTTAGTAGTATTTTTGGTTTTTGGCTAAATATAAATTAGTATATTATATGTTACAATAAAATATTTAAATATTTTGTATTTTAATAAATAAGATATATTACTACGTTTTATGACACAATTAACCTCCAGTAGTGTCTTTTTAGGATATGAAAGTGTACTGCTTTTATGTCGCATGCCTGTTTGTGATAATATTGTAATCAGTTGCTGTAAGTAGCTTATTGGTCGCTGATATTCATTTATTTAACAAATTTAATGCAAATGTTTTATTGCTGTAGATTACGTGGTTGGCATTCCAAAGGGTAACCTGACAGGAATGGTAAGTTGCTGAATTCTGTTAATTTTACATACCATAACGTCTATTTTATGCAATTTACAACGCCTTATTGGCTTTAAATAGTTTTTGGCCGACCGTTAGAGTCGAGCCTTTGGCTCGATGTGTTTGTCTGTTGCCTGTTTGTAAAGCAGGTATTGTGGCTAAACGGTAGGTTGTGCCGGACAGCATATTACATGGTTAATTAGCCCGGTGTCACAGCTCTTTGCGTGCAAAATTTCAGCAATCCAGTGCAAGGAGGACATTTTCAAATTTGGGGTTGAACAAAAGTTGGGTAGGAAAAGTGTGCGTTTTTTAATCGATAGGTCACTGTATCTCAAAAACAGTGAGAGATAAAGTCAGCGTTGTTATTGATAGCTAACAGGAAGTCGCATAATCCCTTTTACATGACACAAAAAACATTGACCTTGGATGTCTTTGAAGTGTCATAACGCACTGTGGTATGCCAATCGTACGGTATTGTGGCTAAACAGTACGTCGTAGGGAGCGCAATTTTGAATGTGAAGTTTCTGCCTGCAGCCATTATCCATGTCCGCCGAATTACAGTATCGTATTCTAGCATTTGCTGGTCTTCCGATATAGGGGGTACGGTCGGCCCACTTTAGCGACAGCTCTGCTTTTTGTGCCGATGTGAGAAACTGTGTCGTTATGTAACTTTTTTTTGTTTTTGCAACAGCCACGTGAAATTAAGCTACATTCATCTAAGTTGTGGTATTCGCTGTGATTTGTGCAGGTCACTGTGTTGTCCAATCGCCTGCTTCCACTGTATAACGTCTCCGGCGAACAGGTCCCGTTCTAATTTCTACTTCATATTGCATATAAACTTTGTTACATCATAAGACAGCAAACTGCATTATGTACGGTGTACGATAGAACAGACAAACTTTGTAAACAGTAAAATAATAATGATTAAATAATTATTAGCACAACTGGATACTACGTGTACATTTGAGAAATGCTTGTAATAACATTACATATGATTTTAAGCTCAAACGTTTTTGTTTAAAACAACTTAGTTGAGCTACGGCTTTTATCATATTGCTTTGCTGAGATCCATTAATTAGAAGCGTCGTTATAAAAATGTAGAGATATTTTGTTTCACATGAAAGTTAGCCTAGCAAGGTCTTTTGACCTGTTCGTTGTACTGAATTATTTGCGAGATGTGTGCATGAGTTTTTTGCTTATATGTAGCCTAACCATAGTTTAATATATAAAATCTGTCTTGTTATCAGAAGGCTTTAAATTTGTTCAGCATGGCGTGGCGTTATTGAACATTGGTGAGAGCACTGAAAATGACGGACATAAAAATGACGGACCATCGAAATGTAAAGGTAAAGGGAGCCATGCCCCAGCAGGGGCGTAGGCAGGGTGCTCATCTCCCACTCGCGGCCGTTGAGCCCGTAGGTGGATAAACCACTTGAGTCCGTGACGCATGGCCAGTGCGACGCCAGGCCTACGGTTACCTTCCCAGCCGCGGGGCATCACCGCCCTTTGACCCGTACCAAATCATACTGCTTAGTGACAGAGGCACATGTGTGTGAACAACTTGCCTAAGGTCGTTACCCGGCAGTGTCCCGGTGCGGAGTCGAACCTGCGTCTCTGAGTTACCTCAGGATTATAAGTCCGGCGCGTTAACCATCGAAATGACAGACCATGAAATTGACGGACGTGAAAATGCAGGACAAATTTAGAAAATTTTGCTGCACATGAAATAACCGGACATGAAATTAACGAACACAAAAATGCGAGACATGTTTCATGCGGCTAAATAAGCCCAGATTGAGTAGACTTCGATTCAGCACTGCTACCCTGTAGACTGTAGTTGTGTACTTCTCCGATTTCACACTGATATTTTAAAGTTGCGTTGTAGTAATAAAGTATGCATTTAAATTATTTTATATTAATATACAATTTATCTTGCTTCTTTGACTTGTGTTCTGCCATTGTTTTGAAAAGAATTGCATGCTGCATTGTAATGTAATCTATTTTCAAATGATGTATTTCTTGTATTCCAATTTTGTGTTCGTCATTTTCATGTCCGTCAATTTCATGTTTGTCAGTTTCAGGCCTGGTCACTTGTTCGTCTATTTCATGTTTGGCATTTTTAATCAATCCACTGAAAGATTTACATTGTCATTTATTTTGACTGTTGCTGTTACAGACTGGTGAATATTTTGGCAGTGCCGTCGCAGTCGACGACTTCGATGGCGATGGGTGAGACTTTACCTTTACTACTTTAGTTTTGTTCCCTAAATATTTTAATTTAACAGTCATTTTTACGGCCGTTGCCGTGTTAACTGTTAAATTGAATTTTAGACAAAATGCTGTAGATTTTGCATTGACAAAGCTATCGTAGACTAGCCTAACATGATTCTTCTTACCAGCTTAAGCTGCATCAGCTTGAATTGCCAGACATTATACTGTAATATACTGTACCATTACATAACGTCGGATCATAAACCTTTGTTGATGTCTTTGGGTAATATTGTTGTTTCTGGTACTGTTTTGAACTTGCATAATGTTAATGTTGATGCATGTTTCGGAAATACTGTAATTGATTAGAAGAATTGTGATGAATATGATTTGTTTTGCAACCTTTGTGATCTAGATGATGAACTGCGTAAAATTAATATTCCAGTAAACTTGCTTAAGTTAAAAAGTAAAAAGATAACGTCTCACTATGGACAGTATTCTACTCCAGGTTGGAATGACTTGGTGAGTGATAAGCATGTAGCTGCACGTGTGGCCTTTATTGAATGGAATTTATCTGGAAAACACAGAAATGACCCAGAATACTTTACTATGCAAAAATCCCGAATGCTTTATTTTTGGTGGTACTCGTTTATACATTCAGTTATTTATTTTATTCAATTGCTTTGTCACATACGGTTACTTGCCTAAACCTTTTATGTAATCATTAATAATTCCTTTGCTTAAGATTAAGAGTGGCAATGTAACTGATGTGGATAATTATAGAGCTATTGCTGTCTCCACAGCTGTTTCAAAAATGTTTGAGTGTGCTATTGCTAATGAGATTGTTAATGTATCAGACAATGATATGTACCAGTTTGGATTTAAGAAAAGACATTCAACTGGGCTTTGTACTAATATTGTTAAACATACCATAAATTATTACTTTTCTCATGGAAGTCATGTGTTTTTATGCAATGTAGATTTTGCTAAAGCGTTCGATAAGGTCAATTATTGGAAACTGTTAAATATGTTACTTGATGATGGCATTTCTAGTACTCTAGTAGGTTTGTTGTCATTTTGGTTTAGCCACCAGGAAATGTGTGTGAAGTGGAATGGTGTTGTATCTGGCTGTTTTTCTGTCGGTAATGGTACTAGGCAAGGAGGAGTCTTGTCTCCTTACTTCTTTAGCTGATACATCAGAGGTCTGCTGCGGAGCATTTCTGCTTCTCACATTGGTTGTTACATTGGCTGTATGCCAGTAAATATCTTAGCTTACGCTGATGATATTGTGACTTTATCTCCATCCTGGAGAGGTCTGCAGACTCTGATTGATAATCTGTTACTGTGTGCTCAGTCCATTGACATGGCATGTAATGCTCGCAAAACTGTCTGTATGGTGGTTAATCCTCAATGTAGATTCAGAATGGTCAGCACCTTTTTTTCCGCTTTTTACATTGGGAAGTTCACAATTGCAGTTTGTTTCATTTTTTCAATATTTAGGACACATTATAACCAATACTTTGAGTGATAAAGATGACACTCAGCACCAGATTAAAAGCATGTTCTTTCGTACTAACATTTTAATTCGTAAGTTCAGTCATTGTTCATTCACTGTAAAGTGCTCATTATTTAGATCCTACTGCTTGTCGTTGTATGATATTGGTTTGTGGCGGATGTTCACTGTGTCATGTATGAACATTTAAGATCTTCTTACAATAAATGTATTAAATCGTACTTCGGATATCATCGTAGTTCTAGTATGACGCAGGCACTGTTGCAAACTGGTTTACCTTCGTTTGATACAGTTCTACATAATGGTGCATGTGTATTTAGTTGTATGTGGCATAACAACCAGAATTTATTGGTGCAATATTTTAATACTGTGGACATTGTTGATTGACTTTTCTGTTGTGTAGCCGGTTAGATGCGTCTTTTCTTTGTTTTCCTTTCTTTCTTTTTTAGCTTAGCGTTTCTGTTTTGTGTATGTATATCTGTTCTTGTGTTTTATGGGCCATACTGCCTGAGTCAAATAAAATGAATGAATGAATTACATAAGCGCACGTTTAGACTACACTGAATGTGCCAATTTGGTCAGTTGATTCTCAGGAAAATAATAGTTTCCACCAGATATCATATTTTGAAGCTACAATGCAACAAATTCGATTTCGGCTAGAGCTCCGCCTCGGACCCAGCTGAGGGAGCTTACAGCTATTCCTGGACTCCCTATCTAGATTTTAATGGTCCTATCTCTAGGGGAGGGAAGGGAAGGAAAGAGGGGAAAGGGGAAAAAGCAGGAGAATGTAAGGAGAAAACTGGGAAAAAATGGACGGAAAAGGAAGGGGAGGGAACGAAAAGGGGAAGGAAAAGGGAGGAGAATGGAGGCGAATTTTCCCCCAATTCACATTTCTGGCGATGCCACTGGTTTAGCATAGCACTGTCGTCGAAAACTGTTGCAGACTTCACGATATCGCAGTCGGTGCTCCGCTCTTTACTAATTCCACAACCGAGGGCTTCGACATCGGCCGAGTTTATGTCTACTACCAAACTACTTTGGTTAGTAGTACGCTTATGTGCGAAAAAGCAAAGTTTTCATTGTAATATTTTCGTTTCGATTTTTGTTTTGCAGGTATAGGCTGTATATATGTGTTTCGTTCAATTTAGCAAAGTTTTGAGGGTGCACAATGAACGAAAGTGGGTTAATGCAACAAATACAGCAGAACTGTGAAATGTCAAGCTGTTACAATAAAGTTTACTTGCGGGATATTTAGCCGTTTGAATGATGTGATGAACGTATATTATCTGATGCAGTAGGTCTGATGTAGTTAATCTGCTGGTTCGATCTAATACCCCCATTTGCACGAGGAAGCATACATGAAGCACACGTATTCAATATACACGTGCACGACGTGTGCTCTAAGTTTGCTTCAAGTTTGCTCTAAGTATGCCTCGTGTACGCTTCATGCATGCTTCCTCGTGTAAACGGGGTATAATTCCTATAGCAACTGTTTTTATTGCAGCGATCGCTGAGAAAGGAGCCTACCAGATTGTCGGGAAGTGAAACGTCGCGCAGTCGATTTGGGTTTGCTTTGTCACCGGCAGGGGATCTTAACCTTGATGGTTTCAACGGTACAAAACAGCATTTACTCGAATCTTAAACTTACCTCAAGCATGGTTTTTAATTTGACAATTCGTTTCACAAAATTATTGATATTGTCAGGAACTGTCAGAAAGAATTTGCATTTGAGTTGCCAAGTGTTATACTTGCACATCGGACTAAGCATTTTTTAGTTAAGTACAAGGATTGTGATAACGCTTTTTGTAAATTGCAATCGTTTTAGTCTGAAAATTGCATAGATAAGTTGCTTTTCGGTATTATTGTCATTATTGTGGAGTATGGACTGCATATATATGTATTTTTTTCTTTTCTTCTGTATTCTTGTTGTGTTATTTTCTGTGTTTGTCTTTCGTTATCGGTGAATTAAAGATTATCAATATCTTACAGATAATGCTTACAATTGACCTGTAGCAGTCCGAAGTTAGGCTACGCGAAGAATTAAACATTTGAGCAAAATTTCTATTATGCAGCCGTTCTAAAAAGCCACATTACGGATTTTGCCTGTCTGTCCGTCTTTGTGTTTCTGCCGTGGAAAAAGGCGCCGAAGAACCAAAATTGGTGTGAACGTTCCCCCGTGAGCACGAGTAACAGGTGTGGCAATTTTTAGTTTAAAAAGTCAAAGGACTGGGTTAGAGTTAGGGCTGCCCAGCTTTAGCAGTATGCCAGCATTTGGCTGCTAACATATTAATTAAATATTTTTAGTTTTTACGCGCAAAAGCAGCTACTGTTTTCAGCGCGTCTTAGCCATCGCAATTCTGTCCGTCCGTCCGTCTGTCCATCACAGGGGTGGATCAGTCAAAAACGGTGCAAGCTAGGATCACCAAATCTTCATCTTCGAGTGCCTGGAAGACGTTAGTTTTAGGAAGCATAAAGCTTTTCCATGAATTCGAACGGGGTCACCCCGAACGAGGGCGCTAAATGAGAGGGGGTGGGCAAAATTTTTGATTTTTGGCCAATAAGTCGCTGTATCTCAGTAACGATGCGAGCTAGGGCCTAAATTACTATTAATCACTAATAGGAAGTCGTACACTGGTTCTTGATTGGCGCCGAATTTAATGACTTTGAATGACCTTGAACGCCAAAATAGGAGGTTTATGAATTTTTTGGCGATTTCGGGCTGCGACACAAGTGTATATCATTCACAAGGTGGCGCCACGCTACTATCGTTATACGATCCAGATAGAGAATTTGGTATTTGTATATTAACTCAGCGTGAACCGGAACTGCTATAGGCTTTCGCGCGTCTCGTGAGCATTAGCTCAAATTTTTTGTACCTGTAACCATGAGTGAGCTATGAATTGAACGAGTTAGTAAGTTGCCGTTATTTAACATGACTGGCAATTTTCTCGCACAATTATTACATGAATAATTGTACGTCGTAATCGTCGGTTGTTTATGTGTACAGACTTGGTGGTCGGTAGTCCGTACGACGGGCCGTCTGGTCGCGGGGCGGTGTACATCTACCACGGCTCTCCTGAAGGCATTCGAACGACGCCGTCGCAAGTCTGCCAAGCCGCTGACATCGACAGTCAACTTGTGGCGTTCGGTTACTCTTTGTCCTCCGGCGTCGACATGGACAGCAACGGCTATCCAGGTGGGCGCCGTTTGTTTCTTTAAACTTTTACTCATGATAATGGATGATGTTGTATCAGCGCCAGCTTCTGTGTCAGTGGCTTCTATTGCCTTAAATCTGGAGTCGAAATCGGGTTCAAGTTTTCTCTCTCTGCTTTCTGGCGCACGTTTCTTCCCCTTCTGGGCTTTTTTCGGCTCTAGTGGAAAAGTTTTTGTCAAGGATGTAGATTTAATTTAGATCTACATCTTCAACAAAACTCCCCTCTATTTTTCACTGGACGTAAGCTGCGGCCATCAGGTATAGAGATACCCTGATTGTGTCATTTGAAGCCAGATTGGACGCTGTGTTGCGGAATCAACGGATGAAGTATAACTGCAAGAAAGATCTGAAATTGTGATCGTATCTGGATGTGAACATAGAGGAGCTTCTCCTGCATCCAGAAGTGCCGATGATGATGATGTTAATGATGATGAACTTTATCAGTCTGCACATAGATAAACGAAAACATAACGTTGAATATTGAGGTGGCACTAATTTTCAGTTTTAATGTTTGTTATTTTTTGTTCTGGTTAAGTGTGCGGGCCGGAGATACTTTTTCTGTTATTTGTAGTGTCCTGTATGAGTGTATACGTTGTTTATTTGGAGAAAGTGGAGAATGTAAAAAGTGATAGAATTTAATCAAATAATTTTAAAGTTTTAGCGGCAACCCTTTTTCTGTGAAGTTTTTTAAAATTGTTTTTCTCATTTTCTATTTGCGCCGTTAGTCATAGATTTATGCGTGTAAAAATATTATATGTGTTGTTATCGTGTGTACTTATACGTTTTTGTACTACCTTTGTTATTATATACAGTTTTAATGGAAAAGAAACTGCGTGCAGTAATTGTAATTTATTGATGCCGTTGTGTAAGCAAATTTAGTGCCAAATATTAATTTCGGACTTATGGACATTTTTATTACTAATTTGTGGGGTTGTGTTATAACGTTAGCAAAAGAGTGATCTCTGTCTGATGTCAAGAAATGATTCTGTGCTTGTAGATATTTTGGCCGGTGCTTATGAATCAAGCCATGCAGTCTATCTCAGGTAAATTCTGCTGATCTACTTATCACTATTTTTGACTTATCAAAAGGTGTTTCACCCCGAACGAGGGCGCTAAATGAGAGGGAAAAAATTTGCGATTTTTAGCCAATAAGTCGCTGTATCTCAATAACGGTGCGAGATAGGGTCTAAGTTACTATTAATCACTAATAAGAAGTCGTACACTAGCTCTCGATTGCCACCGAATTTAATGACCTTGGGTGATATTGAACGCTGAATTAGGGCTTTTTAATGGATTTTTTGGCGATTTTGGGCTGCGAGACACCTTTTAAGAGCGAATTGCGCCGAAACCAATTGAGACAGACATGAAAAAGCTGTAAACGAAATTTTTAGCATTGAACGTCGATTTCGATGGTCCACGTCTCGATTTTCTAGGTTCAAGGAAACCTGCGTGCAAGGGCATCAAAGAGCGGTACCCCCGTAAAAGTCGTTATTTTACCGTTGTTGGCCAGTCTTTCATAAAAACGGTTGCAGATAGGCATGGACATGCTGTCTATCACAACAAGCACTAGTGATGAACTTTTCAGTTGTATCAACATCGATGACTTTGAAAGGCTTTGAACTTCCAAAATATGGGGTTTTTATTGATTTTTGCGATCTTCAGCCGTGCACACTCTAAGAATGAACTGCGACGAAATGGCTGAAGATAGACTGACAGTTTGCGAACAGGAACTGCTATAGGCTTTCGCGCGTCTCGTGAGCATTAGCTCAAATTTCTTGTAAACAAAAGTAGAGGATATTATTGTTAATAATAATTTATGTGAGAGAAACGACAGCTGTTGCCAGCTAAAAGTTTATTAAGTTTTTGAAGTTGCTGTTTTTCAGAGCTGTTTACGTCAATGTTATGTTAACGTAATCAATTCTGCATAAAGGAGGAGTCAAACTAGCGGTCCGGAAAGCCGTCCGAACAGTTGGTGTTTTTGACGACCGTTCGGACAGCCGTTCGAACGGCCGTCAAAACGGTCGTCAAAAACACCACCCGTTCCGACAGCCGTCCGGACCGCTAGTGTGACCCCTCCTTAACTCGTGCATATGCATGACTGAACCAGGTCGAGGCCTATAATCCGGATAAACTCGAGATTATCAATTCATCCTGAGCTCATTGATCTCGATCATCCAAACTGCCTGCTTCGCGACAATTCTAATGCGACTTGGTACGTTTTATCTACGTCTGAATTTATTTCCAGTCTAGATTAGTAAACGAAATCATCATCATCATCATCGACAACCGTGGGCTCAATGCCCGTTGGTGTCTGACGCCATTCTTACTATCGCTGCCCACCGCTGCCTATCTAGGGCAGCGTGGCTTAACTCCTGCAGGGTTGTCCCAC
>Ga0209367_1002579_pt1 | contig 24021 bp, 14 predicted proteins | sample WorMetLIZISLAND2_FD_187412 | JGI IMG/M metagenome (GOLD analysis project Ga0209367, IMG submission 187412) | Marine gutless worms symbiont microbial communities from Max Planck institute for Marine Microbiology, Germany - Olavius geniculatus... ... | reverse complement strand
AGCTTTTGTACGGATGTTGCTGTTTGCTATGTGTCGCACTTTAGCACTAAGTAGTTGACATTGACTGTCTTGAGTCTTGACTTAGTGTAGTAAATATTCTTTGTTTAGAAATTTCTTCATTCGCATTAGTGCAGCACCTCAAAATAACGTCTGTGTGGCCCGTGAATTTCTGAAATTCTTTCCGTGAATTTACCGTGAAATTTGACAGATTTTAAAAATTCTGCCGTGAAATCATGCATTTTTTCCCATGAATTTGGTTGGTCCCTAAACATTTGGTAGTTTGAGCAGAAGGATTTCACATATTGTACAATACCGTACTTGCTTATGTGAGACCGCTCCTCGAATATTGTGCCCAGGTCTGGTCAGCCTACTATAAGAAAGACATTGACTGCCTGGAAAAAATACAGCGTCGACGTCAAGCTACAAAGCTGGTCAGGTATCTGAAGAACTTACCTTTCCACGACAGACTTACACAACTTAACTTATGCTCCCTGGAATACCGAAGACTCCGTGGAACTTTCATTGAAACATACAAAACCATTACAAATCAAGAAAAGGTGAATCGGGACCAGTTCTTCATTTTGTCGGAAACATCACACCTCCGTGGACACAGCAAAAAGATTTACAAACATTCTATCAGCAGGATCTGTAGACAGAAATTTTTCAGTCAAGCTGTAATTGATGAATTGAATCAGCTGCCAGAGAATGTTATAGCAACGTCTGGATATACACATGAACTCGAAGAGATGAGCAATAAAAGCTTCTGTTTATCGAGCTCATAATTTAAAACTGAAACTGAAAGACTGCAATATTTTGCACCAGAAAAAGGTGCTATTGTCTCTGGTCATTTCTGATAAAGTCAGAGATCAGAAACTAAGTGTAAAATCTGTTAATTTATAGTACCATGAAACAGTTGCTCATATTTATTGATGACATACATGGCCTTGGGTGCATTGCATTCTTTACTGCTAGTTGTTGATAAGCTATTAGCGATAATTAATTACATTTATAGTGCTCTTATATGGCCAACACATTTGTCCTTTGATCATTCATCCTGTGTTTATCTACCTGAAATGCTGCTCCAGGGTGTCTCTGTTGCTCCCATTTCCAACCTTAGGAATTTCTACTTTTCAGTCTGTTACCACACTGAGTGTATTTGAGGTTACAGTTAATGTGCTGTATAATTTACTTACTTGCTTAGTGTGTTGTGTGTCTCCAGTACTTCCCCAGGCACCGGAGTATCTGTGGGTGACCGAGGTGACGAGCAACTCAATCAAGTTGATGTGGAACTCCACGTCCAGTAATGCGACAGCAGTTACGAAGACACCAGTCAGGTCCTACACAGTGCAGTATCAGCATAACGGCAGTGATGATGATGACATAGTGGAGGTATCGGTACGGAAGCCTGAGGTCCGATTGGATGGACTCAGCAAGCAGACGGCCTATGAGTTTCACGTGTTTGCTGTCAGCGATGTCGGTCGCAGCCTCAGTTCTGCATCTACCATTGTTACTACCACTGCTAGTCGTGCAGGTCAGGATGACACTCTGTTTTCTGTTATTTGTCAGTAGAATTTGTCCTGTACATTTTGTTATAGATTCTTCTTCATATTATTTATTTTTTATATCTGGTACTGATGTCACAGGCTGTAGCTGGTCTTATATAGAATTTTAGTGTGATTGTGATTGTAAATTGACAGCATGAGTGCATTAGCTGTTTTAATATGGTGTCAGTGTTGAGTTGACATAGTGACCTTGACATTGTTTTGGGTCATAAAGCTTGGTTATTGCTGGAAAATTTCCAGTTCTCTCTGTGATCATAATCACTAATAATTTATATTTTACATACTGGTATTGTTTTGAGCAAGGCTGGTTATGTTGCCTTTTCAGACAGGCGTGGTTTACCGATAATGAGCTTGTCATGAATCGCAATCTGGCCTATGTGAAGCTACAGGAATCTGTAATGAGCAGTATTATATAATGACTCAAGTGACCAAAAAATTAATAATTACTTAATGGCAAATTTTCTATAGAGTGTGACTGGTGAAAGAATAGTGAAAATTGATTATTATTTTGTGAGGGTATGACAAAAAGCCGGTTAGTAGTTTATAACTCTCAGTATAGAAAGTGGTTTTAGACAGGTCTCAAATTATGACTCAAAATTTTAGATAATTTTCTGTGGATTGCTATAGAAATGTGCCTGTCATTTGTCATTTGGCTGCAGATGCTGCTGTTCAGCCATACATGATTATTATAGCTCTGATTGCCTTCGTTGCCATTTTGCTCGTCACCATCTTCATCATCGTCTGCGTGAAGTGTCCTCACTTTTGCGTGGTGGACGTCATGACGTACAATCACGAGAGGAGGCAGCTGAGGAAACGTCTACGCCAGCACCAGGGCAAGCCGGTGGATCTAATGAACTATCTACAGCAGAGGAAACTACAGCTGGAATCACAGGAGAGACAGATGAACACGATGGCTTTGTATGTTGCTGTGTCAGAAGAAATGCGTGCTATCCGATAGCGGAATGCATGACTGTGACCAGATGGGTGTTTTTAGTGTTAGAACACCCCTGAAATTAAAATGTACAGGTGAATTGTCACGTTTACACAGTTCTTAATGTCAAAAAAGCAAATGGCTATGCACCAGAATGCATCTTTGAAGCTCAAAATTGAAAATGCGTCAAAACTCGTTTTTGGCCTGGGCCCTGCTGTGGGTGGTTGTGATGCTGCCCCAGACCACATAGTTGGCTGGGGTGGAGGATACCTCTCCCCTGTCTCCTATTTTTTTACACTTTTGCTGCAATAATCCCATTTGATGTGGCCCACCACTCTGTCTGCTGGAGAAATCTTGTAGAAAAACACTCCCAAAAATTTTTGTCTGGCACAGTCTGTTGCTTTGATTATGATCAACTACCATAGGATGTGTCCTTTCAGCAGTTTTGTAGTAGCGTAGACTGCATGGTGCTAACATTTTATCGGACTGTTTTAACTCGAGTCATTTACCACTGGTGCTATTAGTGTACTTGGATGGATGGATTTTTTTCTGTTATGTTTATGTTAAACCACGTTAGTGCATTGAAACTGTTATTAATTGAGCAATAGAAAACTATCTAGTCAGTGGAATCGAAACACCATTTGTCATAATTATATTATAATTAGTGTAATAATGTTAATAATTTCAACTTTGTGATTGACTGAGATTATTATGGGGCCGTCCTTCCTAGAAGGAGGCCCCATCATGTGTTGATCCTGTCTGTCCGTCTGTCTGTCTGTCTGTCCCGTGCCTCCACCTAAAGGGAAAACAAGGCCTACGAATACCAAACTTGGTAGGAAGGGTCCCTGGGACACCAGCACCCCATGGACCAATTTCAAGGTCAAGGGGTCAGAGGTCAAGGTCACGGAGGCTAAATGCATTGTTGGCGAAAAATCCCCATAACTTTGCCGCCTGTTGTCCGATCAACTTGATATTTGGCAGGTGGCATAAGGATCCCTTGCTGCCTGGCACAGACTTAGAAAGCCCCAAAACAGCATGCACATACTCAACTGCAAGGATGACCCCATAGTGGGCGGCCCCTCAATGGCCACACCCTCTTGTTATGAATGCTGCAGTTTTTAAATGGCATCTTAAAGCACACTTTTACAGTTTCATTTTCAACTGACATTCAGACTGTGCAATTGCTGTTAATCTAGGTACATTATTAGGTTGATTGATAAGGACGATTGATCATGATGAAAATTGATTTAAGTCAGAGTTGTGCATATTTGAATTAGGTGGATTGTGATAGTTGGCCATCTTTTGTGTGATTTTTCATTTTTAGAATCTTTAGTGAGGAACATGTAGTGTAATAATTTGCCAACCTCAGTACAGCATAGTCGTTGCCTGTTTTACAGTATGTGTGATTGTAACATTTACAATTTTACTAGTATTTATTGTTATTTCATTTTTTAACGCACAATTTACGATTAACTGAATACACTGTTTGTCATTTCTGTTATATGGTAGCTTAATTGTTTTGAGTTTGATCCGCCACATAGCATAGTCTTCTGTTTATGACTTGTTGGTATCAGTAAATGCTTGTTTGTGCATTTATTGTGTGTATAAACTGACGTTTTTCATACATTTATTTATGATTGCTGTTTTTGCTACTACATTTGTGGAAATCAGTAAATGGAGTGCTCTCTTATACCCTGTTTACACAATGAAGCAAATGTGTTCAATATACACGTGCATGACATCTGCTTTAAGTTTGCTTCATGTTTTCTTCATCGTGTAAACGGGGTATTAGTGAGCTGACTCAGTTGGTAAGCATTCAGTCTTGCTGCGTTTTTTATGCCTTCACCAGCGTATTGTTTGCGGGGTGTTTGTGAGTGTATCTGTGCAGAAAGTTTGTCAGCAGAGGCATATTTACCTCAGCCAGGGACAACGAGAGTCATGTGATGCCCTGCATTTATCTGTTGGTTTATTTGTTAGCAGGATTGCACAAAAAAAGTTGCAGCCGTATTTGGGTGAAATTTTCAGGAAAGGTTAGATTTGGTCCAACTTAAAGGTATGATTGGATTTTGATAGTGATCTGGATGTGCATCCGGATCCAGGATAAGATTGAAAAATTTTTTACCAGTACATATTAGGGCATGCTTCTGCCAAATATGGTAATGGTACTTGGTAAACACAACGGAAAAAAATTGACATAGCATTAGTGGATGTTTGCACTCTTGAGTGCCTTCTTAGTTAAGAGTGTAAAACTACAGAGGAGCAGAAATATTTTAAAACTGGACCCTCCGAAATTCCTTCCTCTTGTGATTAATTTTCCTGCTTTAAGTTTTTGAAGTTTCGCAGCGGTTAGGTGCAATGGCTGTCTTTTATTTTAGTATGCCCCTGTTTGTTTGTCAACAGTGTGCATAATCATGTTCTAATTATACTGTTTGTTATTGGGATGTTATTGATTTCTTAATTTATTGGTGCTTCAGTGGACTTTCGTATATTTGTGTTGCATTACTGCATCACTAATTTATTTTGTGATTATTGCAGTTGTCTTGCATATTATAATTATATATGATCTGGTATGTGGCTTAGACATTAGTATTGTCTCTGTGCATTAAGTCATTTATGTAGTCGTTTGTTAACTTCAAATTTGCCTATTGCTGTTGTAACAGCTGCAGTGTCATTGTACGAGGGTCGTTCGATAAATAAGTTTACAAAATGGCGCCATTTCATTAATTCTTAAAATATGAAAAATCCGAAATATCCTTTCTGTAGGGAATTTAATTCTGAGTACAAGTTGTGAGTTTTGTGAAGATGACATCACTGTGACGTCATTTATAATCATCAAATATGGTGACGTTCGCACTGTAATTGTCCCATAACGAACAGCCTGCCGTTATTCTTTTTTTTGTGGACACAGCATCTTAATGCAAATCAGATTGACTTCGCGATGCATCCAGTAGACTGCAGCAAGTGTTTTATGAAGACAACAGTACAAGTTTGGTGTAAGAAAATGCAAGTGGGAAAAATGTGCATCAGATACCAGGTGCAATCAGTCGTTCGTCAGTGGCTCGCACAGCAGTCAGCATTGTTTTTTGCATCGGGCATTCAGAAACTTGTTGATAGAACAAATGTCTGAACAAACTTGGACGATATGTTGAAAAATTAAACACTAATGTTCAACATTTAAAGAGGTGACGTCAGCTTATTAAGTATATTCGTTTTTCGCTCTTATGCTTGTTGTCACTTGTGATTTATGCTAGATTACTGGTGTAGAAGATAATACAAAAATAATCTGTATTCTGTTAACAGAGGACGTGAAAATAATAATGTCAGCATCAAAAATAATTTTACGCATGTTCAGAATTAATCTCCCTGCGCAACAATTATTTCGGATTTTTCGTATTTAAAAAATTAATGTAATGGCGCCATTTTGTAAACTTATTTATCGAATGACCCTTGTAGTTTTCTAATTAAGCCTAAACTCATTGTGCTTTCATTTTAAAACTTTTATCCATAAAAGTTTTATTTGTCCATTAAAAATGGTGGTACAGTTTTTTTTTGCTTTCAAAGTTTTACTGAAAAAGTCTGTTATTTTTTTACTTAACCTCTCATGGATATTGTTCAGTGTGTCAATTTGTCTTGTGGGTTGCTGTGTAATATTTTGTGGCATATCATGGAGTAAAAATATTTTTTTTGCGCTTCCATCTCTTTGTTTTCATCAGACTGCATCTGGAAGCATGGAAATTTTTTGGGCTTTAGATATAATAGCCTACAGGAGAAATGGAGAAAACGATTAAGTGAAGCGAGTTGGGCAAAGGTTGAGAAGGAAGCCTGGGGCAGGTATCGATGTTTTGTTTACCTGGAATTTTCTGTTTGCTAGTGATGTGTTTTGAAGACCATCAAGACCCAAAACAGTGATCTCATTTTTGGTTTCACATATTTGGTCTTTGACGGAAGTCTGCCAGTCTGTAGCTGATGTTGGTGTGATATATCCCGTTTTGGTTTTAAGCTTGAAGCTAACTGAATGTTAAACTGCTCAATAATTCTACTTCTGTGCGTCTGTTCCATGAATGTATTGTTCAGGTCTGGAATTGACCATCTTGGTCTCGATGTGGTCTTGAGTTAGTTTCTGTTGTTGTTTACGTGGATGCTGCATGCATCTAAGGACGGAGGGACTAATTTTGTTAATGTATTAGAATGACTACTGCTAGGAATGTATGTATACACGGATTTCTTTCAAGTGACAACAGCAAAACTAACGACTGACAACGAACAACACCAGCAGCCGATAGCAGCGTCTGATAGGAACACACATTCATACATAGAGTGCAGAAACACACGTCGCCAACAGACTAACCAACCGATCATATTGCTCTAACAGGGTCTGCACTTACACAACATTTACATTACTAATCCGTGCGTTGCGTTACATTACGTTATGTAATCAGGGCTGGATTGGCCTGGGGTTGGGTATTGACCTCCTGAAGAGAACTGGTGACCCTCTAACGAAGTCCATCAGGGGGTTAACTCATAATACTCTGTGTTTAGCTGAGCATGTATCAGTTGTGTAGTGGTAATTTTGTTTTGTTTTGGGGCACACCTCCCTTCCCCTACCCTTAGAAGTAACCCCTTTAATGCAGCTGAGGCGTATGGACCTCTGGATACTGTGGAGCGCTTAACTTAAGTTTTACTGTTTATTTTTAGATGTCCAGAGGCAGGGGTGGGGCCTAATTTTTCACGTCACCTCACAGCATTCTAATGTAAACTCGGTAACCCACACATTTATTACGTGACGTTTGATTAACAGGAGCAGTGATTCAAATTGATGCTGCTTTTCTCTGTTGCGTAGTACCAATCTGTAGCGTGGACTTGAGAGGCCCAGGCCCCCCAATTGTCCAGACAAGACAAGCACACGTTTAAAGTCAAAACTGCACAAAATTTGGTCAGTTAATTATCAGGAAAATAAATAAAATTGTTGCTAGTCTGCCAGCAGATCTTGTATTTAAAAATATTATAAACGAAATTCGATTTTGGCTTCGGCTGGGGCTCCGTCCCATACCCCACTGGGTCCCCACTGCAATTTCCTAATAATGTTGCGTTACATGCGTAACCATGTGAAACGTGGCTGTGTGTGGCGTGTTGCATCTACGTGCATTCGTGCATTTTTTAATCTTAAAATTCTGGTCTGCTTTCCTAGCAGAGCGTCGCACAATTCTGACCCCCTCTAGTAGAAAATCATGAAACGTACGCATTTGTCATACAAACAAGCAGTGGCATCACGGTCACTACGATCTGGCCGTAGGAGTGTGGGGGGGACTTGAGAGGTGAAGTTTGGGGAGGGGTTTCCCTTCTTACCAGGGGAAAGGTCTAAGGAGGGAGTTGTGCCTTTCGCCAGAAGTTCTTCCGATTTTTGTGTGAAAATGAAGTGTTTTGGTGCATTTCTGACACTATTCTGAGTAAATGAGTGGGTTTCTGAGGGGCACGTTTTCCCGGTGCCCCCACTACGGCTACGCCAGTGCAAACAGGCCGCTAATCTGGCTCTTACTACACGGATGACATCCTAAAAGAAACACGTAATTAAACGATGTAAAAAAAATCATAGCATCTACATGTACACTCGCTACCAGAAGACATTATTTACGTGACGTAAAAACTGGAAAAGACAGAGAAGTTGGAAATATTGGTGAGTCAGATGGAAGACGATCGACTACGATGTAGGGATGGGTCGATATTTTGAAATATATATATTTTCGACTTCGATATTTTGTATCGTAGTTACGTACTACAAGAGAGGCCTACATCTTTATTCACCAAAGAATGATAGCAGTTACAACAAGCATACATAATATTTGGCCAATGCAACTAAAGAAACAATTACAATAGAACGGTTGATCAAGCAACTTAATTTTTAACAACGTTTTGTCAATATTTCGATAATATTTCGCCAATATCGTATCGATATTGTACGCTGCATTGAAATTCTGATATCGACACATTCCTACCGTACTGTATCGGCGTGACGTCATCATCGCACTAGCCACATAGGTAGGCCTACTACACGGAGGCTATCAACATCATGTACACGAGGACACAAAAACGTGAGCAAAGATTAGGCCTATATAGGCCCATTATAGACGTCGCAACTAGCCTAGAACATTTAGACTATTATTTCTATTTTAGGCCTACTAATATCAACATCAACATTATCCTGTCGTAGCGAAGCTTTTGTGACAGGTTTATATAGTTAAGTGCTAAGACATGATTACGCCAAAACATATCGCCGCATTAGTGAAAAACTACTTTTATGTTCAAACGTACACATTGACACAAAAACATTCAGACTCGTGTGCGTTGGCTGTGCAGACTCTAATTAGACTGCACCAAATGCATGTATGCTAACGTAACTCGACAATAGACCATTTTTTCTAGGCTAAGCTACTTTTCGCGCACACGTGTGGCTGATTTTATTTCGATGACATTGAAAATCATCATTTGCATAGTCTGAGAACAAATCCCGCAGTATCCCTCGACAGTATTGGTTGTGCATTTATGGACAAAAAGTCGTACAATAAGCATGTTCTGAACTTGTGAAGCTGTTGTAGACTTGTCGTACAACTTGATGCACATCACGCGCTGTGTACAACAGATCCGCAGCAAACTGCAGAAAGTGCAGTTTGGGTCTTAAGCTTGCCAGCCAGATACTCTATTTCCTTGCCGCGCTAGGGGATTAGGCGCCTACAGCTAATCACCGGCGCAAAACAAACGATTACCGTAACCAACAATCACATCACTGCCAATACTGGAACACCAGTCTTCAGTTTTACAGAATCACCACACAACAGTAGAAAACACAGGATCAGAAATACGATCGACTATGAGACATCGACTAGGAATATTATATACACGGTCAATCAAATTGCATTTCAACGATCATCTCCACACATCGAACAGAAACGGCAAAAGATGCGAAACTGCGCAGAGAAGCGCAACCAAATTTCCCATAGGCTACTTTTTACAGATTGGTTTTGTTTTTTTAAACAACGTGTAGAAAACTCAGCCAAACGCATGTGACCGTGCACACTATACAGCCATACACGATTCAAGCGATTATACAATTAGGCTAACTGGTGCTGATTTATCACAAAACATGTCAATTCGAAATTAGTGCGTTTCATCTGGTAAAAACCTTTCTAAGTTTGCGGTTCTAACAGTGACAGAAGTTCAATCAGCATTTAACATAAAATAAAACAACAATGTAATAGAATGTTTTTTTACAGAACTGGAGATTTTTCAGAAGTATTAACATTTGAGAGATGATTAATTAACCACAGGTCACGTGGGTTAACTTTTAAGAAGCTAAAAAAGCAAAAACATGCACAGTTTTCAGTATACAAATACTGGTAATTCGATTGCTTACTGAATCGATAATAACACTGATATGCGTCAGTATGCACATTTTATACAAAAATGATTTTCACGACCTCGGCTATGATAATTTCCAAATGAGTGACAAAATGACGAATCATTCTGCACTAATTTGGAGACATTTGGGTTTATACCCACTGCGTTATACAGTAATATCGGTGGCTTTCTGACCACAACTATAATGACAAAAGTATCAGTAAATAAACAAAAGTAACAACTTACAAAGACATTTACAGTTACACGCATAATATTATGTACGGGAATTAGTTCAATATTGTGAGCAACAGCAGTTCACATACGTCATGTTGAGCCAGACATGAAACAAGATGAATTAATCTATAAATCTACAAATAAAGTTTTAAATCCACAACGGATTTTGTTTAGAACGTATTCACACTTCCTTCTAATGCCAACAAATGTTATGCGCAGTAACACTTTAAAAATAGATAAAAATATTTTCGTACATTCTCTGACGAATACAGTAGCTTAGTTCCTTTCTCATCCTCAAGCTTAAAGGTTCTTGGTCAAAATGAGTACGCCGCTGATTGAGACATGAAATAAAAATAGCTGCAACTTAACACACGTTTAAGAAACACATTAGAATGCAACAGATTCTGAACAGCTACTGAATGCATAGCATTATCTCTGCCGCTGCAAAAGCTACACCAAAGATACACACATTTTACTACAGGCCGGCAGTGCCGCACACTAAAGACCGATTCACACTCACAACAACGTACACGCCGCATGAAAGATGTTGCGAAAACGTTTCATCACCCACAGTTCACTCACTCACGCGTGCATCGCTTCCACACACGATACAGTATACATCGTGAGCATTCGGTTCTGGACACGGCACTAGCAAACTAACAACAGAACGATGAAAGGCGATGAAAAGATAGTCTAGGATGCAACAGCAAACGATGACTTTCTACAGAAACGAAACACTTCAAGAACGTTTCTGAAATCTTTCTGTCAGCAGCGGAAAGAACAGCAGTATTCTTCGTGGAAATTGGTAAATTTTACAGGTGAGAACTAAACAAACTATATTGTGATCACGGCAAGGGACGGACTCTTCCCTCAGCATCTTTCTGGCAAAAATCTAGGCAAAACACTCGTTTCTATAGACGCCAGTAGCAAACTTTATTACAAGCAGGTTTTATTATTACATTTCAAAACACTTCTTTGTTTTTTTATGTTAAATAAAATAATTTTAATGTACAAAGCCGCCCGCTTATATTTAAGACAAGAAACAGCAAAAATCAGTAAAACAATATTGGGAAATCATGGACGTGCTAGTGGTTTGAACTAAATAAGCTTAACTAAACGGTAGCCGCCATCGTGAAAAATTATTCTACCAACAGATATGTTGACACAGGACATGGTGATACAGAAACGACAGAAAACGACAGAATTAGCAATTGCTTGCTTGCTATGGGGTGCATTCACGGCGAAACATTGCAACACTGTATCAGGCTCTGTTTAAGTCGAAATATTTACCACATCGGCCGCTTAGCATTGCTGGCATATATACGAACTAGGCTAGGCCTTAAGGGAACATTTTTTATAACATGCAATCCGACTCAACTATTTGAGAAAAATACATGCAATCAACACTCAACAATATATCACATTATGTACATAAAACATACATAATAACTATTGATCGACCAGCAGACAATGAATTCAATCTTACATTCCGACTAGCGACATCGTATATGGCGTAGGCCTACACACAGCTAGAACTAACAGTAATAATTTACATTAACAGTAATAATTACACCGTAAACTCGTGAATAAAAACCGACAAATATGCATAAAGTATACATCGAGAACGTACGTTGTTGGTCTGGAACAAACATTGCTCTAACAGGCTCTATAAAAGCTACGACGGATAACGTTTCGTTACAAAAGAAAAAAACTAGAAAATAATCGAGTTATGAGATCAACTATGCGACTAAAATAAGTAGGGGGCTACTCAAAAATGGGGTTACACGACGAAAACGTGTCCATAGGCAGCGCTTATTACAGAATAGGGGGTATACTTTTTAAAATTTTGGACACACTACGGTCTACAGCCTCAATAGGCCTACCTGGTAAGCCCTATCCTAATTGCCAAATTTTCTAATATTTTTACAATATCCTAACTTAAACAAAAATAAATACTTAGTCTGCTATGAGAAGTGGGGGATGAAAAAAGTACTGTCAAGGTCATGCAAATATGAGCCATGGTGATGTGGTGGTAAAGAAATTTTAATTTTTTAAAATTTTATTTGCTAAATTTTGAACCTACGGCTGCCTATGAACATTTCTTCTACGGGAAAATAGGTGGAAAGTACAAAGTAGTCTGAAATGACATTTGACAGCCGAAGAAAAAGAAAAAGAAAAATAACTAGTAACTATAGGTCAAAGCGTCTGCTTCTCTGTTGCAAGCGGACCGGAAAGACTTTTACCGACCGAGTCACGTGTGATCTGACCCGGTTTGCCGGCACCTGATTGGAGCGTGCGTAGTTGACATGGCCAAGTTAGTTAGTTCTTCTCGGGTACTTCCTGTAACGTGTGCCACTGGGCTATAGGTCTACGAGGATTGGCCAGCATGTCGCTCCAATGGCGTAGCTCCGCTCCCGTGGCGTTGCAACCCAGTTCCACGTGACCGATAGGATCTGACGTTCCGATTCGGTCATAGTCCACCACGACAATGTCCAACGATACTTTCTGTAACAGCGAAACATAAAAAGACAACAATCAACAGTCTCTACTGAGTACAGAATGACTTAAATATAACACTAAACTGTCAAGCCTTGCGCTAGGCTAAATCTGTCCGCAGTAGCTGCCGTGGTATGTGCGATATTTTTAGCAATAACGTCAGTGTCAGCCGATAGGCCTATATCGACATAGGTCTAGGCTAGGCCCTGCTTAATTAGCTACTAGTAGCACAGCACTATCTCGCATTGGTAAAGTATCAGAAAATCTGGTCCTATATGACCTTGACATTTGACCTATGACCTTAAAATTCAATAGGGTTCTTGCGGTTGTCGAGGTACATGTTCACGCTAAATTTTACCTGGCGAATAGGCCTACAACGCATTTGATAAACTGCTGCATAGGCCTATACATAAATCTAATTTAAAACATTTGATCCGAGTCCGGCTTCGGTTTCAGGAACTCTGGATGATCCAGATACTGAATCGGATTGAACCTCATCCTATGAACGAACCAAACTCCCCTGATGAATGTAGGCCTATCGACCCAACGTCAAGCTGGCGCCGATACGGTTCCGGTTGTGGTTACGGCGCGGTTACGTGTGTGAAACTAGCAAAAATGTCGTCACAGTGCCGACAAGATGCGGCGTCCGCCTAACTTTGCACTGCAAAACTTACATGTATTACTTATTTCGAGTTTTAACTTTTCACTGGCCAAGCGTGGCGCGCTTACAGTAACTGTAAGCACTTCATGGACCAGCTGGCTCGTCGGTCTTATTGAGTTGCGGTTTAACGTCCCGATAAGCCTATAGGCCTATACTTGATTTTTGACATTTCGAAGTAAAAATTGGCACACCAATTACTCCTGTCCTGTCGAACGTTAAGATTGACTTTGGTTTTTCTACGCCTTTTTTGTTTTCAGTTAGGAGCTTGTACAGCACAGACAGACAGACAGACGACCTGCTGTACAACAAACATGCTTTCAAATGTTTTATTCTAGGCCTACACGTAAGCGCGTGACGTCCTACCGCAAACACGTGCTAAAAAGCTGTGCATGGTTGGCAAGACGTTTTGCATGCAATTAACATCCCTTATTTAAACGTAGGCCTATTAGTATCTATAACGAGGTCCTAAACGGCGCCTGATAAGAAGAGTGTTCGATCTGACCTGAATCTGTTCGAACGCGACTTCGAACGAGAACGACTCGTTATAGTACGGGTTGAGCGTACACTTCTTGATTGTTGACTTTTTCTTCTTGATTCGCTTGCCGTTCATCAGCAGCGCAAGCTTCACGTACGGATCTACACACGCAGCGTGCTCGCTCTGTAAAGCCCAAATTCCATTAAAGAGCATTTTTACTACTAGAAAATCGAGACTTGGACCGTCGAAGTTTTTGTTTAGTGCTGAAAATTTCATACGCAGATGGTCCATGTTGATCTTAATTGGTTTCGGCGCAATTCGCTCGTGAAATGTGTCTCGCAACCGAAATCGCCAAAAATCTATAAAAACCTCTATTTTAGCGTTCAAGGTCATCCAAGATCATTGAATTCGGTGGCAATCGAAAGCCAGTGTACGACTTTCTGTTAGTGATTAACAGTAACCTAGGCCCTATCTCGCACCGTTATTGAGACACAGGGACTTATTGGCCAAAAATCGCAAATTTTTCCCCACCCCCTCTCATTTAGCGCCCTCGTTCGGGGTGACTTCCTTCGAATTTATGGAAAAGCTTTACGGTTCCTGAAACTAGAGTCTTCCAGGCAGCCAATGGTGAAGATTTGGTGATCCTAGCTTGAACCGTTTTTTACTGATCCACCCATTTGACGAATGGACGGACGGACGAACAGAATTGCGATGGCTAAGACGCGCTGAAAGCAGTAGCTGCTTTCGCGCGTAAAAACACGAATTTCCAGCTTATTCAATGGGAAACATTTCCACTACAGCTGCGCGTTGCGTTGCGTTTAGAATATAAACGCCGATAGTGTTTCTATTTTTACGCGTGAAAGCAGCTACTGATTTCGGCGCGTCTTAGCCATCGCAATTCTGTTCGTCCGTCCGTCCATCCGTCACACGGGTGGATCAGTCAAAAACGGTTCAATGTCTCCGCCCTTTTTTACGCGCTGCAACGCGCTGCAACGCGCTACAACGCGCTTCAACGCCGACTTTCCCCGTGACGCTTGCGACAGACCCGTTTCATTCCCGCGAAAAAAAACACTGGAAAAGTCGGCGAATTTCAAACCTTTCCCGTGTTTTGTTGCGGACGTCGCCGACTTTTCTGTGACATGCTGCAGCTTCGGCAAAAAGACCTCCTAAGCATCTCCAGTCCCCAGGGATATTATCATTATTATCTCTAAGCAAACTACGTAAGGCTACAAAATAGAAGAAAAAAGGTAAAGTATTCAGTATTTACAAAACATTTGCCGGACAGAAGAATAGATATTTTGCTATAGGATAACTGAATGCAGGCTAAACCTTATACAAGTGGACAGGCTTATAGGTAGACTGCGTGGCCTACAAAACTGGTTAGACACCAGTCCGTTCTGTCAGATCGAAAAATACAAAATGCCCATCGTTTTGCTTCCGGTCTAGACGTGAAGTACATAGGTCATCCAGCGACGTTAACATTTAGCTCACACTTGATATTTATGCGAAAAAACTGTACCTGCTCGCTAGAACGAGCACGAATCTCGGCTTGATCTTATACAATGTTTTCATAGGCCTACATAAGCACGCAACACGAGAAACAGAACCTCCTCTAAGAAAATTATTGCCCCTGCGTGACATGATGTCAATGTCATATACCTAAGTAAAACTTACCTTAGACATAATACCTGACATTAGCTCAACTTGTATGACGACCGTACAACGTCACACCAGGCAGACGGACGGACGACATACGATGGCATTAGGCTACTCGCTAATACCGAAGGGCCGTGGGTTACTTAGACCTATATAGGCGGAAGCTCTTACTTTTACCCTTTTCAACGTTTTGCTATATATCTGTTTCATCATGTCCTGCAGTGCTACTCAGAACGAGACGACTACGTGACTACTTGGCCAGTGAAAAGTTACAATTTGTGTGGGACATTTTTCACTTTCTCTCTAGCTGAGACTTGATTTACATTAATATAGAATTTTTATAGATTTATTAAACTAACTGCATCCTAGTGAAGATTGATACAGGACATGTCAGCACTGACCGGACAGTCCACCGACATCCATCTTCTTGAGGTTCTTAGCCTCCAGTATGACAACTGTCAGCTTGCCCGCGGTCGGCACATAGCGCAGCGAGAAACAAATGTCTCCAAGCTTGTTCTCCTAATTTGCACAACAACCATTCACAGCTCTCGCTTTAAAACGCTGCTACAAGTACAACTTTTAAGTTTACTCAAGTTGGCATTTTGTGAACTGAAAATTTAAAATAATTTAAATTAACGCAACCGGCTGTTCACCTAATGACTAGATGCAGCTTATAACCAAATAAAAATTTGGGACAAAAATGCATTATTTTTGCATAACATTAAAAAAAATTTTCTGAGGCCCTTTCGCACCTATTCCAAAATTCTGAATCCGCCACTGCAAATCTACAACATAAATCCACAGCAACGTGCGCATTAATCAGCAAGTCTTAGGCCTACCGCAAGTTGCACAACTTGTTGTGCGGCAAGTTTATGCATTAGCTTCTTACAGGCAGTTCAAAAAGCAGATTCGGTGCTGCCTTACTATCCTTTTTATAGGCGACATGCTGGTCTACTTTTTTCTGACGCATAGGCCTACATATCTTGTACTGATGGGTATAGTATATGTATGGATTGGCTAACTGGTTACAAGAAGCCCAGCTGTCGCTAGGGAAGGCCGACCGTACCGCTTACATCTGCTCACACAGAGGAAGCGATTCCCCAGTGGTGACTACACTTCCATACTCGCTATGTTAACACTGCTATCAAATGCTACAATAATGATACATGCCGCTAACTGTATTTCGACACCGTGTCATTTGCGCATTCACGGACGATGGCTGCAGGCAGCACCACTGCATTTCAATTGCGGCCAAACCGCTGCAGATAACGAGATGGTTTCTACTGACAGCCTGTAGGAACTCGTCATCGCTGTATCCAACGGTACCATCGCCGACCGCTACGACGTACCGTTTAACCACAATACGTGCGTTACAGAAAGACAGACGTCAGACGACAGACACAATCGTGTCAGAAAGGACGGTCAGCCAAAAAGCAAACGTATTTAGTTAGTAGACCAGACCTTGTCGTCTGACTCTGGACTGGTGAGGTCACGCCATTCCTCGACGACGCGACCAAGGTCAACAGAGTTGAGCGGCACCAGGACCGCTCCAATCTGATCGTGCTTCGAGAAACGATCAAAGTCAAAGATGTCAAACACCAACGTCTTGCTGCCAATCTCTGCATAAGGCACCTACAACAACGCCAAGCTACGGCGTACATACATTGGCTTTCCAACGACCATAGGTTTTCTAATCACGTTATTATATACACAGGATGGGCCAAAAAATGGCACCATTTTTGTATATCTCATAACTTCACCAAATATTAACCGATTTTCAAAATTCTTTCACTCTCAGAATCAAGAGACAATTTGCAATAAAACTCTCACTATAGATCCTACCACACCCTAAGTGTGTCACTGCACTACCTTGTGAAATGTCAGTGTCTTAAGAATAACAATTAAACACAAGATGACTTTTGTAACAACACATCGAAGCCGGCGACGCCACTGACCAATGGCGCGATCAACCAAACGCTGCGGCACTTTGCCCCACTCAGCGACAATGGCTTTCTTTAGCTGGTTGACTATCGTGAATCGTCAAAATTGATAGGCTATCTGTTGAAGAACATTCGAAACAGCATAATTGACCGGATTTAAGTCTGGGTTGTTTGGGGGCCGCATGCCAGGCTCGATCAACGTTGATCACGCAACCGGTCAGTGGCGTCGCCGGCTTGAGTGCATCATCTGACATTTTATGAGGTAGTGTAGCGACACACTTGAAGTGTGGTGGGATCTGTAGTGACAGTTTCATTACAAATTGTCTCCCGATTCTGAAAGTGAACGAATTTTGAAAATCGGTTAATATTTGGTGAAGTTATGAGGCGTACAATAAATGGTGCCATTTTTGGCCCACCCTGTATGTAGTCTGTTCATTTTGTTGTAGTATTTTGGGCACACGAGTGTGACAGACAGAAAAACCACGCTACGGTAACGTCTGTCACAAAAGCTGGCAACGTTTATGCTTACAGTAACGACAGGTGGCATCACAGACAAACAAAATAAGGCACAAATAGCAATCCACCAACAAAGGTTAAACGGGTTAATTTTTACGGCAGTTTCTAGCAAGCGTCCGTTGGCCAGACAACGTTCCCACCTTGTCATAAAAATACTTTGGCAAGATGCAGTTAAGCTGTATTTTTCTGAAAACGTACGTCAGATGTCAATCAAAATCGCTAACATAAAGATCTCATAAAACACACATTTTTTTCTGCAACTGCAACAAAATTAGGCTACAAATATTTGCCAAAATGATCTCCAGCAGATATTGTAGGTCAACATCTAGTAATTTTTTTATACAAATTATTCAATAAGCACTGATATCAAAAGAACACAAATATAATTGGCGTACGAAAATAACAAAAACTGGAAACAAACGAAAAAATTTTAAAAGTTACCCTTAAGCCTATAATTCGCTAACCGCAAAGTGTTGGGAGTGAGTGAAAAAAAATCCGGACCTTAAAAACAAAGGTTTCGTTGAAGACAGGGTTGAGAGTTTTCCGGTGAACTTTGGTCTCAAACTTTTTCTTCTTGTCCGGCATGATGTAGACTTTAACGTAGGGGTCGGAGGTGCCAGACATGTCCATGCCGGGCAGGTCAGCCGCTTGTATTACACCCACCGACAGCTGCACGACACAAGTACACACATACACAATACCTATGTATACCCGTCATACTCGTCATACCCGCCATCGTCCTCAGAAGCAGCTGCAGCAACCGTAGGATTAATAACGCATGCACACTCACGGGCGGCTTCGTGGCGTAGCGGTAAAGCGTCGGATTTACGATCGATAGGTCGGGGGTTCGACTCCCGGTCGAGTCACTGAGTAGTTGCAAACAGGTAAACCATTCAGGTATGTAAACAACACCAAGGTCGACTCAGATTTTCATCACTCTGGGGTAGATAGGTCTAAATCGAGTATCGGCCTGCCTGGCTGAGATTAAGACGAGACGCGTTCACTTGTGTCGGGTGGAAGGTAACACTGTGTGATCCCATACGGCAGGTGACGTTCTGTAGCTCTGAGATGGGTTTCCTATATAAAAAGCTATATAGGCCTACCGCACGGTCTTTTAAGCTTTTTAACGCACGCATCATTCGCATCATCAGCGTCATCTCGTCATCTACATCGTGAGTCTAGAAACTTAGCACCAATTATAAACTATATGCCGCCACTGTCGACTATTTGACTAGTCGACCATTTGGTCGGCTAGTCGACTACTCGACCTAATTATCGCAACGGACAACATGCAAAAATGGCGAACTCAGTTTGCAAGAGACAGACAGGCGCCGTTATACATCGCGAAAAAAATGTCAGCCAAGTTACAACATGCGGCCTCTGCCTAGGTAATTACAACACTTACTTATTATGAATTACAGTCTATTTTCACACTGCCGACACTGCGCTTAGTTTGCCGTGGACTGGCTCGGCGGCCATAGCTTCCAGAAATAAACATTAACCGATTAACGCAATACGAGTCTCTGTCCTAAGGTTAACATATCGTCTTGTGACCTTGATTTTTGACCTTTTAGCTGCAATTTATCACGCCAATTACCCCGGCCGACGAAAAAGTTCACACCAATTCTGTTTTTACGTTTTTTTGTTTTCGAGATAAGAGCGCGTACAAGACAGACGAACGAACGAAACAAACAAACGGGCAAGACCCGTGATGTAGCCTAGCTACTAGGATGGCCGCATAACAACAACAAATTCACAATACTGAAAAGCAAAACATAAACGAACTTCAGACTTTTGGAAGTCGTAGTCCATAGAAAACTGGAGCTTTCCTAGATTGACTTCTTCCTTCGTCTCGGCGCCTTCGTTGTCTTCCATGTTGGTCGTCAATTCCTCCAGATCTGGCTGCACCTGCGCGTTCCATGCCAAACTAAACAAGAATGTCGTATTCTCGTTAAGAAAGCGGCGCAATGCCGCAATTAACTCGAGGCGATTATGAAAATGACTATTTCACTTAGGCCTACTGCAAAACGCTTCTTTTTTTGCCTCAGACGGCATGCTCCAAAATATTATGATCCGGGCGCGGACGACGGTTATAACATGCGAGGCGCTCCAGAAAAACCGAATAAGATTTACAAGTGAGAAACGTTCCTTCAAGTTATAGAATGCGTTTTTAGCAAAAAGTGTTAGATACAAATTACTGCGTACCACAAATTAACAGCAGTGTTTGAATTGTGAAAAATTAGCTGGGAGGTTGAACTTTTCGACGGTCGGAGACCGACCAAAATTGTGGTGTAAACTGTATGTATATAGTATATAGCTAACCCCGCAAAACATAATTTGACAGTGTCTTAGGCGGGTTGAAAAACAGTTGGGGGGGTTCAACCCCTTAACCCCCGGCAATTCGAACACTGATTAACAGAAAATGTAGACTGATTAAATGTGATTTGTTAAAGAGCCGGAAGCGGTCAGACGACGCGCATTGAGCATGTGGTTCAAATGGGAGACAGTTTGGGAACAAGTCTGCAAAAGTATAAGACAAAGAGGTGATCGTCAGTATAGACATAAAACGAGTAATTATAACAATAACACAGACAATTTCTAACGCACCGCAACATGGCAAATCATCACAAGGGTGCAACGTGTCTGGTCTACAGATACATGCAAGTAGTCAGCAGAGCGAAAATCAAAATTTACGTCTTCAGAGCACACATACCTTTTCCTTCATGGCGCTAGTAAGCATCTGTACGCTCTTCATGTCGACTGCTCCCTTGACACCCTTCTTGAACTGTTTATCTTTGCGTCGCTTCCAACACATTCGTATGAGGCAGCCGCAGCAGGCGAGGATGATGAGCAATGCCGCGACACCAATACATATCACGCCCCAGTACGGAACTGCAAGCACGAACACGGCCTACCCGTTATAGTCTGTTATAAGTCAAGATATTTATTGACACGTGGTTAAAACAATCGAGCAATAGCTGAAAAATACCGGAGAAAGAAAGATAAAAATAATGCTTATTGAAATGCAACCAACGTTTCTTTTTCAGAAAAAAAGTATACGGACGGTAAGAATAAAAAGATAAAACAGTGGCGTCATTCAGAAAAATGGCTGGGTGGGTTGTACGGACCCCCATGGATTTATGATTGTATTTTTTCCTGTAAATCGTACTTTTGAAACAGCGTTACTGCTGCAAGAACACGTTACGTAGACTGATACCCCTAAAGATTACTGAGATTACCGAGATTATCCCCCAATGATTTTCTAAAATGACGCCACTACACTGTATGAGAAATGGATCGAGGGGAAGACCAAAAACGCGAGAGAAGCGAGGATGGCAAATTTTGCGGCCGTCCCCCTGAGCTCTGACAGTTTGAGCTGCTAATTGGCAATTCAATTACTCCTTGCCCGGGAAATGTTTTTAAAACCAATTCTAACTTATTTATACGTCATTTCGTTTTTGAGTTACTAGCCGTACGAAACAGAATCGCTTCGAAACAGAAACGACGGATCGCTTGTCATCGAATAATACGAGACAGACGGACAAACGAACAGACGCGTACGGACAAGACGCGTAGTATGGCCTATTACGACGGTCTCAAAATAACACTTTAGTGCATACTCAACTAGACATTGCATAACGGCTGTTTATTTTTCTCTATTGTGGTAGTTTTTTTCCGATCGCCACTTACCGTGCATTCTGTCGCCAATTTTCTCCGCCAGTTCTTTGATGGCGTTCTCCTTTTCTTCCTCGCCTGGCTCCGCCGTGCCCGTTTCCACATAATCTTCGTAGTACTCGTTGTAGTAATAGTCGTCATAGTACTCGTCGTCGTGCTGGTGGTCTAGTGGTGGTTGCGTGCTGGCCTGGTTGCCGGGCAGTGAAGTCGGCGTCACGGCGGCCTCCGCTGTTGCCTTATCGGCGCCTGCCCGCCGCAGCCGCCGCAGCAACAAGTGATGACTCATTGCTGCAACATCACGTCACGTCACATCGATTAGTCAATCACTTTCTTAAAGTGGCTCGTATAACAACAAACACCAAAGTAATCTGAAAATAGACGGAACCGCTTCGTTACTATCCGCCAGGTAGCTACAACATTTGCAACTACATGTTTTCGCTGTTGAGTTTGACCACCAAATCTTCCCTTCCCCTAGAGTGCCATGGTCAGGGACCTCTATCTAAGACAATGTGGCACAGGACCCCAGAAGTGTACCTGCAAAAGTGCATTTAAATCCGTCAAACGTTTTAAGTAGGGTGCATGAATGTGACAGACGACAAACTACAGACGACAGACAGACCACTCGATAGAGAAATAGGCGGAATCGCTTGCGCTAGAGCGATTTCGCCTAGAAACTATTACTTTTTCTATAAAGATATAGGCAGTTAATGATGTGTATGGAATGCAGACAGCGACTCATCAAACATCACATGCTCCTGTAGGTCGTTGCAGATCTGTCTAAAATCATTACTGCTTTACGGCTAATCAGATAGACTAACAAATTGCATTGCATATAATATCACTGTACGCAAGTGAGTAAGTAAGCGTGCTTTCTATTTCAGAAAACTGTTGGGCTGACTTAATCTGCCGCACTTAATAGTAACGCTAGCGCCGCTAAACTGCAGTACCAGGTGGAAGATTTAACATGAAAAATATTTTATATGGCTTAAGATGAGACTACAAGCTTAACAGAAATTATTTTGCTAGTGCTGAAATTTGGAATTTACGTTATCGCTCAATTTAAACAAGTGTTGCATGAATATTAAGTCCAAAGTCACGAATTCTCGGCTGATAAACTTACCTGCCGTTCTGTATCTCTAATCCGTGTATAGGATTACAAGACAAGTATTGGCCTATAATACGTGTCGCGGGTCAAATGCCCAATCCCTCGACGGCGCTTTTTCTTCGGTCGCGTCAAGATACCGTCGACCTGCAACCACGATAAAAATGCACAACACAATGTCTTGTAAGTAAGTCAGCAAGTAAGTAAGAAAACTTAAAAGACGCAAATTTAACAGTTAGGGGCCTAGCTGCAATGCGCTGCGATCTTAAAATCCGAACAAAAATGTTTTTAGCAGCCGTTTAAACTGTTCAAAGCTAATGTCAGTTAGTTTTACTCTGTTTCCATAGCTATAAGATGCGATATACACTGAAAATATAACCGACGAAGAAGCATTTCTAAATATGACGCTGTGGTAAACATTTGTTTCAATCAATTTCAAATTTCAATAAAAATGTCACAGTGCTATGTTAAATTAAACAAATGGATGGCGTCTGCAGAAAAAATGTAACTCTGTTTTTATTTAGCACCCGTCATATATTGTAAAAATATAGTAAAATATAGAGCGCATAACGAAACTCTACTGCGCTGGTCACACTGAGGGAAAAAACAAAATAGGCCTAATCTCGAGAAAATGTCTAAAATTATTTTTTAAAAACACACGTTGGTCGGATCTGTGAGGTCGTCATGTAACGACTTTCAGTTCCAGACCGTCGGACCAGCAATCGTAAACTCCGACCACCCTAGACATTAAATCTATAGTGAGTGAGTGGACCAATACAACTATAGTTGCCTGAAATAAACGTGGTTGAATGATTGGTGTTTAAATTGTATTTTTACAGCTCTCTGCAGTGTTTCTGGGAATAAATGACGATCGTAACGAGAATGAGGGTGATTAATCAAACTGCGCGGATTCTTGGCAGTAGGCGGTAGTCTAGCAGCCAGAGTGCGAGTCATTACAACAGTACGAGCTACAGTGAACAGCGCTCTAGAGTACACCGACTCCGTGTGAATGGTCAACATCGGATCGATCACTGGTGCTGCAGTGCTGCTGCAGCTGCCTACAAGACCATAAACGTGGCTAATTAGCATCTCCAACACGTTATCGTAACCTCCCGTATCAGCCTCCGATGTTCTACCGACCTGGAAATTATTTCACCGCAAGTTAACTCACGTTCGAAGCCAATTAACACGCACTTTAATCAACCGGTAAGCTACCACGCCCAACTCGCCGGCGATGATCGATAAAAATGGCGTCTTGCGAGCGCGGGCGCGACATCAGAGTATCGGGCAACAAAACCGAAAAGAACCTACCTCGCAACGGTCCGGAAAGCTGCACGTCGCTGTGGCAGTCGACGCTGGCGAGTTGGGCGTGGTAGCTTAC
>Ga0209367_1002578_pt1 | contig 24025 bp, 16 predicted proteins | sample WorMetLIZISLAND2_FD_187412 | JGI IMG/M metagenome (GOLD analysis project Ga0209367, IMG submission 187412) | Marine gutless worms symbiont microbial communities from Max Planck institute for Marine Microbiology, Germany - Olavius geniculatus... ... | reverse complement strand
GGCCATATCTGCAGAATGAACGACAGCAGAAAGATAAAGACCCTGGTGTTCGGAATGATGGATGGTTCAAACAAAAGAGGACGGCCTCACCGAGAATGGTCAGATGACATTGAGCAGTGGTGTGGGCCAACCCTGCAGGAGTTAAGCCACGCTGCCCTAGATAGGCAGCGGTTGGCAGCGATAGTAACAATGGCGTCAGACACCAACGGGTGTTGAGCCCACGGTTGTCGATGACGATGATGACGTCTGAGGTCATCTACAGTCAATACGTTATTTTCTTACTTAGTTAGTTCTTTTGCTAGTCGCTATGGAAGACAGCAATGGTGTGAATTTATAATGTTGATTGCCGACTGGCATAAGCTATGCAGGGACAAAACTTCGTTAGGGTTTACGATTACTGGCACGAGAAATATTTAGCGAACTGTACGAAACGAGATTTATTCAATCAGGCCTAAATAATGATTAAACTAGGAAAATTACGTCCGAAATGTTTACCGTGCAAACTCGAAAATTGAGAAAGTGTCGGCTAGGCATGCCGCGTTAACTATTGATTCAAATAGGCGTATCATCAATAGCAGACATCATAAAAAGATCATTATTACCAATTTTGTATCAATATTCTTCCAACAAGTTACGTGTTGCATAAGCCTATAATGATGCGTTTCGACAACTGTTACAGGAGCCACGATGGTGCAGTGCTTCTAAACTTCTTGTTTTAAACAGTGTTTCATCATTATCGGAAAATATGCGGAAAATGACATTCTCATTCTCGTTTCCCGCCAATTTATTTCGTTCGTCATGAAAATGGAGGTAGTCGCCAGAATCACGAGTTTACGACTTGTGCTCACGAATTTACTGCGTATTTGAGACAGAATCGATCTCGTGATCACGGTGAACACGAGTTCTTGATCCCAATGGAACGCAGCATAAGTAACGCGTAGTGCTGCACGGAATACATAACCTTTTGTTAAATGATGCCGAACAGCTAAGCTGCAAGCTGCAAACCAGTTATCGATTCCAGTATTCGTAATGCATCGATGTTCGTATCGGTTCCGTCGCATGATTGTTATATACATAATTAATAAGATGATTACTTTGATACCGAATGCAATGATGGGCAGACTGCCAGTTTTATTTGGCAATTGACCTCAATTTTTCAATCGTCTGCTTCTACGTTGATTGTACTGGAAATCGATATTTCTTAATCAGCGTGTTTCTATGACTCGTATACGGTATAACTCTGTACGTACGGGCAGTAGGTCGTGACAAATTAAGGCGGAAAGGGGGTAGTTAAGGGGATATTGCCTCCTCCCCTAAATTTTTGGCTGTCGAAAATATGTTGGAAAATCTTCCATTCGAAAAATTAAAATATAAGGCTAAAAATCATCCACTTAATCTTTATCCACATCGTCCAAATATATTGCCTAGTGCAGATCCTTTCGGAAAATCACGCTAATGACGCTATAGAATGCTGTCAAATAATTCCGGAAACACAAAAGAAAACCGGTAGCCTATGATTCTTGCAGTCAGAAGAGTTTGGCAATTTCAATTTAAAACCGAAATTTGAATTTTTAAGCACGCATAATCTCCTCTGTCAGAAATGTGCAGTGTCCATCGGAAAATTGCGACCTCCTGCCTCGCCTACGTTTCACGACGCTGCCAGTAGGCCCTACAGGCTCCCATTACTTGAAAACAAAAAAAGCCCTTCCACAGAGCCAATTGTTACCTCAAAAGGGAAAAAGTCACAGTCAATGTTAAGGTCGTGTGGTTCCAAGCGGACGGCCAAATAGTCCTAATAATATTTTTATTGATCGCATATATATTTTCATTATCGTAGACCTAATCGTTATCGTTTCGAGTACCTTTTCTCGTGATGGGCGGTTCTGTCGCAGCTGCTGCGTGTCGCTGTTCACTTTGAGATTCTTCGTCACCTCCAACAGCGTCTTCTGCAGAGCGTCCTTCAGCCTGGTCAGAGCGCGTATCTCGGCGTTCAAGTTGATGGTGGTGTCTCGCAGACTGTAGACGACCGGACGGGTGCGACGGAAGTGGGCGTGGGCCTGCTCGTTGCTGAGTCCGGCCACCACTTCACGGAGTCCTGGCAGCGGGTCGCGAGTCCTTGCCATCTCCGCCGTCCGGTGTGCCATCCGCACCAGGTCAGACGACTCCTGGAGCGCATCGGAAAGTTCTTGCACCAGAAGAATGTTCTTGAGTCAGAAGTACAATAGTTCTGGATCTTTGCATCCCAGGGAGGTTTAACTGTCTTCTTAAAGTTCTTAAACCAGAAGAACCTCAAGATGATGCCCAGAAGGTCTTAAACCAGAAAATGTGTTTTTAGTTTAGGACTGTCGGATTTTCACGATTTCAGCACAACTTTGTAAAGTTCTTAGACAAGATAGTTTGGTTTTGCTTCTCGCATACCCAGATATTTTTTGGTATTTTTGAAGACTCGCGAAAGTTCTTAGACCAAAAGGTCTTTGGTCAGAGGACTCCTGGACAGCGGATTTTGTTCCACTGCTCCACGACGTCGGACCAACCGACTCCATTTTACCACTACCACCACCACGCTGTGACGTCACTGACTTGGTTCTTGTAACTTCCATATTAATGGTCACGTGACCAGTTTTCAATCTAGTACAACAGAAACAGCAGCTTCGAAACGACGTGCGTCGATTTCGCCATGACGTCCTTTGCCAATTTATTGTTTGATCCCATTACAAGACGCATTATTAGCGATATACCCGCCGTCTGTCCGTTTGTCTGTCCGTCTCGTCGTAAATTCTGCGAGCTCTTAGCTCCAAAACGAAAAAAGACGGACCAAACTTGGCGTGAATGTTACCCAGAGCAAAAGTAACCAGATCACAAGGTCAAAGTTTAGGTGCACGGCCAGGCTGCCACGTTATCTCGACTTCTGGATCGATATAATTATGTCTGTTTTAATAGCATTTGATAATTTGTCGTGAATTATACATTATACAAGAAAAAAAACATAATGTAATTACTAATGATGCTGACTCAAAAAATGTCACAATAACGACAAATTTTAAACGTCCATTATTCTCATTGTTGGAAGCTGTAAAAGTACAAGCCGGTGGGGGACGTGCTCGCACGCTGCAATGCATGTAGACATAATGCTCCGCATACCTGCAGCAAAACAGACACATGCAGACAACAGACAGACGCTGAGAGCCACCACAGATATGTCGCCTCAAGTTAAGGATCACCATAGCGTGCAGCTAAACGTGAGCCAACATTTTAGTAATGCGATAGTGCATTAAACGCAAGTGTACAAACCCGCTAAAAACGTGTGTCTTATGTTCTCTGAGCAGAATTCAATGTCTAATTTCTCAAGTAAGAAATAAGCCATCCACCTGTTGATATCTGTTGTTGCTGTTGGTTACCTAGTAACCTTTAATACTATGGCAACTGAAGATGCACCTCGCCAGCAGCTGCAGGTAGGGCTGAGCCAAGTAATCGAGCACTGGAGTTAATCGTGTACTAAATAAACATGAGTAGGCTAATATTAAACTCGAGTAGGCCTATATACTATGTGTTTGGAGTTTGTTAAGAAAAAATAGTTAGGGGCCACAGAAATTGTAAATATGAATTTTAAAAACGAACAAAATGAGTAGACAGTTTAGTTTCTGTCGAAATTCTTTTGTTATAGTATGTCTGTATGTATAGCTACAAGTAAATTATTGCCAGCTCTCATCTCCGTTATTTTGCGTTACTGCATTGTTAAGTGCTTGGTTTATTAAATAAAAAATAAAATAAAACAAGATAATGTTCATATGAACACGGAGTCTGTCCAATGCATTTCGACAGTTTACAGTATATGTCCGTATAAATATAACCAGTGAGCTGTTTAGACCGGTAGAGAAAAAAAACGAACAGTTTTATTTCAAATTGTACAGCAGCAATGATCCTTTCATGTATTATTTTAACTAAACAATTCACATTGTCAGTTACGAGACCATTCGATTTGTCACCAGCGGTTTACTACAAAAGGTCCATCGTCACCATGCGTCTATATGGCACCGTTATGGAGATAATGGGGTCACCAGTTTGACCTTTTGGGGTCACGTGACGTCATCGGTCACGTGACCATCCGACTCCCGGAGGTCAACTTCATATGGGTGCACAACTGTCCATCAAGTACGGCCTATCCATGGAGACATCGATACATGAGCACTGCGAGGTTAAATCGTACTCGATCGGTGACATCAAGCTAGTGGAGCTCATCATGCATTAGTTGCGACAAACCACTGTCGTACTTTCGAGTGTTAGTGACGACGCGAGCAACTGAATTCATCACTCTCTGCAAGTTGTCTGCATGTTATGACTAGCGTTACAGTAGTCGACACGAGATATCACAAGAAAGCGATTTTCCAAAATAACTCGCGCAGTCACGCACACACTCCACAATGACGCTGCTATATCGAACGCTACATTCAACGCTAGGATACGATCATGGAGCTATAGGCCTAAATATTTATACTTCCATGGGATACGATACGGTAATTTGGCGCATCTGGGTGATGGATGCAGGTATAGCTACTTAGCATTCATAATTGCGGCCAAACGGCTATAGAATCGAGATTAGAGACGGGGTTGCTACCGGCAGCTTATAGGAACTCTAATCGCCATCGCCGATCCCCCACGACGAACCGTTTAAGTTACCACAATACCGCGCGATTGGCAGAGCAGAGTGCGTAGGCTACTATTTAATGTCATCCAAGGTCGATGATTTTCGTGTTATCTGAAAGAGCTTATGCGACTTTAATAGTAACCTTGGCCCTATCGATCTCTCACGCGACGTTTCTGAGATGGCATAGCGCACAAAATATTTATCCGGCAGCCGTATCAATATCGTAGCAGGTATTCAGAGCTTTTCGAAAAGTCGAAATTGATTCAATGTTTCTGATGTGTGGAGGAATCTGGTTTCAGATTTTCGGACTGCAAACGGAGAAGGTGCGTTTTCCGAACTGGGTCCGAGTTCTCACGACAACAGCCGCGTTGGTTGTAACTTGTAGCGGAACGCAGCTGTCGGCGATCAATCAATCAATTAATCAATCAATCAGTCAATGTTATAGTGCCCTATCTACAAATAGTACTGTTAGACTGATGCGTGACTTCGTGGATATCAGGTACCCGGTGATTCTGAGTCAAAATAATATAACACCAAGATTGCACTCGACTCGACTCGGCTCGGCTCGGCTCGGCTTGGCTCAGCTCGGCTAGGCTCTCGCCTTGGGCGCTCGACCCTCACTCCAGCCTTTAATTCCTGGATCCACCTAGTTTATACGACCGCAGAGAGACGACACATTGTGCCAAAGACTCGACCTAAAGGTCGGCCAAAAAGTTCCGTTGTCTCATGCCTGCCCAACAGTGAATAAGAAATGAATGAATGAATAGCTGACTGAATGATAATTCTGCCGTCTTCTGTAGGCCGAAATATGTCCATAAAGTCCGGTAAAAATGGAGAAAAATGTCTACCACTGAAAATTTTTTTTCGCTGACATTATAATCTAAACGGTTTAAAGTTTCGTTTTTCGAGCTGTTACTTATTTTCAGTTTTCTATTTTAGTCTCACTTTGACATTATCCGAGCTGCTACTTATTTACAGTTTTTCATTTTAGTCTTTATTTGATATTAGTCGATGCTGTGTATTGATGTGAGAGTTCCGATTCAGTCGTTGTTGGTTGTCTGAATAAATTTTACTTTTAAGAAGACAGTTAGGTTGCTAAAAGTATAGATAATTAATTATATAGGTATTATTGAGCATGTTTAGAAAGAAAACGACGCTAAATGTTCGCCCGGAGCCGCCATCGTTTGCTGAAATCACCGAAGACATAAATTCCGTCGTCAGCAATGATATAGTATTTACACAAGGTCAGTGCTAGCGGTAGATCGGCGATCTCGCAATAAGTGAGCAGAAAAGTACCAGCGGTAGATCGCCACTTTGTCTCGTTACATTTATCACATTATTAATGTAAGAATGCAGCCACATTTATTCTCTGCATGCCAGCCAGTTGATTATAACTGAAATCATGCACTTTTTATATCAGTTACTGTACATTAAATGAAATTTATTCAGAGACACGTGTTTTACAACAAAAAAAACATCTTTCCCTTGAGCTGCATTTTGATATAACACTGAATAAGCCTGATTTAAATATGTGGTGTCGTGGCATGGTTCATAGGCCTTCTACATCTACCACGAATATAAGTTCTACTAACCATGTCACACAGCGTCATAATCAGTATCTGTACATTGTTATTGCTTGCTATTGCTATTGAACTCCGCCGCCAACGTCGGCTAAAGTTCTACCATCTACGCAATAACGTGTCTACCCGATCTGCCTCTAGCAATTTTCCAATGCTAACAGCAACATCGGCAATCTACCGCTAGAATTATTGTTTACACAAACCAACGAAGGTATCACGCTTTGACCGACGACCACGAGCTTGGGTGGGGGGTCTGTCAGATGACGGACAATAAGCAGTTGTAAATAATAACTCCATAGTGTATCTGTTATTATACGAATACTTCCGGACATATATATACCTAGTAACGTCACTTAATGATTTATCTGACGTTAAGTGTTAGAAAAAGTTAGTGACTGACCTAAACATAGGCCTAATATGTTAGGTGTGTTATCTCTCAACGACAAGCATAGCTTAGAGCACAAAGTCCCTGAGCTGTGAATGCTCTTTCTGCTTCTATGGACGTTGCTTTGAGGGTGATTAAGTAGGCCTAAGTAGTCAAACGTAAGCTCATGACTGGTGCAAAGTGATTGTGGTCACTTTGCATATACAGGGTGGGCCAAAAAAATGTCTCAAGTCGTTTTTGTCAGAACTTCGTCAAATCTCCACCAAATTTGATAATTTTTGGCACACAGATAGCCAAGATGATAGAAATATGTAAGGTATACTCAGTGTCCACCTCACCTAATACATGTCAGTGCACTACTGTGTAAAACACAGATGCTCCAAATTGTTGCATAATGCTTAGTTGTTGTCACCGTAAAAGTTCTAACGACTTAATTAAGCACCATAAACTAAAATGTTATTTATTTAGCAGAATTATAAGTTTCTGTGGCAACATGCTTCCAAATTTTTAGAATTTATGCAAAGTGTACACAATGGCTTAGACGTGATGTCACCGGTGATAGCGGTATTAACGATCAACTGATCAATATTACACCACTTATTCATGGATTAGATGTGTTATGGGCTCATAAGTCAGCTATTTTGTTGTCTGCTATTTTCAGTGTAAAATATTTAATACCACAAAATTATTAAATCACGTGGCACCCTGTTGAATTGATAATGAAAAGGTGAGCAATCTGATACTGATAATTACTGCATAATATAACAATTTGAAGCATCTGCATTTTACACGGTAGTGCATTGACATAAATTAGGTGAGGTGGATAATGAGTGTACCTCACATAATTTTATCGTCTTGGCTATCTGTGTGCCAAAAATTATCAAATTTGGTGGAGATTTGATGAAGCTCTGACGAAAAAAGTTGGGTCATTTTTTGGCCCACTCCTGTATTTGTAACATAACATAGGTGTGATTACAGATAGATTGACTATGATAAAGTTTGGTTGGTTAGGATAAGAGTTGTCGGATCAGGTTATTTATGGTTAGGATTTATCAAAAAACGTTTGATGAGCTTCCGAGTTTCCAGTGCTGTTGTATTCCAACAGAATGTGACCCATTATCCTGTGTCGTGTAATAAAGTATGACAGCATCAGAATTTACATTATGTTAGGTAGATATGAAAATGTGCTGCAATGTCATTACTCATGCCAATCAGCTGCTAGTTCTGAGATTTAAAACTTCTGGTAAATCATGTGTTTGATTTGTGTAAGCAGCACTTTTTCAACCTTTGCCCTTAGAGTTTAGTTGTCTGAAGGTAAAGTAGAATGCAAACTTGCAGTTCATTGAATGCTTGTAAGATGCACATGCCTACAGCAAAACCCATTGCAAAAACTGACATAATAAGGTAAGAAATGAAACAATTATACTTATTGTGCTAACAGGGCTAACGAATGAAAGTCCATCTAATGGATCTCCAGAGTCTATGCAGCAAACAGGTTTGAAATTCCGTGCAGTAAATTGATCGTGAATTCGTTTTACAGTGTTATTTAGACTTAAATTATCTTGTTGCTTTCCATACAGCAGAACTCATCTTGTGCTGCGACTTTCATCTTTCAGCTGTATTTGAAACTTGCTGTCCATCAGATGTTCTTTGATTTTCCTTTTTTCCATGACTTTACACAGTGTTTTCACTGTATGCATAATGCTGTTTAACTTCAGGCTTTGCTTAGGCCAGTTGGTTTTGTTCTTCTAGTTAAAGTTATTTAGAATCTTCTGGTTTTTAGCGCACGTAATACTGTCAACATACTTCCTGTATGTTAGCAACCATGGCATATGTTTTGTTAAAATTTGTGTACTTTTATTTTCTCATTTTTGTTTTGTAATCTAAGGCAATAAGTGCAGCACTTTTCCTGCCTAGTTGTTCTTGGTGTCCAGATTCTGGCCTCGTTTTTATGTCACTATTATGACAATGACAGTGCTTAGCTTATTTGTTCTTTCTGCTATTTGCTATCCACCCAATGCACAGCAGTTCCCAGCTATACTGATGTTGTATTAACTTTGTCAATGATGTCCCAGATGTTGATCAGTCTTTTATCAGTTACCACTGTATGTTGAATTACTATTGTTTTTAACTAAATCGTTGCTAGTTGCAGTTTGTCAGGTGTCATCTCAGACAAATATGTGAATATGAACTTAAATCAGGTGTATCAAGAACATCATCGTCAAGTCCTCTGATCCAGTCCCTGACGGATACAGAACCGATGCGCGATACTGGTGGGGTGGATCTGGTTTACTGGCAGGCTGTGGACTTCATATCATACGCCGAACTGCTCAAGACAGAGATGGCAGAAGATCAGAATAAACTGAAAAGTTTAAGGGACGCCTGTGTTGAAGTTAATCAGACTCTGGAAGCTATGAAATGGACTGTTAATGAGCTACGCACTCGGACTGAGTAGTAGTAAAGTTACAGGAGTAGCTGCAGCAGCAGTAGTAAATAGCAGTGGTGATGGTTGTAGTAGTGACCTCAGAGCATTTGATTTGATTTAGTAAAAAGTGCAGTGTAAACTGACAGACAACATATAGATCTCCACCCATATAGACAGCTTAGTAAGCAGTAACTGATTTTGCTACTATTATTACTACTACTATGGGTGCCAATCCTAGGGGTGTAGGCAAGCATGTCCTGTATCGTAGCCAAGGTAGCCAGGACAAACGTCCCAGTCCTTTTGGTGATAATCATATAAAGGGGTGAAGCAAAAAAGGCCAAAATGTTGTCCCTTGCTCATAAGCCTGGCTGTATATCACCTTGTTTCTGCTGTGAAAAATGTTTAGTTTTTTTGCTAATTGATCTATGATGAATCACAATCAATATTTGTAATCACACAATTAACTGTGATTTTTTTAATCATTCACCTGCATTAAAACAGTCATGTTGTGCTGCAGTTGCAGAACCCGTCAACAAAACCACTACGTCTCTGTGCAAGATGAACTGCCAAAAAACGAACTACCGCTGTCAGTGCAAACTACAGACAAATATTCCGAATGGCTAGATTTATCATATGCAACAATGGAGTTTGTACGAAAGTTTTCTGACACAAATGCAACTTAGAAAACTGTAGCGCAGATGTCTACATATAGCAATTTGGACAACAAAAAATTATGCGGTTAACACACCTGAGGCATAATTAAAACGGAATTACTGACAAATGTCAATATTTCTTTCAACATTTTATCTAGTGTCCAACTGACCAGACAAAATTATGTACTAAATCAGCATTTCAGAAAAATGTGTAAGTTATCGCCTACTGGGGTTCTGCAGTAAAATAAGTTGCAGCCATAGTCAACATAATTCAAATACAGCTATCATGCTGAGTCAACTGTTACTTGGCATAATACAAACTACAGATGAACGTTTCAGCCCCTGTAGGTAATACAATGGCTACAACAGCTTAAACAAACAGTTTGGTCATAAAGTGCCAAACAAGGCACTAAAAACTAAGAAGAATCAAGATTTCTTACCCTAAACAGGACCAAAAAGTCTATAAACTCTTACGCTAAGCAACAATTATGAAACACAATGACAGTCGACAAAATACTAAAATAAGGCACTGGAAACAAACTAAGAACAATTGGGGATATTGCTGATGAGTCAAACTCGGGTTAAGTAGCTACTATGAACTAATACAGCCAAAATAATTCACTGAAAACATTATTCACAAATCGGTGATTTTGCTTCTGAAGTGGGTCCAGAAAGTTAAAAATAAGGACAGTAGACAATGCAGAAAAACAGAAATCATGGATGCCGCGATTTTTGTCAAATGCCGTGATTTTGCCAAAATGTCATGTTTTGTCATGTATTTGCCAAAATGCCATGGTTTTACGTTTTTACAAGAATTTTTTGTTTTTAATCAGCATAAGTTAAAGTTTATTGTAAAATTTTATAACACCGTGACATTATTGGAGACACATGTATTTTAATGCTCCATGGCAACAAAATGTTACAGATGAAAACTTTGCCCTGCATGTAATGATGGGCGTCAATGCTGAATGTCAAGTTTTATGGACTGGTCTTTGGGCTCATGATTTGATGCTCTGTCTTTGCAATGATTTTTGAGATTTTCACAAAAGTTTGCCATGTTTTTTTATCATATTTTGCCATGATTTTCTACTGTCCATAGTTGTAAACATTATGACAGAGACGTCTACACCATATTATATAAATTTTGGAGCAAATGAGCAGTGAAGAGGGATTGGTACGTACACAGCCTAGATCACATCAGTCATCCAATATGCATTTACGCTTCATGGACTCACTAGCTGTAGCTGGGGAAAAAGGCCCCCGGAAAAGAAATGAGAAAAGGGATCGAAGGGAAAGGACAGGCAGAGGAGGATGAGGAACAGAAAATTTGCTACAAGGTTTATGGGGCATAGATGTCATAAGCAAACTAATGATGCACTGAACACAGGCAGATTACACAGTGAACTAGATTCACATAAACGCAATTTAAAAGCTTTCAGACGGGCAAAAATTCAAAGGGGTGAGGGCGGCGACAAAATTTTAGCTCGATGGGGCAGAATTTTAGCCTGTTGGAAATTTTTTTCATGTCTGAAAATTTTTGTCTAATAATATATAATCTGCAGCTGAAAATCGTCACTTTTGGGGAATTTAGGAGTGAAATTAAAATCTCCTGACTGCAATTTGCACCTATCTGTTTTAAAACTGCAACTTTCTGAACCCAACCTTTTTAACTCACAACGCCACTGTTTCGTACAGATATGGTACATAAAGTAATTTACAATACAGCTGAATTATTACAGAAATTATACACAATGACTGCACATACAACTAAACAAAAATTACATAAAACGTGAACAAAATAATAAGAAGACGAGATGCATTTATGAAGCTGCGTTGCCAACTGCACATGAATACGATGACACAAAATTTAGCCAGTCAACACAAGATGCCAGAATAAAGCAGTGATTTTTTACTGCTAAGCCGACGTCTAAAAATGCCAAACTGTCAGTCATGAATGAAAACACCATGAGCACAAACGTCCCTAAAACAATTGCAGTGCAAACAACTAAAACACTACAAATTAATGTAGTCTTAAGAACTATGGCAGAAGTTCAGCCGGTTTATGCTTTCTTGCTAAAAACAGGAGCAAACTTCTTCGCCTTGACAACAGGAAGCTTAACTTCCCCAACTTCCAAACCTTTCTTTTCGGTTTTCTTCATCATATCTCCAAGCTCCTGGGCCAAGTCGGAAAGTTGTGGACTTTTCGGACTTCGCGCCCCAAATTCCTGCTTTGGTGGTTTCTTTGACGTCTGCCCCTTTCCATAGTTAGGACTCACATTCATTGAGGACTGTGAACCACTGCGCTGAGAACTGGAAGGACTCGAGTAGGCTGGGATGACGTTGAATTTAGGCTTTTTCGGCGATGAAGTGGCTAGATATCCACCGGATTTTTCCCAACCACCCATGCTAGGAACCAACTGCGGAAACGTGGATACCGGCCTGCTTGAAGCACTGGATTGGGAACTATGCTCGACTGATTCCAGATCGTGTTTCCAGATTCCTCCGGATTTCGGCTTCTTCAGTTTGGAAATATCCGACATTGAAGATCGACCTTTTTCAGGGTGCTTGTGCACTCGGGAATTGGATTTCGGACTGGAATATCCACTGACGTTTTCCTGAACCAAACCAACTCATTATGAGATTGAGTAAACACATTTCTGACTTTTCATATAAAACCATTAGTAACAAAAAGAGAACTAGGCCTAATAATAAACACTAAAAAACCAATCTTCTACACATACATGTATTTCTTGGGTGTACTGAATTCCCACGACCCAATAATATTAATACTCTACATCAGTAATAAATGGGTGAAACCGATTAGAATTTTGGGGCAAGCACAACGTGAGTCCACCTGGTGCTGTATAGATATAAAGTGCATGGTTTCTACTACTCTGCAAAATTCATTTTCCCTGACTTTTCCTTGACTTTCCAAGAGAAAATAAATCGTTTTCCCTGACTAATTTGTTCACGGGATATACCAATGTTGGCTTTCAATCGCTTGCAATCGCACTGGAAACAAAGGCGGCGGAACAAATTTAAAAGTGGAGATACAAATAATCTGCAAGCGAAGCGAGCAGAAAAAAAATTCTGAACTGTTGTATGCAGTCTGCGTAAAACACTTCCAAACTTATTTCTGCATCTTTGTTAACTTTTGCACCCTGGTACTGTGATTTTTCCTGACTTTGGAATGCAAAATTCTCTGACTATCTGGTTTTCTGATTTTTCCCTGACTTTCCCTGACCGTAGGAACCATGAAGGTGTGATTGGGGGGAACATTTAGGGGGTCGAAATTTCCCTGGTAGCAATGTCACATGGCCTGAACTCAAACACATTAGCATATGCAAATCGTGCACTGCCGACTTAGAGTAAGCCACCATCTGTGCCTACAATCTTCTTGTTAGTGGACCAAAGTTCACCCAATTGTTTTTGCAGAACCCCCCCCAAGGGATCACTGTTGATCAGGTTTGTTTGCAGTTTTCGATATCTTGACCGGTTACTGAGATATTCGTGGTCAAAATCTAAAGTTCCTTAAAACATGCCAAATTTTTCAAGTTTTTACCCTCCCAAATTTTAAGGGGGGAGGGTAATGCCCCCTAAAAGTTGTACATAAGTGATAATGCCCACCCCCGCCTAGCAGCACATCATGTGGCAAAGTTTCGTGGAGCTACTCTCCCTGTTCACGAAGTTTAGGTGCTTTTCACAACTTATTCATTGAATTTTAAGCCAACGTTTGACTCCCCATTTGTAAAAAATTGTAAGGGGACCCTAGTCAACGGTGAGGGTGCGCTAACAAGACTTTGTCATTATCTAGCACGTGTAAAAATGCGAAAGTGCAGCACCCCTTATGGGCCGAAATATGGTCTTTCGAAAAGGCGTTTTAAGTGGGTACAATTTGACCTTCAGATCTTCGTGGTTACTGGACCAAAGTTCACCGGACTTTTTTTCACAGAATGCGGGAGGAATCGCGGTCATCAAGTACTTGTACAATTTTGAATATCTTTATCCATTCCAAAGATATTTGCCATCAAATTTTGAAGTCATCCGAAATCCGGCCAAATTTTGCATGTTTTTGGCCCCTAAATATTTTTGGGGAGGGCCCCCGAAATTTTCGACCTGCGCTATAAAATTTGGCCTACTACTGATCATCGTACAAAATTTTGCCGCTCTTGGCCGACGGAGCTTGGAGATTCCTTGGCGAAATGAAAAAAAACAGATCTGCAGTAAAACATAAGTCCGCTCTGAAAGCTATCGCTTCCAGGTGAACCGAAAAAGTCGGTACGCAAAATCTGTATGAACACTAGAAAAAGACCAACAATGTACCTTTGTTGATGAGCATGAGACCTCACTGTGCTGCATCTGGCTCCGGAACTTTGTCATTTTTGGTTTCTTTGGCATCGAACTTTCGTTTGTGTCCACGTCGGAATGTTTTCTCTTCTTCTTTTTTTTCTTCTCCCCTTCCTCCAGCTTTTTTGAACCTTTCAAAGTAGCTCCAAGCTCTTCTGAGAATTCATCTGTAAAGTTTTCGAACTTCCCTTGAATCCTTTCCACATCTGGTTTCGAACATTTCTTCTTTTTCTTCTTCTTTTCAGAAGGTTCCTCCTGTTTCTTCGAAAATTTGGACCACATCTTTCCCGTAAAGTTATCCTTCGTAATTTTCTCTGTCTTCTTCCTTTTCTCCTTATGATCACTGCTAATCTTGGTCTTCTTGGCTGGTTTACCAGGCGTCTGGAATGGCACAACCTCTCCAAGCACACATTTCTTCTCTTTCCCAGAACAGCTCTCAGTAGAAAAGCAAGATATCTTCTTTATAACTGCATCATCATCATTATCACTTTCGTCTTCATCTTCACTTCTGTCTGGGTTGGTATCAGATGCCGACGATGAAGATGGTGGTGTCCTCTTCACCTTCTTCCTGTTCTTCTTCTGTTTCTTTTTCTTTTCATCAGGTTTGTTTTTGCGAACGTTCATCTTTGACTTCTTCTTTCCTGCTCAGCACAAGTTAAAAGAACCTTTAATAACAAAAGTGAAAACTAATTGAAATCATAATCATAAAGGTTACACTGTTCAATCTACATCACTGCATGATACAACATTGAGATCAGTTGTGACAAAAATGAGCACTGAGAGCTTGCCAAAAGCCAGAACAAAAATACAGATTTCTGATAGGGAAGATTGGACTGCAGATGCAAAAAGCATGCTTCCTCTGTCATTTCAAGGTCACAAGTAACCACGTCATATGACTTATATTTTATGAGGCAGTGTAGCGACACATTTCAGGTGCAGTGGGAACTTTGACGATTGCTTTATTGCACATTTTCTGGCGAGCCGGTCCATAAAAAATTTGGCTGGAGTCAAGAGTAAAGCTATCTGAAAATGGTGTACCTACGTATTACATGGCCATCCTAATAGATCGCGTTACAGTTCTTGTCTAGGTCCATCCATCTGTACAGTACTCCAGCCATAATTAATTTTAAGAGAATGTTCCCCAAAGCACGAGTAACCTGCATATCAATTATCAGGTTAAAAGGTCCGGTTTACAGCCACATACTATGTCCGCAATGGGCCGACATGTTACTATGGTTTACCTCTGTTGCGAGTCTTAAGGTCAAAAAAGTGCCAAGGTCTGTGCCAAACTTGGTAGTGTTTTATATTCAGCAGAGGGAGCTTTCGCAACTTTGGAGGAGGCTTTTTTCCAGGTCACTGTCCATTTCCCAGACTAAATTACAGTGTCCAGGTAATAATGAAGACAATATTATGCCTGGCATAACTGCAAAGGTTCTCAGCAAAACCACTCTGTCTCCTAATGGTAACTAAAGGATCCTGAAGTGTAATCCAGAATACACAAAAAAATCTGGATTGTCAACAAAATCTAACTCACTTCACTGGTTCCCCTCAATCTACAAAATTTTAACAAAATCCGTTTACAAATTTCTGAGCAATACAGATGAAAAAAATTGACTGACCCAAAAGTTTAACCTACAGTGTCGCAACTTTGTACTGGTGAAGGTAAAAATCAACAGTACCTACAAAAAGTTGCAGTTGTTGTCTGATTTTGTGATATGTGCAGCAGTTACAATTTTAGACTTTAACGAGTAAGTAAAGACAGGTTACTTTTCTCGGTGTGGTTGGCAGTTGATGGTTTTGGAGTGAAGTTGGTCTTGAAGGCAAACAGCTTCAACCGCTCCTAAGCAGTAAACATAACGTGACACAAACAGTGGGCTGAGTGGGATCACGGTTCAAAAGGCTGTAGGAAGCAAGTTGCAGCTTACCAACAGATGACCGCTGCAAATTTTTGACACAGAGTAGACCTGGGTTCTCAGATTTTCAATTTTGCCCCTACAACGTGGGACAATGCTAAATGCTTCAACGTCAAACCCCAGCGGAGAAAAAGCATACAGAGCTTGTGCTCTGCATCTATTTTTAACCACCCTAGAAGGTGACATTACATTATTGTCCCTCCGTTTGTCTGTCTGTCTGTTACAACCCAAATTCCATTACAACGACTTTGCGACAAAGTCCAGGACAAATTCGCGACAAAGTCACGGACATAAATTTCATGATTTGTGTCGCGGACTTTGTCGCCAACTTTCCCCGTGCATTGTAACGGGCTAAATTCCATTAGAGCGACACAAACGGGTTTGTCGTGGACTTGTCACGGACTTTGTCGCAAACATCTCGACATGTCGAGATGGTTTGTGTTCGCGACTTTTGTGATTTGTGTCGGTGACTTCTCCCGCGGGGAAGTTTTGGTGAAAGTTGGCGTAATGGAATTTGGGCTTACACAGACACAGTGTATAACAACAGGGTTCGTGAGACAACAAACATATGAAAAATGGTTTGTTAGGACAGTCAAATAACAATATTCAAAGCAAAGAACACAATAAAATACACGGCAATCGTTGTTCAATGCACACTTAAAGGTCCGTGGCCACGGTCAAATTCACTTGTGAAATTTATGTAGACCTCAATTAGACATTTCTCCTGGCATATATAATATGTTGATTTATGCTTTATAAATGTATGAAATTAATGTCCGAATATAATGTAGATCGTCGATTTCAAATGTAAAGTTTTTTTTATGTTGACATAATGCTGGTCGGCGATATTACTATCAAGATTATCAGAAAGTTATGCTGTTTTAGGAAAATGGATAAAAAATTATGTCAATGTTGGTGACCATGCACCTTAGAGCAAGCTAAAAGAACAAAAGCTCAATCTCATTAACATGTTGGTTGAGTAAAAATCTCCTAACCAATAAAAAATTGTAGTGACGAAATAAGGTAGATTGTTAGCTAAATGGTAGACACAAAAACTGGTATTCTAACCTCCACTGATTTCAGAGCAGCATTGTCAGCCCTCTTACAGGCGAGATTCAGCTTATGCTGATAACGAATTATCTGACGCTTTTCCTGTACAATAACATAAGACACATCAATAAGAAGAGTTAGAAAATGAACAGAAAGTCCTTCCCAACCCAGCACACGTTACAATGCTGAGACTGGTTGTGGAAATGGGGATGCTGAAATCACGAGACCTGACAACGTGCACCAAGTAGCAAGGGTGGACAGTGCAAGTCTGTCTGTCTGTCTGTCTGTCACAATTATGCACCATGCTTGAACCATTCCAGCGATTTAGTTGCCATTTGGCAGGTACACTTGTGGCGGTTAATGACACATACATTGTGTCAGATGTGGGGTCCCTAACTTGCCAGAGGAAAGCGAGAAGGGCCCAAACGCCTAGCCAAAACATGCTATGGCCTATTTATGACTCACCAGGTGGCAGCATCGACCAGCGATTGCACCTATTACCAAATTACTTTCGTTACTTGTAGATTCAAACAAAACAAGAAATTTGAGCTAATGCTCATGAGACGCACGAAAGCCTATAGCAGTTCCGATTCAGTAGTTTAGCTGAAAATTGGGGTGTTCACGCTAAGTTAATATACAAATACCAAATTCTCTATATGGATCACATACCCGTAACGATAATACCATGGCGCCACCTTGTGAATGATGCAGACTTGTGTCACAGCTCGAAATCGCCAAAACATCCATAAAACCCCCTATTTTGGCGTTTAAGGTTATTCAAGGTTATTGAATTCAGCGCCAATCAAGAGCCAGTATACGACTTTCTATTAGTGATTAATAGGGACCAACCGAATTCACGGGAAAAAATGCATGATTTCACGGCAGAATTTTTAAAATGTGTCAAATTTCACCGAAAATTCACGGGAAAAGTTTCGGAAATTCACGGGCTACACAGACGTTATTTCGAGGTGCTGTGCTAATGCAAAAGAAGAAATTTCAGAACAACGAATATTTACTACACTAAGTCAAGACTCAAGACAGTCAATGTCAACTACTTGGTGCTAAAGTGCGACACGTGGTAAACAGCAACATCTGTACAAAAGCTGCTGATAAAACTCTGGAATTGTCATAAATTAAACTAAAAGCGCTGAAATTTACGAAAAATCACGGATTTCACGGAAATCAACGTTTTTCACGGAGGAGGTCAATTTCACAGAAAATGCCACGGCCGTGAAATCGTGAATTAGGTTGGTCCCTAGTGATTAATAGTAACCTAGGCCCTGTCTCGCACCGTTACTGAAATACAGTGACTTATTGGCCAAAAATCACAAATTTTGCCCACCCCCTCACATTTAGCGCCCTCGTTCGGAGTGACCCCCTTCGAGTTTATGGAAAATCTTTACGGTTCCTGAAACCAGAGTCTTCCAAGCAGCCAATGGTGAAGATTTGGTAATTCTAGCTTGCACCGTTTTTGACTGATCCACCCGTGTGACAGACGGACGGACAGACAGACAGACGGACAGAATTGTGATGGCTAAGACGTGCTGAAAGCAGTAGCTGCTTTCGCACGTGAAAACAGACAGTGTCTGCTAGTCTCTGCATCTAGTAGTTGTAGCAGTTTAGCAGATGATCAAAGATGAATATTAAGAGTACCTTAGCAGCAGCAGCACTTAGCAGCAATGCGTAGTACTAGTGGTAGTAGTGTGAGCAGTAGTATACCTCAGCAGTAAGATGTTTAGTCGTCTGTTTGCCTCTGTAAGGTCTGAGATGAGTATCCAGCAGCCAGGCACGTGACACGTCCTTGTCCAAAAATACCATGTGGTAGAAGAACTGAAAATATAACGAACACAAGCCGATGAGGAGGTGACGTGGCTCATTACTGCTACATAAAACAGCTGAGTTGCAATCAGCTACTAACCACGTTTGGCCCTAACAGATATCACGAGCCAATAAGGATAGCAATGTACATTAAAAGTTCGAACACAAAAAATACTACTGGAAATTTCTATCAGAATATGAGATAACAAAATGAAAAGATCTGTTTGCATTCACTAGCCACAACTATGCTGTGTCTCAAAAAAACACCCCAAACATTTTCGATTGTAACTTGAAGGACTATCAGATTTTAATAATTTTTGGTATGTATATTCCTAAACAACTTGCCATTAAATAAATGTTCAATTTCCCACCTCACCCAAAGTCTGTTTGTGCACTACCTGGGGAAAACAGAACTAACGAAATATTGCTTTTTTACCCAATGCAGTATTATTGCTTAATTTAAATAATGCACAAAAACATATTTTGTTAGCTTTCTTGACACTTTGGCTGACATTTCATCCAATTCGTTTTTTTAACTGTCTGCAGCAAAATTGCTTCAAATATGGGCGCATTGTGCAAACACAGGCATGGAGATGCTTTTCGCATTCATTGACAGCAGTATCGATAATGTTCTGCTTCAGACTAATCCAGACTTCACCAGTCACTTCTTGAATTCATAAACATTCCTGAACGTCTTCTGGTAGATACACTGCTTTATGACAGTCAAACCTTGTAATTGACTGGCTGTTGGAGGCCAGAGATCTGGATAGACAGAATTTATTGAAGGTTTTTTATTTATTCCAACACGTAATTTGTTTCGTTGGTTTTCCCCAGGTAGTGCAAAAGCAGAAGTTGGGTGAGATGAAAACTTAAACAATCATTCAACAGCCAGTGGTGTCAGAAATATTTAGTCCAAAAATGATTAAAATCTGATGGTGTTTCTTCAAGTTATGATTGATAATGTTGGGGATATTTTTTCACGATTTTGTGTATTTCAATGCATATTTTGCTTGGTCTGCATTCCCTTGGTAGTGCAGAAGCAAACATTGGGTGAGGTGGGAAGCTGAACGGTCATTTGATGGCAAGTTGTGTCAGAAATATTCACAACAGAAATTTTAAAAAATTATTAGAATCTGATAACCTTTCTTGAAGTTACAATCGAGAATGTCGGGGATGTTTTTTTGAGACACAGTGTACATAAGCTTACAGTGTCCTCAGAGCCAACGCTGATGTCTATGTAGGCATTAAAGTCTGGATCCCGCTCAACCATCGCTGGCCACCTGCATGTAACACAAGAACAACTGAGTTGAGAACACACACTGCCACATGACGAACACAGTGGATCTAATAACAGTTTTGTGGCTTTTGCTTCAAAAGCAATTCAGCTAAAATAGGTCTAGAAACTCTTGGATACGGTTCAATATTCAAGATATGAGTGGCTGGTCCATGGGCCACTTGCCACCCATGCATAAAATTTCACTGAAAACCGCTCACACACTGAAATGCACTAATAACTCGCTGAGACACACTGCAAATTCACTTTCATTTTACATATACAGCAAAGAATTCTGGATTGTGATCAGTGGCGTAGCCAGGATCTAGTTGTAGTGGGGGTACTTGAGTGGTGGGGTATGGGGAGAGGTGTCCCTTCCCCACAAGGAAAGGGTATGGGGAGGGGGCATGGTCATTCCTCCCAAGAAAATTTTTGGATTTTTGGCGAGATAATGACATGTTTTGGTGCATTATTGGCACTTTTTACACGAGAGCTAGCATAGCTATAGCGCGTATTAGTTACGGTAATTCTGTCGGTCCGTCCGTCTGTCTGTCTGTCCGTCCTGGTGTCACGTACCAGTACTGTTCCAAGACCAGGTGAGATAGAGACTTTGGGTTTTCACCATATGATAACCTAGAGTGTCTAGTATTTCGTGACAAAATTTCATGCCACTGGGTGACGGGATCCCACGAACGAGGGGGAAAAAGGGGTACCCCCTTAAAAAGGCGTTATTGGCTCGTCTGACGCGAAAATGGTTGCAGATAGGCACAGACGTGCTGCTTATCATAACAAGCACTGGCGATGAGCTTCTTAGGAATGTCAACATCGATGACCTTGAATTACCTTGAACCCCCAAAATAGGGGGTTTTGTGAATTTTTTTGTGATTTCGGGCTGCGACACGCATTTCAAGAGTAAATTGCACCACAATGCCTGGAGATAGACCAAAACAACCTGCATATGTAATTTTCAGCATTGAATGTAGATTTTAGCAATCTAAGTTTGAACCCTCTAGGTTTAAAGAGGCCTGCGCACGTGCGTGTCAAAGAGGTGTACTCTTCAATAAAGTGGTTATTTATCTGCTGTTAGCTTATCTAGCATGAAAATGATTGCAGATAGGCACAAACATGCTGCTAAACATAACAAGCACTGGCGACGAGCTTCTTAAGACTGTCAACATTGATAACCTCGATTGACCTTGAACCCTAAAAATAGGGGTTTTAGTGATTTTTTGGCGATTTTTGGCTGCAAAATAGTGAATTGCGATGAAATGGACGGAGATAGACCAAGGTTACCTGCGAACAGGAACTGCTATAGGCTCTCGCACGTCTCATGAGCATTAGCTCAGATTTCTTGTTAGTAAGTGAGTAGGCTCCTAGGGGGGACACGTGCCCCAAGTGCCCCCTATGGCTAAGCCAGTGATTGTGATCCAAAATACACACAAAAAACAGGACTGTCATCAAAAAAACTAATCACCTCTTTGATCACTGGGTAACGTAGACCCCTCCAAAAGATTTTATTCAAATCTGATCACAAATTATATATTAAGTAATTTGGACAACATTCAGACAGACAAGCCAGTAGCCAACCTGCTTGCAACCTGCAATGCAAAGCCACAGCCGACCTTTGGTCAGCTCTATCGACAGTTGTGCCAGGCATAAGTTGCATAACTGCTATAAGTCTATTACGAACAGACAGCAAATGGCAGGCATGGAGACACAGCCACAGAAATGCTGCCTGGCGATAAGGGTCGCTAACCATTAGACAGACGAACAGACATATGGGTCAACAGTCACACAGTCACAAAGTTATATGCAGTTGTTGTACAAAAAGCTCTAAGCCTAATTTGAGAGAAAACATGCAGCACTACATTTACCATGGGTATCCAGAGATTTTGGCCCACACTAATGACCCTTCTCCATACGTCGCCGAATTGTTGTAAGAGCTATCCATAATTGTCTGCACATACATCAGCCAATCTCCCATATTCTTAACTAATATTTTATACAGACTTACAGTTGCTTCAAGCAGGTAATCAAGTATATAAGATATTAAGATACAGACTATGCCTAAATATCCACAATAAACATAAACGTTCATTGAGTGTATGGAACCGACGAGTAACCTTGACTGTAGGCCACCAGATGGCCACTACCCCACCACATGTCAGTCTGAATCAGACAAATGAACCCTTGGATTAGGCCCCCTATCAATGCATTACCTTAAACTCCTAGTGTCAGGTAACCAGTTTCATCAGAAAAAATGTACAAACTTATATGAAGCCTGCAAATATAACAGAATTAAAGCTTGCAAAATTTCTCGCATCACAGGCTGAATGGTAGTTCAATCCATGTGTTAACGGTGACTTCTCATTCCTATTGGAAAGCCAAACACTTGACCACCCACAGAATCAAAGCCCCTGATCTGACTGAGATAAAATTTGGTATGGTTGATTATGTCGGCTAGGTGACCCCTTATGCAAAATTTTATGTAAATCTGATCAAGGGGGGCTTTTTGGCAAATAGGTGAAATATATGCAAAAACTTTTATAGATACCTTTTTTCAGAAACTCGCCTACAGTTCGGACCCCTCAATGGATTTTTTGCACACGATGGCTCAAACTGGTCTCAGGCAAAGATGTGCCTTTTGGGGGTTAACATTTAACGTATTTATTTGAAAAAGTTCCAAAAAATTACAATGGCACCTACGGGGAAAATTAAACAATTCCATCGTATCAACATCGATGACTCTGAAAGACCTTGAACTTCCAAAATAAGGGGTTTTTATTGATTTTTGCGATTTTCGGCTGCAGCGCACACTCCAAAAATGAACTGCGACGAAATGGCTGGAGATAGACTGACAGTTTGCAAACAGGAACTGCTATAAGCTTTTGCGCGTCTCGTGAGCATTAGCTCAAATTTCTTGTTTTTCTAAGCATAATAGTAGAAGTGTAGAACCCGAATCTAAGAGTCACCAGCGGCGTTGTGGCAGTAAATTTTTTATTGTATGACATTTTTTGCAGGATTAGGCATTTGCTCACAAAAACAGAGCGACACATTGAGAAATAAAAAAAGTTAACAAAAAATACCTCAGCATAACAGATTAGATGCAAAAGGTTTTGGTTCAGTATCACTTTGAAAGCAATTAAACTGGCATATATATTTTTGAAGGGTTCAGTAAAATTTTAGGAACCTCTGGCAGCTGGAAGCACAAAAATTGTCTGCACCTGAGCAAGGTTTTCCCACTGCACTTTGTTTTGGCACTGTTAATTTATTAATGTTAGTTATGTGGAGAAAACAGTTAGAATTGCATTAGTTTAGGCTTATCTTGGTGAAATCTACGCTTTAAAATGTGACTTTTTTAAAGGTTTGGTTGCTTGTGTTAATTCTACAGTCTACAAGCAAATTAGCTGCTGTGCAATATGTATTGTGTGCAGCATAAGTGCAAATTTGTGTGAAGCTTTGCTTTCATTAGTCACTCATGAAAATTACTGTGTTATGGTATGCCAATTGTTCTGTTTAACAGCTGGCGATTAGAGCATGTTGACAAAAAAATTGATCAACTTTTGAGTGTGTCACGATGCCACATTAGCCGAAATATTAGATTAGTCACTAGCTATGACTTGCTTTGCTTCTGTAGCTTGCATAAAATTGCACATCAAAAGCACAGACAGGCTAACCTGTCGAATGTGGCGTTGTGACACAAAGTCAACCAATTTTGTGGAGCATGCACGCCCTTGTCGCCATCCGCTAAACAGTAATTTGCACACGTTTTTCCACTAGTAGGCAAACCTGAAGGCCTTGGACAAGATTTGGAAAAGTAAGGCGATCACTCTGGAAACAAAGCTCAGCATCCTGAAGACATGTGTGTTCAGTACAATGCTGTATGGTTGTGAAACATGGACAGTTGCAAAACGCTGCGAAAGCCGAATCCTGTCC
>Ga0209367_1002577_pt1 | contig 24027 bp, 14 predicted proteins | sample WorMetLIZISLAND2_FD_187412 | JGI IMG/M metagenome (GOLD analysis project Ga0209367, IMG submission 187412) | Marine gutless worms symbiont microbial communities from Max Planck institute for Marine Microbiology, Germany - Olavius geniculatus... ... | reverse complement strand
GGGGGGGGGGGGGGGTTAATTATTAAAACGCATGTGGTGCATGTGCATGAGTTATGGCCGCCGGCCAGTGAGTCTGGAACAGCTCTGAGTGCATGGAATCGTCGTTGTTCGTCGTCCCGTATGCATTGCTACGGCATTTTGAATAATTCCAGACATTGCTGCTCGTAGACATGCAGGCAATACCACTGCAGTGCATTTTTTGTCACTGCTGTGCTTATACGTATTATTCCGCAGTGCATAATTAGTCTCTTGCGACTGTCTGTGCTCTGTATTAGCAAAATGTATTTAGTTCATTGCTAGAAGCTTAACTTGCCAACAACCTTTGCAAAATACACGAGTGGCACGCATTTTCTGTATGAAAATAATCCCTTTATGCAAATTGAATGTTTTCAGCTGCATGCAACCAGTTTCTATATTCAACATTTTGCGCGTGATTCGCAACAAACACAAGTGTTTGTTGAAAAATTTCTATTTCACACGGCCTGAGTTGGAGTGATAACAGCGTTTTAGCTTAAGTTACAGCAACAGCGACGTGACGTTAGCTGTGTTTTTGAGCAGTTCACGACATTCAAGATTTACAGAAAGTATCTATTTTAGGTGTTTTTTGCATCTTGCACGTCTTGTCGGTCTCTTTTTGTTGATATGAGCCATGATGTCTGATCGAAACAAACGCCGATATACGCCCAGTGGAGACATGATATGCGACCTTCCGCTTCGCTATTCGTACTTGCCCTTTGTACTCTACTGCTAAAAACTGGCACATCGAATATTCCTCGTCGGTAAACTGTCCAAATCAATTTTATTTTTCACGCGTTTTTGCATTTGAGTTAGAAGTTCGAACGAAACAGATAGACGGACAAATCGACAGGCAAGACCCTTAATGCGGCTATATTAAAACGGCCGCACAAATAGCGCAATAACTTATTCTTATTAAGTTTTTCCTCCTTAGTTTTTCTCATTTGCTCTCTCGCGGATAAAACTCGGAGATCACCGACCAGCTCGCGTCTTATAAATCTTAAAGTGCGGCAGATTAAGCCAACGCAGCTGGTTTCTAAAAGCACTATAAATGTTTACTTGCTTACTTATTTACTGAAAGAAAAAAATAAACATATTTTTCTGACTTGCTGGTGGCGGGAATCTGGAGATCGAAGTGGCTGAAGGTGATTTCGACGATCTGCTGCGGTGCTGCGGTGAACGTGTAGAGTACACAGTTGATGTTGGTCGGGTAGATCTGCGGATGATTGGGCGATGTGAACACACCTTGCTGTCGCTCGTCACCGCTAGCCTGATAACTCACGCCATCACTGCTGCTGCTGCTGCTGCTGCGGGCACGACTTCTCCCGCCGTACATGACGCAATGACATGCTGTGCACACCACAACACCCGAACACCGTAGTTTGAATAAACGTTTACAAAGTTTTTTTTCAACGTACAGAAAAAAGTAGGTTTTATTTTTATTATTTTAATAAATGTTGAGCGCGCAATACAGCTGTACTTCCACTAATAGTGCATAAACCGCAGAACAAAAAGACATACACATATATGTTATGGGGACTTTTAGTAACAAAACATAACCGTTTATTTGCTCAAAGGAACGACTGGCTATTGCAATTCAAACCAAAAAAATGTCAGCAGACAACCAGCAGTAACATACTGTAAACTAATCAAGTCAGTTGAAAGCAGCCAGCTTAGTGCGTTCGCCAGTTTATTTGACTACAGAGCCGAGAGTCGGACGCCTCTGCTCAGTAGCGCGATTAATGAAATCCCGGCTTAAGTCGTCCCAACCGAAGTAAATGATTTTGTCCAGGGTGCCGAAAGTAAAACGTTTGCAATAGACTTAATGCTGACGCTTCAGCAGACTTGTGTTAAAATTTTCTTCGTATTCCATCAATTTCTATCGCAAAACAGTTTGGGAGCACCATTTAGGGGGCTTAGTTTATAAGCAGAGATGAATGTATACAATTGATTATATCATTTTATCTGTTCACATCCAATAACACTAAATCGTCATAATTTAATAAAAAAATGTAGTTTGCGCTACATTATTTTACTTACCTTTTTGGTTTATCTTGAAATAACTGCGGATTGATTTAACAATTTCTCGACCAATTGTTGATTGATTATTTCACCCAAAATTATCGCTAAATAGTTACCACTAAATTTTGCCGGTAGTTAGTCAGTGAAGACATATGAGAAATTTTCTACGTCCACACTGTTAAGAATCTCTCAATCAATCATTTCCAGTTGACAAGCTGTTCGCGCGTAAAGTGTTATCTGTCGACGACATGCAGTGAAAGTCCTTGATCGAAGTTGTCAACTATGACATCGGCATAAAGCTTTTGCTTCATATCCCAACCGCAGCATGCGCAGCCAGCTGGCAAGTCATACTCCGCCCAGAACAAGTTGGATTTCTACAGTACTTTCAGTAGCCGTTTAAAAGCAACTCAATGGATGTCGAAAGGCGGTACCAAATAGCATTGCTGCCATTTGGCGGCATCTCTCCGCACTTTTGTCCTCGACTAAACAAGCGACGACGTCGGCCTAGTGCAGACATATTATGCAGTCGTCCGCATTTACTTAATTTGACTGCTGGCGTAAGCACGGCCTGACATAAACTTATCGCGAACGTCGCAATCCGTTTTGACGCTGGCTTTGTTTTCGTGAGATACAAGCAGACTATTTTTTGGAGGTTTTCCAGGACTGGTAAGCGAAGAAGTAAACATTGGCACACCGGTTACTATTTCCGAAAGAAAACGTTAACACCTATTTCACTTTGCATTTTCTGTAGCTTTTTACTTTCGAGTTATCAGTCCGTACGGGACAGACGGACTGACGGATGGGCAATGAAAATAGCCGCATAAAAAGATGTGATAAATTAACGCCAGCACTGCTACTTCATGCATGAGACAACTATCTGACAACGTTGAAACATGTTCTGATCTCTGAAAACGAGTTTGTCGTGATCAGCGAAGCATGTCGCTCCACCTGACATAATTATGTGATAATAGCTAGACTCAGTTGCAGTATAAACGCCATACATACAGCTGGACAATTGATGGCAAATGCACGCGAAATCATCACCCATCAGCTGTGTACGGCTAGGTCATGGTGATGTACATGTACGACAAAATAGAATTAAACAAAACAAACGAAAAACTGAAGACGGTCGCAGTTGACGCTGTTTAGCCTACTGTTTATCACAGAAAAATGCGATGCTATCGAGTTACAGAGAAGTGTTATTTTATCACAGGATTCGCATGTACCGTGGTAAAACAAAACAAATGTTTTGCAGTTGTTTCAACTTTTTTTATTTCGTTTCTACGCGCGAAAGCAGCTACTGCTGTAACGCGTCTTAGCCATCTAAGCCGTCTGTATGTCCGTCCGTCCGTCTGTCTGTCACACGGGTGGATCAGTCAAAAACGGTGCAAACTAAGGTCACCAAATGTTTAACTTCAGCTGCTTGAAAAACTTTAGTTTTAGGAACCGTAAACCTTTTTCATAAATTCGAAGGGAGTTACCACGAACGAGGGCGTTAAATGAACAAAAGTAGAAAAAATTTGCGATTTTTAGCCAAGAAGTCGCTGTATCTCAATAACGTTGCGAGATAGGGCCTAGGTTACTTTTAATCACTAATACAAAGTCGTACACTGGCTCTCAATTGCCACCGAATTCAATGACCTTGGATAACCTTGGACGCCAAAATAAAAATTTTTATGGATTTTTCGGCGATTTTGGGCTGCGAGACACATTTCAAGAGCGAATTTCGCCAAAATCAATAGAGATAGCCATGAACAAGCTGCAAAAAAATTTTCAGCATTAAACTATACTTCGATGTTCTAAGTCTCGCTTTACTCGGTTTAAGGAAACTTGCGCACAAAGGCATCAAACAGCGATACCCGGTAAAAGTCGTTATTTAACCTTTGTTGGCCAGTCTTTCGTGAAAATGGTTGCAGATAGGCATGGGCATGCTGCCTATGACAGCAAGCACTAGTAATGAGCTTTTTAGTCATATCAACATTGATAACTTTGAAAGACTCTGAACTTCGAAAAAAAGGGTTTTTTGTGATCTTTGGCTGCATCGCACACTCCAAGAATGAACTGCGACGAAGTGGCTAGAGATAGACTGACAGTTCGAGAACAGGAACTGCTATAGGCTTTCGCGAGGCTCGTGAGCATTAGCTCAAAGTTCTTGTATTGTATTCTATCGCATTAGTGCTATAGCTTTTACTAGCTGTACGCTGTTACGTCATACACGCAGCCACAAAAGCTGGACCACACAGAAGTCTGTCAAGACGTGAACGAGTTTTCTGCATCAAATCTGAAACAAACACGCGGCCTACTATAACATCATTGACCCATCAATAGACACATTCTGCAACAAATGTCATCAGTCATCTAAAACACTAACTTGGTAAATTTTTCTGCTACTCAACAACAAGGACTCGCAATCCTCGGTACAGCTGATCTGCCACTGGATATCCCGACGACCGATCCGCTGCAGGTGATCGCGTACGCGCTGTGACCGACCGTTCTCTCGTGAGTCGTGACACACGAGACGTCGCACTCAGCAGCAGCAGCAGCGTAATCAGAAGTGAGATGAAAGATGCCGCAAACTGCTTTGACTGATGACAATGTTTCTGCACTTTATACACTTGACTGCAGTGCAGAAGACTGCAGCTGGCTGAGTTCAACGAATCATCGATCAGCTTGAGTTATTTATAATACAGCGCACGACCGAGCGATGCCCATCGCAACGTTGAGGGATATATCTTTGTATGCTGCCATTTTTATTGTCTCGGGGTTTCAAAAGTTACCATCATAAATTAAACAGAACAGATTCTAAGTATTTTGCCCTAACAGTCGTAAGTAAACAAGTAACCAAAATAATTTGGTAAAAACAAAATTTCTGGCCGATGCTGTTCCGTGGTGCAATTTCTGGCCGTGGGGTTTAACTCCCAAATGTCCTTTTTCCTTGAGAATTTAGGAATTACCATCTACACACAACGTGCTGTACCTGCCGAAATAGATGTAAATTCATCGAACAAATGTGATAGACGACAAACCACGCTACAGAGAAATGGGCAGCTGTAGGTAAAATCGATTGTACTAAAATGAAAAAAAAACAACGGGAAAATAAGGAAATGAAGAGACGACAGAGTTTTTAAGCCCTACTCCAGCAAGAAGTTTAAAATAATTTTTAAAAAAAAATATTTGTACTTCATCACCAGTCAGCTTCTCCAAACGTCAACATTTGCTGCTGCTTTTTAATCCCGGCTATGTGCCACTAGTGAAAGTCCACACCTCTGATTCTGACAGCTTAATAGACATTTTGTGCACATTGTCAGAAATATTTGTATGCATTTCAACCAACCACCTGGCGTCCTGAGTTAACAAAAATGTATCAAAAAGTTAACATTTTTCTTACAGACAGCTGGAAATGTCTGACAGAAAAGATTATGAGTGCTCTAAATTTTAATTTTGTCCCTAAACTTGCATTCCACAAAATGGTTTTGTATTTTGAACAAAAATTTTCTGAATGACTAAAATTTAGGAGGAGAATAAAAGCAATTGCTTGGCACTGCCAAAATGTTCAGAGGACACAAAACCTTCTAAAAACTTGAAAGTGGCGTTATGAAATTGAGCGATTGATTGCAGTTTAACTGGCAATGGTATCTTCAATGTCGCATCTTTAAAAAATAAAACTGGGAGCAGAGTATGTGTGCGTGTATAAGTAGCCTACAATCTATCGGAGCAAAATGGAGACGGAGAAGTGGAGAGGATACTATAGCTGAAAGCAGGAAGAGAACGACTACGATGTGTGGAGCTCACTCGTTGGGTCTATACGTACACTAATGGCAATGCGACGTGACGAAGCATGAATGCAGTCGTCTACAGACGTCATTGAATCAACAGAACTAGGCTAAAGATGCTAGCACACGTGCGAAAAAATTGAAATAAAACAAAAAAGCTAAAACAGCAATAAAACAGCGCAATATTTTTTCACAATAATATGCAGCTTCTCTGCACGTTTGTAGCACCAATTTTCGCTCAGCGGTAAACGGTAAACGGAATCAATACCGACAGTTGTTGCCAGCTGCTGTATTTCATTTTATCACACATATGCGAACACTTCAACACAGTCGTTGTCTAAGGCAACCCGTCGGCATTAGGCACTCTTAATTGATTGCATAAAACGAGAAGTAAGAAAATGTTAGCTTAAAACAAATGTGCAAAATAAGGGAAAAGACAAGAGGTTTCGTCCATCGCAATAAAATTTCTGCGAACGTCCGACCACAATGACATGGTCTCTGTGCTAACAACTCGGGAGATGGCTGCTACACACAAGATCTTGCGTAAATGTCTCATATCGGCACACTAATTGCCTCGCCGACAGATCTGTCATATAGAGCAAAAGTTCTCGTGGTGCGTAATCAATATTGAAGCCGTCGTTCATGTCGACAGTATTTCGGCTCGCATAGGTGCAACACAACTGAAACACGAGAAAAATACGTTTCAGTTACATTGCAGGTTTGTAAACCGCGCATGTAGGCCTAGCTTTGAAAGTTCCATAATTGTGCTATACAAACAAGGTATTTTAGCTGAGAACGTATGTCTCTATATACTTTGAGCGAAAACTTAAGAGGTTTGCTCTCGGCAGAAAAAAACCGTCGTCAAAACGCCACGGCATATAGTGAGAGATGTTGTCTTTATTTGATTCAGTGAATAATAGTCAATCATATTAGCTGTACGGTACATTACAGAACGATTTGGCGTTGTGCATCTGCCGTAACAGCGCGGCGAAACGCTTTCTGCGCTCCGCAGAGCAAGTGCGGCAAATGTCATGTAAAAACTGGACCGCGACAGGCAGTTCGATACTAAAGTTGATCCAAATCAAAGTCGACGGAACCTATTACCATTAAGCGCACTGCGACGTTTTTCTGTCACAAAGGTCGCTGCATGCCATATATCAAAATTCAAATTTATTTAGTTTTTGATTTCTGAACACATTGCCATTTGCCATTTCCATAACTTACAGATCATGCTAGTTTTTCTCACACTAACATTTGATCAGGTAGAGAAGCGACGTGTTTAAAGTATGCTATCGTCTTTAATAATAACATTTTATAAATGTTCTGCTTGGGGCAAGCGTGAAAGAATTAAAAAACGGACAATATTTAGTGAAGTTTTGTACAGGACCACTATGTCTTGTTTTTTGACTCGCGGGCTACGAAGATTTGTCTATCGTCTATCGTTTACTTTTAAAGTCTTGTTATTTGCGATCTTGCGTAACACGTTTACTATTAAAATGCAGATTATGTTATTTTTCAAACAGGACAATATTACGATTCATAAAGAGACTACGAGTACTATGTTGCTGCAGCAGCAACTGATGAGACAATGGCTGGCTAGCTATCGGACATCACGCACATCAGTTTCAGCTGCTTCTAGGGCAGATTACTGGCTGCTGGTGCCGTGGTGCGGCGACGATTGGTGGTGGGACGATTAATCATTAACGAGGTTGTCGAAACCGGTTTAGCGAGCCCGATGATGTATCGAAAGTAATCAGCGCTGACGTCCGACGAGCTGTAAAGTGCGGCACGCGCACAGCTCGCACGCGAATTGTCTCCATCGTTTATCTATCGCATATTTAAACGGGTGCACTATAAAAATTCAAACATCACCATTACACAATGTCAGAAGAACTTTGCTGACTGTGTAATGGTAAAGTTTGAATTTTTAATTTTTTAAATTGTGACAATTGTAACGGGTGCACTTTTCTGAACCGCTGGACTGTCCACAGCGCCCTGCCATTCAAAACTGTGGTCAGAATTTCAGAAACAAGAACGGCTATGAAGAAAGTGTTTTACCGCGTTTATTCAGTACCGGCGTATGCGCGAATTCGTGCGAAGTAACTTACCGAGCTTGCAGTCGAGAATGAGTGTGCTCTGTCTAACGCACTAGTAAACATCATCATCAATATTCGTTTTCTTCACCGTAGGCATGACAGAACGCAGGAACGAAGAAGTTCAAGTGAAAAGACAGCAGACGACAGATGTTTCCGAAACGAAAAACTGAATAGACAAACGGAAGTTACAGACCTGCTACCACAGCAGAAAATAGTGACAAAATATAGACCCCGCGAAGTACAGATTAACGTAAGCTCAAAGTGGGCGCTTGTTAGGAATGTTTGGACAGCCATAACAAAGACACTTTAGACAAAACACCACGCAAACCAAAACGTATTTTACACTAAATCACAGCGTGGGCACACTTACATTTTACTTACATTTCATACATTTTACTATTAAGCGCCAGCAACAATAAAGAAGAGCCAAAAAAGAAATCAAAGTAGGCCTAAACGAATCATACAAGTTATGATATGCGTGTGGTGTGTGAATCGAACTGTAGTGACGAGAAATGTCGTTCAGTCGTTGAGTTTTTTGCTGGCATTCGTCTTCGTGCACGGCAACGTCTCAATGTCAACAGTCTTGCCTTCTATACAGAGCGCCACTGGTAGATGATGTGGCAGTGAATTGAATGAGCGGCGGCGGCGTTCCAGAAAAAAATCGTGGTTGTAGCGGATGGGTGGGTGTATTTCACGGTGGGACTGACGAGTTGGCATTTTGTCCTTCTGACGACTAGTGCGTGTTCTGACGCGATATAGTTCATTCAGTCACACGTCACGCCCGTTTCCTTTTCCATTACGAATGTCGCCGGCTGCAGTCGAAAGACGTCGGAAATTTGACGGCGCGCGGAGTGAGCTAGTAGGACGATGAATTGAACGAATGGCGCGACTGAAAACGCGGGATCGAAAACGTGACACCGTGATGTAAAACTTTACAATTATTTTTATATGCAAGATACTGTTCAAACGAACACGGAGTCTGTCCAATGCATTTCGATAGCTAACAGTAAAATCTGTAAATTAACTGAGTGAGCTGTGTTGGCCAGTGGTAAAAATTAAAAAGTTTAAGTGCTGCCTCGAAAATAATGGGGTCAGGGCCTTGACATCTTGGGGTCACGTGATGTCATCGGTCACGTGACTATTCGACTCGAGGTGGTCGACTTTCTATGGGTGGTCCATTGTGACCATGCGTCTATCTGGCACCGTTACGGAGATATGGCGCTTCAAATGTTGGATGCACGGACGTGGACACGAAAAGAAAAATAAAGGAAGGGAAAAAGAAAGAAGAAAGAAGAGAGGAAGGAAAGGGAAAAGGAAAGTGGGAGGGGAAAAGGAAGAGTGAACTGTTTATTATGATGACAATGTTTTTCTGCAGCGCAAACACGGTACGCATTTCGTTCTGCACACACTCTGTTGGACGTAAACGTCACAACGTGAGAAATGACGATGTGAACATACATGTGTGAGCTAATGCTTTTGAGACGGGAGAGAGTCTACAGCAGTTCTTGATCGCCGGTAATCGTGGTTTATCTACATTTATTTCGTCGCAATTCACTCTTCTGCTACCGAAAATCGAAAAAAAATCACAAAACCACTATTTTTAGACTCAAGGTCATTCTAGGTCATCGACGTTGACAGCCTAAGAAGCTCGTTGCCAGTGTTTGTTATGATAAGCAGCACGTCTGTGCCTATCTGCGACCATTTTCACGCAAAACAAGCCAATAACGGATAATTAACCACTTTTTAGAAAGGTACATGTACCCCTCCTTGGCACCCGCGTGCGCAGGCCTCCTTAAACCTAAAGGGGCCAGACTTGGATTGCTAAGATCCACACTCAATGCAGAAAATTTTATACGCAGTTTGTCTTGGTCTATGTCTAGCCATTTCGGCGCAATTCATTATTGAAAAAGCTTCTATAAAGACGATGACCCCCCTCCCGGACCTCGGCAGGAACACGTAGTTTCTGAATATTTTTGCAGCCGTTAGAATGAGCCAGCTTTTCCTTCTCGGCGTCCGGTTCAGTCGCCACAGATCGAAACTGAACGACAGAAAATACAAATGTGTCATTGCGCGCGTACATTTTCAGACTCAGAATGTATCAAAAATCGTTTGGCGGTCGAGCTGATTGCCAGACATTTTTGGTAGACCCTAAGGCTGCAAACGTGCATTTTTCGTACTTGCCTTTTGCACATCGACACACAATAAAACGATGAAGGCCGAAGTAGAGTAAAAGGCGCAAGTGACACATGATCTCCGTCGATCTGACCACATTACCAAGGCGCTTGTCTGCCTCCACTGCCAAAGCGACTTCAGTGGAATATATTTGTTGCGGTGTATGCAAGGTCTTGAACGGTAGGTCGCCGACTTACCCGATCGCCGTCATCTTCGTTTTGGTGGCACCAACCGTCTTGCAGTGCCTCCAGAAAATGACAACCGTCGCCAACCGGACTTTCGAGGTTGTAGGCACACTGACGTGGAACGACCTGCCAGACGACGTGTCATCAACCTTTTGTCGGCATCGCAAAATTCACCTCTTCGCCAATATTTTTTCTAATTATTTTTGAACTATAACTTTCTTTCTTCAGCGGACATAGCAGTAGTTTGCATGATTTAGGCCACTAAAACCCTGATTGATTGATTGGCTGAAGGCCCCAGAGCGACTTCTATAAAAAGTCGGCGCCTGATAGCGTTTGATAGTGACGTCGTGGCCGGGGTGACATTGTCCTATCGCCTAAATAGCCTGTCGGAATATATTTTTTAAAAAGAATAATGAGTTCGAAGATCGCTATTGAAGGGAATTGAAGGACAAAATTAAAATTTAATTTTGAGCATCCTGTGTCGGAAATAATTGCAATTACTTGCCCACCCCTTTCCCAACATTTTAGCCACGACGCCGGTGACATTTGACGAGAGAAAGAAAGAGAGAGACCCGTGTTCTAGTCATGTTCGCGGAGGATGCCTAACGTCTGTTTCAAAACCTGTCTGAAGCCAGTGTGACGGCCACGCAGTCGAACGGGCAGGCGGGTGAGGAGAGAAGACCGTGTCAGACACGGGATTGTGACGACGTCGACGATACGCCGTCGGTGTCTTCAGAGATCTGATCCGGAACGCGTGATGCTCACTGGCTGGTAAATTAGAGGTCCACCGAAACCGGATTTTTCAGTTTCGGTACTAACCGAAACTACGACGGCATACGTGCACCGAAAGTTCAAAACCGAAACGGAAGCTAGCTGTTTTAGACATATGCCATTAATATGCATGCAAATCACCGTTAAGCGATATTGCGCGAAGCAAACAACAGTATAAAAATACGAAACCGGTAAACTGTTTGATTGTTGCCACACGCCTAAGAGACCCAAGTGCCTGACTGCGCTTCTCACGAAATTTCTATGTGAATAATTAACCAAACACAGATCAGAAAGATCACATATCTCTACTTGTTACTACTGTCGTTAGGTCACTTTCAGTTATTTAGTAATATACACTGTGTCTCAAAAAACATCCCGAACATTTTCGATTGTAACTTGAAGAAGGATTATTAGATTACAATAATTATTCTTAAACATATGCCTGAGACAAGGTCATCAAATCATTATGTAGTTTCCATCCTCAACCGTCGTATGTTTCTGCACTATCTGGGAAAATTAAAACCAACAAAATATTGCATTTTTACTTAAAGTGGTATTATTACTTAATGTAAATAACGCACAATAACACATTTTGTTTACATTTTTGACACCCTAGTTGACACTTTATTTAATTGTTTCGTTTTTTAACTGCCTGCAATAAAATTGATCGAAATGTTTGTTAATTGTGCAATCACAAACATTCAGTGACATTCAGCAGTATCGATAATGTTATGCTCCAGATTAATTCAGACTTTACCAGTCGCTTCTTAGATTCATAAACATTCCTTAATGTCATATGGTAGACGTACTGCTGCATGACAGTCAAATCTTGGCTCTTGAGGGCCACAGATCAGGATAGACGGAATTTATCGACGTTTTTTATCATTTCAACGCGTATTTTGCTTGGTCTGATTTCCCGAGGTAGTGCAGAAGCAGACGTTAGGCGAGGTGGGAACTTAAACAATCGTTTAATAGCCAACTGTGTCAAAAATACGTACGTTAAAAATTATTAAAATGTGGTAATCATGGTCCAAGTTACGATCAATAATGTTGAAAATGTTTTTTTTTCACGTTTTTTTTGCAAATTTCAACGCATATTTCGCTTGGTTTTTTTCGGACATTAGACATTAGATAAAATGAAAAACTGAACGGCCGTTTAATGTCAAGTTGTGTCGAGAATATTCACACTTAAAATTCGGAGAATCTGACTATTTTTGTTCACGTTAGAATCGAAAATGTCCGGGATGTTTTTGAGACACAGTGTAGTTTCGGCAGAAACCGAAACGCTTTACAGTGCACCCTACCGAAACCGCAACAACACCGAAACTGCATTTGCTGTTAGATTCGGTACCAAAACCGAAACAGAACCGAAACCGGACTTCGGTCGATCTCTAGGCCGGTTGCTGCGGTGTATTCAGAACACGCCGGATGATATGCTCTGTCTCCTTGGTTTCCCGCTGCAGCCACACTACAATGCTTTTCTCATCTTCCACGGCAAGGTCACGCGATGTCCAAGCCACTTTTCAGTGTGCCTGTCCCGTATTGGTCAGCCACCAATCTAGCCAGTTACTCAGTGGTGAGTGGTGACGTTTGACATCAGACGTCACCACTGCCAGTCACGATCAGCTAGCAGCAGCCGTGATCGACGTGGCTTAACGCAGATATCGCCCAACACTTTTTTCGGTTACACTTTCACATGTTAGAAATCTTTATATATTTCTATAGCTTAATTATGCGTTGTTCTCGTTGACGCTAACAGTTTCGTATAAATACGAAAGAAACTGTCAGAATATCTACAGTATAGTTCAGAAAAAAACAACCACTGACTTTTACTTTAATATCTACCTGGAAAATGTTTACATGTACACGCAATTTTCAGGGAATGTTAAGTGGTCGTCAACGTAACGCCTGAAACAATTGAGTGTCTCGCACTCAGCCAATAAAAAACCATAGACACACAGGCACACAGATGACAGTTTACAACGAAAAAATGCGAGACAGATTTTTCAAAAATTTTACTGGTAAAAATTGCAGAAAATTTGCACCATACTTATCATTTAAAATACCGCCAAACGCAAAAGGCTTGTGGTTTGATTGGCACAATTTTCGAAAATAAATATTTTGCAAGGTAGTGCAGCGACGCGTTTTGAGTGTGGTAGGATCTTTAATAACAGCCATATTGGAAATTTTCATAGATGTAAAAATCGTTTCAGAAAAAAAATTTAAAAACGTCAAAAAGTGTTCAAAAACGTAACAAAAATAAATAAACGTTTAAAAACGTTGATAAAAACGTTGGACTTAATTTGTTCGACTTCTTGCCTAAAACCTAATGCTGTAATTGCAGTACAACTAAAACTAAAAAAGAGATAAAATTTTATTCAATTTCAATTCGACCGTGTGGTCATGAGACCACGTATCACTAGACTAAGTAAGTAAACTACCACCACTAAAGCCTACTAATTCGTTTATGTGGCTTTAAAAGCCCTTCTCGACGTTCTCGACAAAAATTTTCTAATTTTGATAAACGTTTAAAAAAATTTTTTTAACGTTTAGAAAATAAAAAAACGTTAAAAAACGTTAAAAAACGTGGCAAGAATAAAAAACGTAAAAACGTTTTTTTACATCTATGGAAATTTCCTGCAGAGTACATCGTTGAAAAAATTATGTTCACCCGTTGAGAATTGACAAAGTTATCGATATTAGGTTGATGGAATACTTTTGGGACACAGTGTACAAAACAAGAAATTTGAGCACGAGACGCGCAAAAAGCCTATAGCATACCCATGCTTATCTGCAACCGTTTTCACTAAAAACTGGCAAACATCGGAAAAATAGCGACTTTTAGGGAGGTACCGCTCTTTGATGCCCTCGTGCGCAAGTTTCCTTGAACTTAAAAAATTGACACTTGGACCATCGAAATATACGTTCAATGGTGAAAATTTTATACGCAGTTTCTCGATGTCTATCTTAATCAATTTTGGTGCAATTCGCTCTTGAAATGTGTCTCGCAGCCCGAAATCGCCAAAAAATCTATAAAAACTTAAAAAAGCTTTATTTCAGCGTTCAAGGTCATCCAAGGTCATTCAATTCAGTGGCAATCGAGAGCCAGTGTACGACTTCTTATTAATGATTAATAGTATCCTAGGCCCTGTCTCGCACTGTTATTGAGATACAACGACTTATTGGCTAAAAATCGCAAATTTTCCCACCCCCTCTCATTTAGCGTCCTCGTTCGGGGTTCGGGGTGACCCCCTTCGAATTTACGAAAAAGTTTTACGGTTCCTGAAACAAGAGTCCTCCCGGCAGCCGACGGTAAAGATTTGGTGATCCTTGCTTGCACCGTTTTTGATTGATCCACCCGTGTGACGGACACACGGACGGACAGAAAGAATTGCGACAGCTAAGACGCGTTGAAAGCAAGCAGCAGCATCTGCTTTCGCGCGTAAGAAAACATGACAGAAGAAAGACCGACACAGAGCTAGAGTGAGACGGACAGCAAGAGCAATACGTAGCAGCGGTTTCGTCGATAGAACCTATAAGTCACTGTGCATTTTATGCGTCTCGTGTCTAAATGCACACTGCACAGAGCATTGTAAACCCTACATTTATTGCTTAGTTGTTGTGCACGCAATAAGACGAACGGTGTAACTGGGCCCAATAAGACTAGTGTTTCCCATAGTCAACGAACCAAAGCCGAATTCATGGTAGGTATCTAGAACGCCAATGCGACTTGGCAATGTCTGAGTCAATGTAGTCCAGTGTAGCGGGTGGCGCATAAAAAGCGTTATAGCAGATGTATGCTTTAAGTAGATCGAGCAATCGAACAGTTTCGGAACGGGTAGTCTCGATCAGTGCAGTGTAAGGGCGGTCATGTTGAACAAGAACAGTGTTCAGCATTACCGCCTTTCACTGCGGTAGCCTATCCATCGTTTCCAAATCTGTACGACTGCTTGATATAGGGGCCTACGTAAAGTAGCCTATGCATGTTCCAACTTCCACTTGTTATGCGCCAGCATGTATACGTAGCTGGTTTTGTTTTATACTGATGCCTGCTCGGCGTTTATTGCAAAGACGATCACAGCCAGTTGCAGCGTCGACTAACGTAGTTCGTGGAACAAACTATATTTATTGTTTTCTATCTACACAGAACAAATCGCCCGGGCCTAGATCCATGCAAAACGATTTATAGAAGTTCCAAACGGATTTAAGGTTACTATGCGACGGCGGATTTGTCGCGAATTAACTACGGCTCAAAATAGACCAGAGCGAACTCGAATCGTATACGCTGCAAGCACAAGCCCATCAAAACATATTTATAACATTAACTTTAGTTGCTATAGCAATACAAGAACGTGATTAAGTGTAGGGTCTAAATATGATATTTAAGCAAATTTTGTCTAGCGTTATTACCGTCATGAACACTATGTTACAAATAAAAGTTAGTTACATGAAAGAAAAAAACATTCGTGCTAATGTTTTATTTCATATTTGTCACTAACTACGTCCTATCTTATCTTCAACACGTGTTTATGACGACAAAATGTTCTGCAAAATTTGCACAAATGTTTTGCGACATTTTTTTTTCATTTTACAACGCAACCGCGATCTCATAAAAGTAATGGCACAAGATTACTGCACTAAACTTCAGTAGGCTCCCTAGTTAAATGTTTTTTGTGTAGACGAAACACACAGGCTCGGACTTGCCTGGATTGACAGGTCTGGCGGACGGGATGAAGCACATCCAACTGATAGCAACAGCCAGCAGACTTTCCGACCACATCTGCAGTGATTACAAACACATTCAGCAACTTCACGTATTTCGTGCACTGAAAACTGTTATTTTCAGGCAAAATACATCAAGTAAATCGCCCAGCAATGCATCACTTACAGCAAGCAGCGAGTAGTACAGCAAATCGAGCAGTAGCACAACTGAGCTGGAGAATAGACCTGATCTTTTTCCTCGCCGATGGCCTAAAAGGCGCCTGGAAGAGTTTTATGCCCAATTCACACCCAACCTACCACGCGACACCATTTAACTGCCGAGTTGCGTCGGCGTTGCAGGTGTGAATTAGGCATTAGTTTCTGTTGCTGTAGTTAAATATCATTGGAATTTAGTTTTTTGTGTTTGTTTAATTGTTGCAGTTTTCTTTTGTTGTCGGTACCAGCGAAAGTGATTGTCTGTAAAGACTCGTCCCTGAAGTGACCTGATAATGTCTCTAGTAGCGTGTAATACTCTACTCGCTCACTCACTGTATAACATGTCGAAAACGGATGGGAATAGTGAAGATCGCGCCGCCTGTGTTGTTTCATGGGTCATTGGGGAAAAACGACAGCTAGATTTCCGAGATGCAAAATGGCATGTGGTTCGACGCGCGCAGACTAAGACAGATTCCAAAACTGAATGTGTCTTCCGACGGTCTGTGTCGTTTATTTGTTTTGTCTGCCCACGGCGCACGGCGTCTTAAACTACATAATCATTGTTGCGGCACGGTGGTTACAAAAGTCAGGACGCGTAGAGCGGACAGAATGATGACGTTCTGCAAATGTAGCCCGGACAAGTCTTCACGAACACAGTCGTGCGACGACGAACATCAACAAATGGTCACTGACCGTAAAAGAAGCATTGCACGGGCACTGAAGCCATGATGACAGCCGATGATATCAGTGACGATGGTGGTGGTTACAAAAGTACAGGCGCAGTCGACTGACGTCAATAAACACAAGCGAGTTTGCACGCCGGCTGAATGTCGGTCGGCGACTTCGGCTAGCTTCGATCAATCTCAATTTATCGTCTTTCAAACGTTGACGCGGCTTCTTCCCGCGAGAAGGCCAGCTGTACCGCTCGTGTGTGTGTTTGTGGTGGTATGTCTGCATGCTGCACCGCGCGTGTGTGTGTGCACGGCCGTATCGTTCGGTCGACTCACGGCTTGACCGACGACCGACAACATTGCCCGCCCGGCTAAGACGTGTGTCGCCGAGGGGCTACTGAAGTTACTGGCAAATCGACCGCCGCTCAACTCACCCAAACTCCACTACATTGATTTGCTGCGGACCTGTTGAACAACACACTTTGTACATCCTGTCAGATCCTAATATGTCAGGATGCTGTCGTTATTTGCAAACCGACGATTCGTAAGGATTTAATGCTCAACTTGATCAAGATTTTCTGTATGGACGTTCAATTAGTAACAGATTTATTACAACAAATCGTAGTAAATGGAGTTGGTGCTTAACCGGCGGACAGCGATCAGCGTTCTTCGTGGACAGATGGACCTTGGAGAACGGACGAGCGGACTGGATCTGGGCGGATACCAGGCAGGCTGCAGTGAATAGTTCAGGTCTTCCCCGGTGGTTCAGAACATCATCAGGTTGACTGTGACCGCCGCCTGCCTGGATCCGTCGCAGCGTCAAAATCATCAATACATGCTCGCAGAGTCGTGTTCGTTTCCGCTCGGTCACGCACAGAAAGGCAACTAAAGTGTAAAACAGATCGCCGCGAATTTATCCTCCAAAAACACGAGCAAGACATTTTTTGCACGACGACTCTGATGCGAAATTTGATAAAATGCAACGCTCTCCGACGTACTGCAAGGTTAGGGCAGAAGTACGTTAAATATTAAGAAAGTATCCTTACCCGACATTTAATTGTTATTTCATCCATGCATGGCTGGAAGATGAAAACTTGACCTGTCACGTACAGCTGACAGCGTTAGTCTTATCACAGACTGCGCGGTAGCGCAGCACTGTTGTAAGGGTGACCAGCCATTTCAATGGGAGACTCCAAAATTTGACCCCCCCGTATATCCCAAATTCCATAATTTTTCCACACCAAAATTTGCACAGATGATTACGTCTGGCATATTTCCTGATGTGCAAAATTTGATGAAAATCCGTTTGCAGGGGGCTTCCCCACAAATAGGTGAAATATAACGCTTGCGTGACTTTTTGTGTCTTTCCTTCCCTTCCCCTTCCTTTCTTTTTTTCTTGCAGTCCTCTACAGGAAAAACGACTGAACTGATTTTAACGCACGATGGCTCATATGACGCGGTTTCGCGCAAGGAAGTGCCTTTTGGGGGTTACAAAATTTATATTCAACATTTTAACCTATTTTTTTCACCAAAAAATTACAATGGCGCCTATGGGAAAAATTAGACGATGCGTTAAACCGTCATAACTCCGGCTGTGTATAAGACAGAGTCGTAATTTTTGATTCTATGTATGGTTTTCAGGGTCGGCCAATTTAACGGTGTCATTTATATTTACCCCTGATTGACCCCCGTTGCCATGGCAACGAACTGTGGAACAAAATGGGCCATTACTCGCCCCCCTTAAAATATAATTGCGCGCTGTTTGCACCTATTTCCTATTTTCGGTCCCGGGCTATCCGATAGTGTCATTTAAATTTCCTTCCTGCCGCCCCCCCATTGCCATGGCAACGGATTTTGGGACAAAATTGACTATAACTTGGCCCCCGTGAAAGATAATTGCACTCTGTTTGCACTTAACCTCCCTATTTTCGGGCCCGGGCTATCCAAAGGTGTCATTTAAATTTCTCTTCTGCCGACACTACAACCAAAAACTGGCCATATCTCTAAAACAGTGAGAGATAGGGAGCTAAAGTTATTACTGATTACTGATAAGCCTAGAAAGTGGAATAGGCCCTTTCAGATAAAATGAAAATCATCGACCTTGGATGACCTTGAAGGTCAGTACTGCATCAGAAACTGTATAGGCTGTGGCGCATCTTCCCTAGCGACAGCTGGACTTCTAGTTTAGACTTGTTAGGCTATATACATGTAACTTGTTGTGGATTTGCTAAAAACATTCAATTTGTTGCAAATTCGTTGTACAGCACGCAAATCGGCACAAGTAAAATTTGGGCTTTCGTCGCAAATACATGTACTTAAGGCCTATGGCGTTTCAGAAAAGTAAAAACACAACATGTGGCGGTTATAAAAAGATGTAAAATGCAAACAAACAATCGTTAGTGCACCAGCATGAGTACTGGTCTATACGTCATTGTGGGCCTTCGTCTTTGATGACCAAATTGCTTTTCGCTGAAATCGATCGACCCAACAACGCGATGCATTCAATTACAGACTGAAGGACTCATTGCCGATCAACGCGCAACCTCCAATGCCATAGACACCCTGCACTGATGTAGTGTCCACATTCTATAGCCGCTGACTGTGTGTTGCCCAGACCCAACGTTGACCTGATCAATATAAATAGCACATAAACTAATATTAGTTCACGACATACTTGTGTCATTCAGCTGCTATGCACAGAAAACAAATAAAAATAACAAAACAACAGTTAATAGGTCCTACCAATGACGTCAACTATGCATTGTCTAGTACCGCACTGCTGGCTGATGACTTGATAAAGTGTTATACTTTTAGTTTTCATATTTTATTCACAGACACCAGAATTCTTAGAACTAATAAGGCCGATGGTTGAATAAGTAATTTCGCATAAATCGCGGCAGTGTTTGTTAGGTGACGTTTTATCGCACCATCCACGAGCCGATTGCATAGTAACTGCAGCTAGCAGATTGGCGATTGGCGATTGACTTCGTGATGGCGATACGTTGGCCTATCTCGCATCACCGAGCGAGCAGCATTTGTAATTTATCATATGCCACGAATACGCGCCATTGATGCCACTGACCCTACTTCCTTTGATGCGCTGTAGTAAAGACTTATAAATATTCAATTGGTCGGTCAGCGGTGTGGGGCCGTTATGCAGTGCGGCACATTCACTGGCTGCCGAGGTCTATACGTCAGTAGCACCGTGCGCAAGGTATCCTGACGTTATGTTACCCACTTTATGAATGCTATGTCATGACAACGTACACACGAACGCGAAGCGCAGACGCAAAGCGTCGCCCCTGATTATAGACTGTCGTGATTGCTCCGTCCTCAGCTGGTTTGTTGTCCGACAAATTACACGGGCAACGTACACGTTTCTCAGCACTTTGTTACCGCTAGTCACCAGTAGCAGTTATGTCGGCAATAAAAAGACGATGAACCGATTAAGAGTTATTATAGTCTGCGTATTCAAGCATGACGTGCCACGACACGTGCCAAGTTCATAGATACGTTCTGCCGTTGTACGTCTGACGTCTGAACGAACTCTTAAACAGAGTGCGTTAAACGTCACGCAATCATGCATAAGCTCTGCACACAGCTAGTGGCTGAGTATCAATACATCTGCTCGCATATGCACGCGCGTTATGTGCCTCTCCTCTCCTAGAATCGCCGGATACCCCGATACGTCACAATAGGCCTATATAGGCGAATTAAGCTTCACGACCACCTCTACCTATCTGAGCTTGGTAAATCGGTGTGAGGTCATTTCTAGGAAGACGTGATGTGGGACCAGGCCTGGAAACGTTGTTGATCGAACGAAAACTAACTGCCGCGGAGAGATACTGCACTGCAGACAGTACTGCAGGCCTGCAAGCAGACGTGGAAGGGATTACCGCGCTTGATTTGGCCTACGTAGCCACTTTATGCTCGAACTCCACTTGCTTCTATTTATCGTACAACAAATCAGGAACTAATTGGAAACTTACAACAAATTCACAAAAAGTTGTTCACCGAGCACACATTACACAATCTCTCAAAAAATTCACCCTTTTTATTTTTGTAACATCTTTGTCAAATTTCATCCAATTTTGCTATTTTTTGGCAAAAGCATAGCCCAGAAAATTTAAAATTCAAAACAAAAACGACGACTCAAATCTCATATTGTGTACGTACTTTACCTTGTAAAAACTAGCGACGCATAAAAACGCACACTGCAACGTCGTCCGATCCCGTTCATCGTCACTGAACCGGAATCTCACAACTTCTTTAAAAGCTTATTTAAAGTTGTAACATTTCAACTTTTAGCAGAACATTTACACATTAACTTTTGGCTCTGCAAAACCTTCAAGTTTACATAATTTTTTTATCAAAATGCGAACTTAGCGGTGCCTGATCGTTGCATGATCTTGTCTGGTGGTCTGCATCAGCGTGTCATCAACGAAGCAATCGACCATGTGACGTTGACGGATAGACGCCTGTGTGAGAAGTTTTGGACGAAACTTTAAACATTTGCTTTGATAATATGAACGTTACCGTTAGGGTCTATAAGGGGGAATTCACAACATGCTGAGAGGTTAAGATGTTGTACAGTTTGTTGCACGACTTGTTGTCCAATAAATCCACAGGAGATCAAAGTAGTGCAGTTTGGGTGACTGTTGTTTTTATTTGTATATTTTTTGTCTGTCCGTCTGTCGGTTTATCATGTTTTACTGTATTTTATTTCTTAGGCCATTTTGATATTATGTTATAATGTGGTTTATCTGATGTGACATATTGACTTCTATGTGGAAACTTCATGTTCGATGCTATTCGCCAACTGCGTGCTGTACAAATCGTTGCTACATTTTACCAGGTACAGTACGTACATATGAAACGAGATTTTCTGGGCTGTTCATTCATGTTTGTTGCAAATTTCCGTAGGTATGTTTCTGCCAAAAATTAGAAAAATCTGACAAAATTTGACAAAAATATCGCCAAAAAAGTGAACGTTTTTTGCGACACAATTTTGTGATAATCGAGGGTCTATAAGGGGGATTCACAACATGCTGAGAAATCAAGATGTTGTACAGTTTGTTGTACGACTTGTTGTCTAACAAATTCACATGAGATCCAAGTAGTGGAGTTTGGGTGACTGTTGTTTTTATTTGTGTATTTTCTGTCTGTCTGTCTGTCGGTTTATCATGTTTTACTGTATTTTATCTCTTAGGCCATTTTTGTATTATGTTATAATGTGGTTTTGATCACATTCTAGCTGTCGCTGGCGAATAATAGTGCTCATACCGGCGGCGGCTCACACGCTGCTTTGCACTTCTTGCAGTTATGCTGCCATAATGTTCTGCGCCAATGTTCTGCAGCTTCAGTGCCTTTAGACAATTGCCGATGTAAATGCCTAAACGTAAATTTTCAATCGATCACTTTTTGCCAGATTAATCTTGTCCATTTCTGTGTAGATAGGCGCAACACATACCAGTGAAACTGGGATGTAAACAGCCACTCCCGGGCAATGTAGGCTATTAGGCCATGGTTCGAAGTGCTGATGGCTAAAAAAAAAAATTACGTTTTTGCGTCATTTGCCATTAATACACTGGCGGTATAAACTGGACTGCATAAATAGAAAATGTCGAACAAGGAAATCTGCAATGCACATACCTACCGATCATGTAAGCGACGTTGCAATGTTGCAAAAACACATAAACGTGAACGTCTGGTTTGCACGCATTAGTATCATCACATTAAGCTTGTTGCCCGCTCGTACGTACTTGAGCCGTGCGAGAACGACTGTATAAGTCTATTACGTTGTCAGTGGTCACCGTATGTACTGTCAAGGACACTGAATTAATAGAACGCGTATGGGGGCGTTTCATCCAGAATGTTTCTAGAAAATTCAATTATCAGCAGACACTATATGACTCGTTCCGGAAAGAGTGAATAAATGAATGAATGCAGTTCAAAAAAACCAAACATTAAGCCAGAACAGGTGCAACTAATCGAGTTGTTTGCAACGCCTGCGGCGATGGCGACAGAATGAGAAAATCCAGCAGGAAGTATTAAAGACCTAAATCTGAATTTTGTCGTCCTTGGGCCACTGTCCTCCGTAAATTTCATCAAATGTTTTCATAAATTACTGAGAGCTAAATATACTGCAAAGTGTCAGTTTACACTCTATGTCTTAACGTTCAAGAATCTTAAACAATAATCCAAAATCGAAAAAAGTCAGAATCGTCGTTAAAATTTCTTTTGGTTTATGAAAAACCCATCCACAGAATTGCACCAAAATCCGTTCACAACTCCTTAAATTATGCACTATATTCCACATACAACGCTCATGTAAGGCCAAATACAAAAGTGGTATTCGTGAAGCTTATATTAGCTATGAGTCAAGATTTGATGATGTCCTGGTTGACAATATAATGCGAAAAAAGCCGGCAGAATTCTGGAAAGCCTGGAATCGTAAATTCCAAAAAAATATTACTCGAGACGTTAAAATTAAAGACTGTATTAGTGATGATGAAGTTGCTAACAAATTTGCTGAGAAGTTTTTTTCTGTGTTTTATTAATCTAACACGGATGTTAGTGCTGTCAATGAGTTCCTGCAGGCATATGAGTCTTATGAGAATGTTAATGTTGACTGTTTTGCTAATGTCTATGACTGCTCTGGGTTTTTGTCAGTTGAGTCTGTGGACCGCTGCATTCGCAATATGAAACGTGGTAAAGCGTGTGGACCTGACAATTTGAATGTAGAGCACTTGCTTTATGCCCACCCATCGATAGTCATTTACTTGAAGCTTTTGTTTGCTCTTATTATGTCTCATGGCTATGTTCCCAATGAGTTTGGCTGTGGCGTCATTGTGCCTCTAGCAAAGGACAAGTCAGCTGATCTCAATAGTAGTGATAACTACAGGCCTATAACCTTGATTCCTAATATATCAAAAGTCTTTGAAAATGTATTGCTTACTGTATGTGAGGACTCGATGTTAACCAATGAATTACAGTTTGGTTTCAAGTCTGGTGTTCGATGTGCAGATGCCATTTTTCTTTTGAAAGCCACGGTTGGTCATTTTGTCAGTAATGGTAGCTGTGTTTTTTTCAGCTGCCTTAGACATACGCAAAGCTTTTGATACGGTTAATCATTTCAAAATGTTCAGTGTGCTTATTAGCAAAGGAATTCCGTTATTAGTTATTAATGTGCTGAGGAATTGGTATAGGAAGTTGTGTGGTGTAGTAAGATGGCATGGTGTTTTATCGGGGACGCTAAAAATGCGAGAAATGAAAATACGAGATATGAAAATGCGGCACCAAAAATAAGGGGTAAAAATGGAAAAAGTGAGACATGAAAATGCGGGAAAGGAAAATGGGAGACATGAAAATGCGAGACATGAAAATACGAGACATGAATATACGG
>Ga0209367_1002576_pt1 | contig 24030 bp, 12 predicted proteins | sample WorMetLIZISLAND2_FD_187412 | JGI IMG/M metagenome (GOLD analysis project Ga0209367, IMG submission 187412) | Marine gutless worms symbiont microbial communities from Max Planck institute for Marine Microbiology, Germany - Olavius geniculatus... ... | reverse complement strand
CCGCCATCGTCCCACATAAATTGTAGTTTTGGTCCGGTGATTAGTCAGATGAAATCAACTTGCAAAATTCAACAATGTTTGATGGTCTTTTGCGTTTCCAAATTTCAGAAAAAAATGGGCGAATTTGCGGTTTCCATTGAACATTCGGAAGCAAAGTGTTTTTTTTGTTAGTCTGTGATGTAACAGTCACAATCCCATTAGATCCATGGTTATTTTTTCCACCACAGGCTATTATTCCTTTCATGTCAGTAACAAATTTTTAATATCATGTTAGAAGAAGAAGCGTTTAAGTTTCTTGACTCTTTCAGTTATTACATAAGCACTTATGCCCTGCTGTTTGTTTCAATCTCATATCCAACATTCTGGCCACTGTGTGATGACAGAGACTGTTTGGCTTAGTTGGTAACATTGTTGGTCGCATCAGGCTGCATTCGGATAGACATGAGTACGAGTACGGGTTTTGGTTTACATACGAGTGAAGTGTTTATGGTCACTTGTACAGGATCATAACTCAAAGCCTGTTGGCCATATTGAATGAAATTGAATCGAGGAATTGCTTCGCAAATAAAACAACAATATTTCACTATTAAGTTACTATTTTTACAAACTGCAAACCTCTAACGATGTACAGTTTAACATTTACAGGTAACCCATGCTTGTAATCTTATATGTATGTGAACGGCCACTGTATCGCCATTGAAATACACGACTGGCACCCGAACAGTGCCCTGGACTTTGTACTCATGTCTATGTGAATGGAGCCTTGGTGAAGGTTATCAATGCTGGGCCCGTTTAGTACATGGATGGGTCACCATCAGAAGGCAGGTGAACCATTTCTATATGTAACCAGCCACCCAGGTCAACTCAGCCTGGCCATCCCTCCGTGGGTAGGTGCAATGAGTACCAGCGAATGCTGAGATGTAAACAGATGCACTAGCCCCGCGTATCCTTGGTCTCACAGTGTAAACTGGTGTCTGGCTGAGGGCTAAGGAAACAGAGATCAGTGCCATCCTATGGACCTCGTGGCTTTTGAAGGACTTTGCATGCGAATGATGCTTGTTGCTACTGCTCATATCTAATGTCGCGATACTCACACATAGCCTTATTAATCCAGAATATTGCCGAGAGAACAAATAAACGCTAAGTCTGACTGCTATCATCAAAAACTTTCACCGAACACAAACAGCAGCTCGCCATTAAACTCCCCGAACAAGAAGGTGGGTCACGTGACGTTGCTTAGCTAATCACTGCGCCGTTTTTCTGTCACGTGACTAGGGCACGCAATGGCCCTCAAGCTCTGCTTCCACTATAACCACTAAGGCTGAATTTGATCTACAGCAAATTCCCAACATGCTGCCTAATCAATATGTTTTTATGTTAGCTGTATGATGTGCTTGATGTGTGTGCAGTGTATCGTCAAGCAGCGGCTCACTGTAAAGAAGGCATGGCCGTAGAGGTGCAGTACATTCGAAGGTCGGCATTTTGCCTAAGTTGTGGCATTCCTCTTGCATTATTTATGCAAAAGTTTTATAAGTCTTTATGATGAAATGGCAAATTTATCTGTTACACTGCAGTTTTGTTTTCATTGTAGGGCATAAATGGCCTGTATGTATAATTTGTTTGTGTTATAATTATTTTTCACTGCCTTGATGTTGTTGATTAAGCAAAAGATGTTGGCATCTTTTTCTCCTGCTGTGGCAAATACCAGAAGTTTGCTTCTGGAGATCTCATCTGACCATGAGTGAATCCAGATAGCAATGATCGGTTAAGCAGATGTATGCGGATTAGCTGGAATTGTTGCAGAATATGTCTGTTGTGTTTGTGATTGGCAGGAGTCAGCTCAAGGAGTTTGTGCCGGATCACATTCTCACACTCAGCAAGCATGCTAAAGATCAACACAAGGCCAAAGTTTGTTTTGTATATTTACATGATATCATGCTGTATTACTTTGCCCATTGGGCTACTTTTTTGTTTTATCAATAGACGAGTTTGTTGTCTCTTTTTCTGTAGTGTGAATGAATGTCGGAACAGTAAAGTTGTCCATTTTTTGTAAGGCATTTAGAGATCTTATATCTGTCTAAGTGTATCAGATACTGGCAATTCCTGGGTTTTGTGGTGTGTGCTGTGGAATACGTTTATCTCAGTGATGACGGGTTGATTAAACGTGCAGCTTTTTATGTAGCTTTTTTCTGTAAATGTTACTTGTAACGTTATTGTTTTTGGTAACCCTTGCAATATGCTGCTGGGCAGCAGTTTTGTGATTCACGGTTTGGTTTAGTTGGTAACATTTTCGGTCGCATCAACAAAGTTAAATGACGCCGGGCCTGGGTAGTACTTGGATGGGTGACTGTCATCAGATGATTAAACCATCTCGGTATGTAACCAGCCACCTGGTGGGTCAACTCAGTCATGCCACCCTGGTGCAATGATTATGAATACCGATTGAGATGTAAAGGCACACTACATTGTCTTGCAGTATAAGCCGGTGTCTGGCTAATGACTAAGGAACTGGAGATCAGTGCCACTCTATAGGCCTAAGCTTGGAAAGGACTACAGCACTTCATATAATTGGCATACAACAAATTGTTGCAACTTTGTTATTGTTGTAAATTTATACAAAACAACAAAACGATCATCTCAAGTTTCCATGCTTGTTACTAATGCTTGGTTACTAAATCCGATAAAAGCTCTGTCCATTAAAATAAGTAATTGGAGGGCTAAATGCAGATTGCAGTACTACGCAGTTAACTCTCTGTCTAATGATAGGTAAGCGAGGATGCTGCTGCAGCAAATGATGCTAACATCGGAGGAGATAATTCCGAGCCTTCATCCAGTCATTCCGACTGTTCCAGCCACGATGCTTCCGATTCCCATTCCAACAGCACGGCTGAGTCCAACACGTCCGAACTGTCATTTAACGCCACCACCATCGTCCAGACGTCAGCGTGTGGCGACAAGTCAGCCTGCCATGATCGACAGATGTCCAACGGAATGTTTGTTACAGTCACCAACAATTGCTGCTTAGCCGACCATTCTTCCACTGGGGTATGCAGCCTGATCTTTTACATGTGTTAAGAATGTTCACTGATTATTTTTTCTCTATCCATTGTTAACTTGCTGTAATCTGTATAAAGATTTTTCTCGTTGCTATATTAGCAATTTGGGGCGTGGCAAAAGTGCGCTCTATAAATGCCCTTAATAATAGTAATACTAATAATAGTAATACTAATAATAGTACTGTGTGTCTAGTACTTTTTCTAATACAGCATTTTTTCTGTTGTAGTGTACTTTTAGATCAGTGATTCTCAATGACCAGATGTTGCTGTGTTTTTTTTGTAATGTCTAAAGATCTGTCAGCAATCATCCCATGTCCAGATAACCCTCCGCTTTTGGGGGGATCTTTTGGTCTACCAACTGAAAGACACCAAAAAAACCACCAATTACTTGAAATACGTTTTTAGTCTTTTTTGTGCTATTTTTGCAAAATATTTATTACTGGTCTCACGCTTTTTGGGCTCTTGAGTAGTACAGAGTTGTATTTTTGTAGCTGCGTAATTATATATAAATATGGTAGCTAACTAGAGTCATTACAAAAATTAACCAAAAAGTGTAGCTTTATTTTTTGGTTTTTATATCTCTGTTTACAGTAGTTTGCAATAGTCAGCAATAAGCAATAAAACTCTGGCAAATCTGCTGGTTTTCACCTTATTTGTTGATGAGATTTAGTTGAACGTGCATTGTGCAATGGAGCTGGCAGAAATGTCACATTCAGTGCATGTGATGCAAAATTATATTAAATCTGAGAAACAGCAACATTTGACATATTAGATAAGCCACAATGCATTGGCCACTTTGTTTTACAGCTTGTAACTCTAGAAATATTGATCGGGTTAGCACCAAATTTGGCAAAAAATTTGTTCGGGTTGCATTTTTGTATTTTGGCTGGTTTTTTTTTGACGCATGACTTTGAGATTTACTTGTATGGAGGAGTTGACCATTGTCCCTTATTGGTCTAATTTTTTATATTTTGTCCTCTTATAACAATAACAATATCACTTTCGTTTTTCTTTTTAGTTTTTATCACATTTTCTTTCGCACTGTTTCTTAGTTTGTGATGTTGTTTGTGTGTTGCTTTTTGCAGTCGGAGGCTGATTCAGCGCTGCACAAGAAACGTGAGCGGACAGTTATTGTCAAAGAACTGATTACCAAACGGCTAAAACAGGAAGACCTTATAACGTACAAAAGCTAGGCTTATGCTGTATATGTATACAGAGTTTATTAAGTGCATTTCTGTACAGACAGTTACTGTATGTTTGGTTCAGAAAATATTCAGATATCGTTGCACGCTGTCTTTGACAGGCATGTGGTTCGACTGCGTTTGTTTTTTGATGAATTTGTAACTGCGATGTCGTCATATGATATTATTTCTGCATGTTAAAGCAGGTAAACATCGTACGGTTGAGTGAAGAGTTTCGGGCTGCGGGGTATTCAGACTGCTATGCAATTTTCTGTGGGAGATATTCTGCATTCTCAGCTGCCTGTGCCACTTTGTTTGCATACATTACACTAGGGTTCACGGTTTTCCACAGGCTGTGGAATTTCAAGCTATGCTGCGGAATTTGCCCTTTCCACGGAATTTTGCAGAAGATGAGAAATTACCGATAATTTGTGTAATTGTCAGTTTGATAACATAATTAAACGGACTAACTATATCACAAAAAAGATCAAACTGATTTTCGGTCCACTCCATTACCAGCCAAAAAAATGACAGACTTTGAAAATATTTTCTGAATTTTGGTAATGGAACTTGGTGACTCGGGGTACCAAAAATTTTGACTTTATATTTGGAATAACGATAATGGCATATTAATAGCTCTACTAATAGCCATCACAATACGGCACACGATCGTAAATAAACACAATGCAACTTGACGGATTGCACTTTTGAAAAGAAAAAAAGATTGATAGTTTTCTTTGTGTGTTGCTAGCATAACTCAGTACAACACCAGGCTTCAATAGCTGAAGTTTCTTAACACGATAGAACTCATTTTGCTCACAAACCTAACGCCGTGGTGAGCCGCAGAATTTTGCCGAATTTTCCGCGGAAAACTGTGGGCCCTAATAATGACTGACAGCTGTAGTGTAAATTAACTACTGTTACAGCTATGTTGGTTATGAGGGTCCGACGTCAGTTTGGCGTCTAGATATGCAGAGGTTGGCTTTTGGCTTTTCCCATTGCACACCACTGAAGAAGTGTTGAGAATTAGTTGCTAATGCAGCTAGCTACTTGTAAATGTTGTGTGATAAAAGCTCTGCTTGCCCAGGTTGTCCCAGAAGTTTGTATAACAAAAGTTTTGGTGGTCTGAGATGTGTGCTTTTGGTCTATCAGTAACTCAGTTCAGAATTTTTAAATTGGCCTAAGTAAAAAGGGTAATGGTCCGGTACTTACTATAGCTCTTCTTACATGAGTCGAGACTCATGACCAGAAGCGCTTTACAATCTCAAAAGTGGCAGCTGATTGGCATGAGCTAATGATATCACAGCGCACTATGCGGCCATCCGTTGCATGCATAAGTGAACGATTGGACCCATGGGTTGCAGCAAGCAGATGTACCACCGCCCCAATCAGCCACACTAGACTTTCATCCCATAGCCTGTAATTCAGTCGGGAATTTTAAAAGTGGTTCAAGTCAACACTTACCACAAGACCACGTGCACTTACACTGACACCTAGGTGTGAACAAATTGCCCAGGGTTGTTACTTGGTGGTGGACTGGCTGGGAGTTGAACTGGGGACCTATTGATCTCGAATCCAACGCCCTAACCACCAAGCCGTCTAATGCAAACTACTGCTAGGCTAACTAGCACTATGGGTTTTAATTAACAATAGACGTTTATTCATTCCAATGCATTTGCCATAATCCTCATTGTACACGAGTCATCGTCTGTTTGTTTTTGCATGCTGATACTGTTGTGTGAAAATTTATGCAATTTTATTTCCAGCAATTTGCCACTGTATCATTTCACTTCGTATATAAACATCTTGTAATATGCATTAAGACTTTCATAATTTGTAATGGGTTTTACGTCCCACGGGCTGGGCTGGATTAGAAGGCTTGTGTCACAGGGACTTTGTACACTGACCACTGCTGTTAAAACATCACAGTGCATTTGAAGCAGCAAACCTTATTGCTGTTTTGATTAGTTTATCTCGTCACATGCGAGCAGACTAAGGCTGGAAAAAACTAGGTCGTCTAACAAAAATTAGATTTTAGGTTGTGTTTAAAGTTTTTTTTTTGGTTTAGTGTCCAACCATACACCTTACACAAAATTATGACCCAGGAAAAACATCTCATATTCTCTCTTATGAGTGAATGACATAATGCTCTGATTGGTGTCATAACTCAAAAAGCGCAATTAAAAAATGAAATAGTGTGATAGGTTACAACTTTTACAATGAAAAAAACTTAAAATTGGACTTTTAAGGTTATAGGTTTTTTAAAAGGCCTACAAAAACCCAGGTTTTTTCGGACCAATTTTCCAGCCCTGAAGCAGTTCGCTGGCATAAACTGGCAAACTTACCGGTCTTCAAGATGAACCCAGTTTTCTTTTCTGTGGCCACTACAGGAAATTTTGCAATTGGCTGGTTGGTGGCTTTTAATACTGAAGGTATTTGAAGGTATTTAATACTGAGGGTATTACAAATTATGTCTTTTTGTGTTTACGGTAAAATTGTGTATTGCATGAAGGGTTAATTTTGGATTAAAAGAACACCTTATAATATTGGTGATTGATTCTGTTTGCATATTATTGTTTTGACAACAACCTTTATGCTGGTGTCCATTGCATCTTATGCCTTCAGTGGCGTGAAGCCTGCCTGTATTTTAAGTTGTAAACAACGTTCCAGCATTTGTTGAACTTAGACATGATGGAGGCCTTTAATGCTGTCTGTCTTCTTTGTTGTGCGCTTTTCATCGTTTTTCTGTGTATATTGAGTATATGCATAATTTTAGCAGCTGAAGTTATATCTGTTATTTATGATCTCAGTTGTCGAAGTTGCGTATGTCTCATTTTGTCAGCCTCTGTGCTCTATTCAGTGGTGTTGTGGGTTTAAACACGAAATTTGAGCTAATGCTCACGAGATGTGCGAAAGCCTATAACAGTTCCTGAGTTCCTGTTCACATACTGTCAGTCTATTTTCAGCCATTTCATCGCAGTTCATTCTTGGAGTGTGCCCTGCAACCAAAGATCACAAAAATCAATAAACGCCCTTATTTTGGAAGTTTAGGGTCTTTCAAAGTCATTGATGTTGATACTACTAAAAATATTGTTACTAGTGCTTGTTGTGATAGGCAGCATGCCCATGCCTATCTGCAATCGTTTTCATGAAAGACTGGCCAACAGGGGTAAGATGACAACTTTTACGAGGGTACTGCTGTTTGATGCCTTTGTGCGCAGGTTTCGTTGAACCTAGAAAATCGAGACTTGGACCGTCAAAATCTGCGTTCAATGCTGAAAATTTCATATGCAGTTTGTCCATGTCTATCTCAATTGATTTCGGTGCAATTCGCTCTTGAATTGTGTCTTGCAGCCCGAAATTACCAAAAAATGCATAAAAACCCCTATTTCGGCCTTCAAGGTCATCCAAGGTCATTGAATTCGGCGCCAATCGAGAGCCAGTGTATGACTTCCTATTAGAGATTAATACTAACCTAGTTTCTATCTTGCACCATTGCTGAGATAGAGCAACTTATTGGCTAAAAATTGCAAACTTTTCTTACCCCCCTCATTTAACCTCTTTTTTCGGGGTGACCCCCTTCAAATTTATGGAAAAGCTTTATAGATCTTGCAACTAGAGTCTTCAAGGCAACCGACGGTAAAAATTTGGTGATCCTAGCTTGCACCGTTTTTGACTGATCCACTCGTGAGACAGACTAAGATGTGCTAAAGCAGTAGTGTTTTGTGCGTAAAAAGTAGGTGGGACTAGAAGTTGCAATTAAATGACATACAGCTGAAATGTTTCAGCAGAAGAAATTGTGGGTGCTGGAAAATATTAATTTATTTCTAAATCTTTTTAAATGGGGGGGGGGCTTTTGTCCCAAATTTTGGATTTTTGGACAAGAAGTTTTTGGGGAAAATGTTTTCAACAGTTTTCTCACAGTCAAAAATTTAGGAGTGGCAATTGCTGTCCCTGGGCTGGCATTTTTCCCTCTGTCACAATGCCACTGACTGTGTTTATGTTTTCCGTCATAGTAGAGGCTGCTTTGGCACACAGTGGTTGAGATTTTAGACTTATTTGCCACTCGTTACTAGGGACAGTAGAAAATCATGGAAACCGTGATTTTCGTCAATACCATGATTTTGCCAAAATGCTGTGTTTTTCGCCAAAATGCAAAATTTTGCATTGCTGCAAGAATATTTTGTTTTTAATCACTAAACAATTAGCATAAATTGACTTTTATTGTGAGATTTTAATGCAATAGTATTTTCCTTTGTCTCTGCTAAAAAAAGTTCCTGTGCTTTGCTACTTACTAACTCAATATGTGACCGTGATGTCATCGTAGAAATATCAGTTTCAGTGCTCTGCAGAACTAAATTTTTCTAACGAAAACATTGCACTGCATGTAGTGATAGTCAATGCTAGATATTGCATTTTTTGGGCTCGTGATTTGATGCCGTGTTTTTGCCATGATTTTTGCGATTTTCACAAAAGTTTGCCGTGATTTTCTACTGTCCCTACTCATTACTGGTAGCGGAAACGATATGTGACAAAATTATTGCAGGTCTTCTGAAAGACACTGTCTTATAACTGATGCCTTGTCTTAAAGGACAAGCCACCTTGGATTGGCTCTCAAACTGAGTAATTTCGGTGGTTGTACATTTTACGATTCAGTGCAGTTTTGCAGCTGTACCGTGTGTCTGAAGTTAGCTGGTGTATTGAGTATTGGAATGTTGCCAATATTATCTGACAATGATTCTAATGGTTGTCATTTTCCGCTTCATACAGCTGACATATTAACTGATAGTAATTGTTTGCTCATTTGAGTCCGATGTTCACTGTTCACAGCAATGAGTTTTACCTGTTGTATTTTATGACAAAATGTTGCACCGTCCCTATGGACTTTAGAAAATTGTTTTTAGCTCTGCCTTGTACATGTATTTGACAGCAGTTTGTGGTTTGATGTAATTGTGCTTATTTCTATGTTAGTTGTCACTCGATGTTCATGGCAATTTTGGCAAAGGATTTACTTTCAGGCGAACCTGGTTCAATTTCTACATATTTGTTGTTGGATATGGCACTACAGTACAGGTCTTGCATCCAGTTGTGCAGATGCTTAAAAGAATGTCCTAAAATGCTGACTTAGTAGCACAGAATTGTTCCTGGAATACTTCTCAGAAAAACATTTAGCCGCCGTCAGAAATGCGGTTTGAAGTGGAAATGATATCTTAGGCCAGAAGTGTGTAAGCCATTAGCTGTTTGCAGGCCAAATTTAGTGAAATTGTCTCTGTTGATTATAGACATTAGATTAGCCTACATTTGTAATTATTTGTGAAGAGTCATCAGGCCGCCACACGCCTTCTGTCCAAGAACGAGTTCATCTAACATACGTAATTGAATATCTATGAGATATTTTATGTCTCGTGTACAAGAACGCTAGAGACATTTCCTTGAAAAGGAAAAATGTGAATTTGTATAGATATTTGGTTGTTTAACATGTTACATTGCATTTCATGTCTTTGTCTCTCTCTTTGTTTTGCTCCACGGACTCGGTGCTCGTTGGTGTCCATGATATATTTCCCAAAACTAGAAAAGTTCCCACCGTATGGATGGGTCCACTTTGTTACCCAGCAACTCAACCACCTCCCCCAGCCTGCTGGTGGAGAGAAGTGGTGGCAATGTGGAGCTCGCGTAGGACCTAAGGCCCAAAGACTGAAACGCCGCGGTCGGGGTCCTCGACCGTGCAACACAGAAGGCGCCATATCAGACAGACGAACTTTTCGCACATTATAGCAAGATAAGTCCATTTCATCCTGTCCATTAGGCTGTCATTGGCTGTTTTACTGCTGGCAATGCCTCATGTGACGATGTGAAATAAGAACTGGTTTCTTAATAGTTACTCTATTGGCACTGATTTGCACAAATTACATGTGGTCTGAATGGCATTTTGTTCATGGAAGAATGTTCTCAGTTGCTGGCAGACTAATAGCACTTCGATCATTGCATTACACATGCTGCATCTGACAGACTTGCGGTACGATGTACTGTTTATCCATAGTACATGCGTTACAGACGACAGACAGACAGACACAATCTCGTACCCAAAGCTCGACCGTAACAGTCGGCCAAAAACTGAAAAAAATGATGAGTTTTGGAAGTGAAAACAGTGACAATGCTCAGAGGCAATCTTCCACGGTTTGCGGGTTGCCATTAGTCTATGTGTTGTCGACTGAAAAGACGAAGATCAACCAAACACAAAACATGTAACAAGATCGGTATTCGAGTCTCGATCCATCGCACAGATATTGGTGAAATGAAGTTGTGACCCTTCAGTTAGAAGCCAGGTATTTACGTGGTTATTTACCTGGTACGGCCTTACGGTAAGAAGACTCCGGATTCGGCCTAAAACCACGCCTACGTAATCCATGAATCGGTCCATCTTGTCGTTTCTGTGTAAATGCAGACGTCGGTAGTGCAGAAACAGACTTTGGGTGAGGTGGGAAATTGGTTATTCGTTTGATGGCCGCAAGTTGAGTCAGGAATATGCGTGACAAAGGTTATTTAAATCTGAGAATTCTTTCTCAAGATATGATCGAAAAATGCCGGGAATGTTTTTATTGGGACACATTGTAGTTTCTCTTTGTATTTTCTGCAAATGCCTTCCTTTAGTTTTCATGCATGACCAGGCCGGGATTTAGATTATTGTGGTTTATCTCATAATTTTCTTCAGTGTATGAGAAAACTTGTCCAGATTATGAGACTGTCTGTTAACCACGCAGATCACAAGATATGACTACTCCAATTGGCAAAATAACAAAAGTCGTAGGTTTATAGCGGCCGATCCAACGCTTTATCCCGTTGATAAGATTCTGCAGCTGAAAAAGTGTTGCGCCGTCTGTGTTACTTATGGGCAGCCATAAAAAGCGCAGATGCAGACAGTGCTGTCACTGTTGCTGCTAGCGCAAAAATACAGGGCTAGACCACGGCCATGGCTAGACGAACAACTATGAGCTAAGTTTGCAGATTTCGTGCTCAGCAACTCACTCAGCACTCAGCTAGTCTGCCTACTAGGCATACGGTTGCTTATGTACCTTAGCAACTTATCTGTTGCAACTTATGTCTTGACTGGCGCCGACTATATTTTTCATCCGTGTAAGAATTGAGATCGACGAGTTTTCACGAGCAACTGGCTGAACCATTGTCAACTCGGTAGGCTACGAATTTTTGATCGGTGTTACATGAATAGATTAGGCTTGCTTAATGAGACGAATTAAGTGTCTGTGACAACGATTATAATCGGTCTGTCTGTCACTTGTTTGCTGATCTCAGCGTATATAGATAGACACGTATTCGGCGATCGCAATTTTTCAGGCGTTACCTAAGTGCACGTCTGTTTGACCGTTGAGAAATAAAGGATTACATACTTAACAATAGAACAAACTCGGATGCCTTATGGGTTTCGCATTTTTGCCCATCCTGTACCTATCACGATGCCATCAAATTAGGCAGCACAGGCAGTGAGGTTAAAATAGAAACTTTAAAATAATAACATTGGGCCACATCTGTTGTCTAAGGTGGAACGTTTAAACATAAAAACAACCGATACAAAAATAACCAATGGTTAAAATTGATTTATGTGATGATAAAAATTCTGAATAATAAGCCCACCTGTCGCTAGAATAGCCGACCAAATAGATGACCTTCAATTTTAAGGTCATCCAAGGTCAATGATTTTCATATAATCTGAAAGGGCGTAGGCCTATGCCACTTCCTATCAGTGATTAATAGTAACTTTGGTCCTATCTTTTACCGTGAGATACGGCCACTTATAACTTGAAACATTCTATTGAAAAATGCGACAAAACCGCTACAGATGGAGACACTGACAGTAGTGATGATTCGATATCAGGATTTCAATTTCGATACGATATCGATACGATATTTGGAAAATATCGCAATATCGATATCGATATTTTTAAAATGATGAGTATGTAAATTTTATACAAGTACAAAACAAGACGTGAACGTTCAGCAAGGCAGTTTGTTTTACGTAGATATTCAGATATTAAAGTGTGTTATTGAGTTTAAAAATTAACTTCAGACTGTCGTAAGTGTCGTTAAACTACGACACTGTAGTTAGTTTGCTTCGGTTAGTTTGTCATTTTCTTCGTTTATTCTCGTTATTTTGGTAATGCAGTAATAAAAATATAAACATCTGGCATAAAATAACGCGGTATATCGAAAATATCGTGATATATAAAAGATATCGCGATATATCGGAAAATTCGATATTTTTGGGACGACACGATACGATACGATACGATATAGGGGCCTATCGATATCAAAAACGATATATCGATATTTTCGATATATCTAATCATCAGTGATTGACAGCCTATAGGAAGTCGACAGCGCCCTATCCGATGGTACCATCACCGACTCCCTACGACTTACCGTTTAGCCACAATACATCCGTGACAGACAGACGACAGTTCATACCAATAGCACGACCGTTACTTGAGTACGGTCGGCTAAAATTCTTTCTAGTCCGATTGATAGTCGGTAAAATTATGTTATTGCATCCGTTTTCAATTAATAACTGGGCGTATTTACGAGTTAATCAACTTCTTCTGGACAGCGTAGCAAGGTGGGACGTATTAAGAATTTCATTGTGTGATTATTTTGTTATTTTGTTAGCGAATTGGCAACAGAACGCGAGACACTGATGGAGACGTGGGCTCCAGTGCCGGGATGTTTAGTGCTTGGTGTCGACGGTTCGGTCGACTCAGTCGACATCGAACAGCAGAAGAAACTCAGGTAGACCTATCATTGCATTAGCCTATCGCTGTAAATTGCTTGTCAATACGATGCACAGTTGCACACTTTGGCTGCTTTTGTGCTGAACACCATGCGTAGGCCTCATTCTTTCATTGCTTATTATTTGATTATATCAGTCATAAGCAGCTGTGATGCAAACAATGTCATGACTTTCGCAATGACTAGGATTTTTTTTCGATGACTGTACATCTCTAATCTCCAAGGGCCTACCATGCACTAAACAGCAGGGTTCGGGTCTGCGGTTTAATGAACTGGGGCCTCGCGAGTTTTCGAGGCCACGAAAGGGGCGACGTAAACATTAGGCAAGAAAATAATAAGCGCTTATTTCATGAGCTAGCTCGTCCGCCTATCTTCCACTACTGTGTCTGCATGCAGTGTTATAGCCTCCCACAATCTCACCCCAGTCATGCGTGACAATTGAAATGTGTCTTGCGTCTGTTTGTCACACACAAGAATCATCGTCCTTGCCCACAGAAATTCAACGTTTATTTAAAAATAAAACACGCTGCTAGCCACAACTAACAAATTTCAAATTTCTTCCATTCATTACGGTATTCTTTTATTCTTCAATTTAGAAGTCAAGTGGGTCTGTTACTATTTCATTATAATCGTCTTGTCCTAGCGGACAGCGTTTCAAATATATACGCATCAGCATCAGAGACATCTTATAATCACTGCCTTACTGTGACTACTATTATTGTATGTTCTTTTTTCTTACATTGTATTTATTGTATGTTAGCCTATGTCTAGGCCTACTATATGAAATAAACCGTCTGACAAAAAAACGTTAAATTACAGGCCGATATACGTGACTCGTCACCGGATCGACAGCTATCGTCAGTCGCAGCGTCTGTGTCGTGAAACAGCGTCAGAGATGTTCGTTCCTTGTGTCGGTACCGACGAGAGCAGACCGGTCGTGTGCGTTTGGCAACTGTTCCGAAGTGAACTTGTTCTCTTTGTGCTTCACATGAGTACCCTCGTTTTCGGAGTCATCAAGGCAAGTGACTTGTGGATATTTTGATAAAAAAATGGTTTATAGGCCTAGCTCTTTATCGTGGAAAACCATCGCATAGCTACGGAGAGTGACCTGCCATATGGGATCACACAGTATTATCTGCCATCCAACACAGGTGAACGCGCCTCGCCTTAACTTCTGCCAGACAGACCGGTACTGACAGTATCTGATCGATTTAACAAGAAAACCCAGCTGTCGTTAGGGAAGACGCGCTACAGCCTATGCAGTTCCTGTTGCAGTATTAACCTTCAAGGTCATTCAAGGTTGATGATTTTCATCTCATCTAAAAAGGCGTATATGCCTAGGCCCTATTTCGCACCGTTTAGCCACAATGCATCCACTACGGACGACGACAGACGACGATGGACAGACGACACATCGTGCCATAGACGCTTTACAGCACAGCTGGAGCGCGTCAACAACGTGAACGAATTCAAACTCAAAGTCAACCGAACTGATTGTTTTTGATACAATACTACAGGAAGCGTTGGACATGCGACACATTGAGGAGTTGAAACACGTTCATCTGATTCACAGTATCATCGAAGTGCTTGTCACGCTGCTCATCATCATACTGAGAATGATCAACACCAGGATGGGCTACGTCGAGGTCCAGGTAAGCTTAGGCTAGCTTATGCAATCAGCTGAGCTCTCTAGAATGTTACCTAAATCCGTTCTTAAAGCCCACGATGTCGTAAATCCAACTCCAAAATGTAATAAAACATAATTAAATGTAATATCTAATCTGTTGCTCAAAAGTTATGCAACCTTAACCCGTTGTGCAAGCTGCCTTAATGGCAACCTTCAAACGTTAACGACAAGTTGACCAATATAATTATTTCGCCTATGGTCGTCCCGTCCTGTGCTGGCGTAGGCTATTCTCCGCGTTTTGGTACATCAGCGCACTTTCCGCTATCGGCACCAATTGTGTGGAATGACCTTCCGCCCCAAATAAAAGACAGTAACTGTCGATAGCGTTTCAATTCACGCCTTAAGACCCGGCGTTTCGATCGTGCATCGTAACAAGCGCATTTGAGACTTGTGTTTAAGAGGTGCTTTGTGACTCTCCGCGGTAGCGACAACAGTAGGCTATTGTTTTTATAGCATCGTCGCTAATACCCGGTCTACACGATGAAGCTGGATCGACGAGCTGGCTCTAGTTAGCTGGACGAACCAGCTCGATGTTTGCTTGATCGTGTAAACGGGGTATAACTTTTGCTTCTCTGTTTATTTGTTTCTCTGTTACCGTGTTGAATTTTGAAGCTATGGGTCAAAGGTCAAAATCACAGGACCGGATTTTTGGATTTTATACCAATGTGAGATAGGCCAGAAAGCTTGTTAGCAGGATTACAGAAAAAAAGTTACGGACTGATTTGCTTGAAATTTAGACAGAAAGTTACGTTTGGCAAAATTTTCCCCCAGATAGTTTTTCCCGGACATAATATCCTCAAGACATAATCCGTCCCAAATCTCCGGGATTTGCGAAATGTTGCACAGGCATGGCCTGCGGACATAGTACTTAGCCTTGAGCAAGGCTTGACTGTATATAGTGGGATGATTGACTGATTCATTGTTTTATTTATTTATTAATAATAACACTAACAATATCTAATATTGACAGAAGTGTAGTGTTGATTGGGGCATGATGCAGGTGACGGTGCAGCGTCTGCAGCATTTCGACCCAGTGCACGAGCCTCACCTGCGAGCAGTGTGGACATGGATGTGGCTACTGCTCGCTGCAGGTTACTGATTGCAGTCCCGGCATTGAATTCTCGATCCCAGGATCCGGATTACAGATTTCTTTTTCTTTCCCAGGATTCAGTTTTCAAAACCATGCTTGCAGATTGGTCGTTAATTAGTATTCCTAATAGGCTAGACGTTTTTCATGCATAGGACGAGCGCCCCTATGTACGGCGCCTTGGATTCAGCTTGCTGACTTTGTGCGCTTTACAAATGATGATAATCTTTGTTCAAACAGGACAGGACAGAAACAGACACAGAGAATAATACAATTAATAAACCTAAGTGATATAGACATAAAAAGCATGCCAGACACAAGCTTTAAAATGACCATGAGCATGTTTGCATACTGAACATAATCTGTTTAACAAGTGACTATACTGTTATTATTATTACTCGTAATATTATTAGAGGCATACCCGAACTGTAGACAGTGACTGCGACAGCGACTGTCAGAATACAACTTACAGTGCACAGCAAGTAGTAGGACTCCAGTGTGCGTGGTTTTTGTTAGACGGCTAGATTGTCACTTGTATCGGGTTGACTGACAATGCCGGTGCCCTGAATTTGACGGACATGAAACCGGAGGACAAGATATTATATCGTCTGAAAATTAATTACATTACAATGCAGTGTGCATTTTTTTAAAAACAACGGCAGAACACAAGTCACAACAGCAAAGAAAGTTGTATAATATGCATATGTATAATATGTTAAAATGCATAAAATTTACGAAAACATTAATTCAAAATTAGCTACATGGTGAGCAATGATAAACCGAAGTCTACTAAATATACGCCTATCGTATATTCAGCCAGTTGAAACATGCCTTGCATTTTCATGTTTGTTAACTTTATGTCCGTCAATTTCATGTCAAGCTACTTTATGTCCTGCCAGTTTGTCTAAATTTGTCCTCGCCCCCTTGTATCATTTAACACTGGAAACAGCACAGTTATACCGAATTTTTGTAATCCCAAAATTGGGCGGCCGCCAATCCCGGGATTCGGTCGGGATGCGAATGCCAGGATTGCAATTACTATTGCAGGTTGTCAACTGTTTGTCGCCTGCATCGTCTGTTTCATCGCCTTTGACCAGCTGGCTCACATTGGTTGGACAGTCCTTAGCAACCAGGCGTGCATCATCACCATGCGGCTACTGAGCGGTTTCTACGAGTCAAGAGTTCGTTCGGCCGTCACCAAGATCAAGGACGATCAACACAAGGTATAGCCGTTCAAACCCAAATTCCATTACGCCGACTTTCAACGAAATCCTTGCAGGGAAGTTTCGGTGAAAGTTGCGGACATAAACGCTGACAAATCATGAAACGGAGATGTCACAGCGAAGTTTCGGACTTTCGAACCATGTCGAGATGTCGAGATGGTTGCGACAGTCCTTGACAAGTCTGCGAAAAACCCGTTTGTGTTGCTCTAATGTAATTTAGTCAGTTACAAAACACGGGGAAAGTTGGCGGGTAAGCCTACAAATCATGAAAACTGGCGACAAAGTCCGTGGACTTTGTCGCAAAGTCGGCTTAATGGAATTCTGGCTATAGCAAACAGTATTATCAAGCCTACAGCTAGAACTTTTTGTGTAGTTTACTCTTTTAAACTGCGGCGAAAGATTTGAATGATATGACGTTTCTCTCATTTCAGCTGCGTTAAAATGGCTTTAGTTCCTGTTAGTTTATGTACTTCTCTAGTTAGCAGCTTGTCTAGCTGCTAGTTGTCTAATACAAATTGTATTTTTGCATTGTATTCGTCATTCGACAGACAGATGCAGCTGGCGTGTAAACGTGTATCGGTGGGCTGATTGGCAGGTTGTGATACACGAGGCGTTGATGTTGCTGCAAGACGTCGCATCATCAGGCGCTGAATCTGATGCGGATAATGAAGGCATAAAACAATTGCCCAATGCCATTACTACCAGTAGAGTTCGACGATTCGTGGGCGCAGCGTACAACACTAAGTCGCTCGCTAAACCGGTCTACATCGTCACAAGCACTCGCGCGGGTCAACAGAGTCGCGATAACGCACAATCAGCTTGACATTTTTCCCAATTTGGCAGCGAAAACTGTCAGTCTAGAGTAAACTCCAGCTTGGTGTACTAGAGGCAAAAGTTACGTAAGTTCTTTCCGAGCCATGAGATGCCCGTAGGGCTGCACTCATCTCCGTTTCCTTAGCCCTCAGCCAGACACCAGTTTACACTACCAGACCACGGATACGGGGCCAGTGAATCGCGCGGTGTGCTTGGTTACGTCCCAGCTTTCGCCGGTACTCATTGCGCCTACCAACGGAGGGATGTCCAGGTTGAGTTGACCTGAGCCTAGAGGCATACACACAGCGAAAATGACTCAAGTTTTCAATGCAAAACAAACTCTGTCAGCTTTGTTGCATTGTTAATGCAACAAGTGCTTTTTCGGGTGAAAAAACACGCATAAATTTACTAACTCAAAAATTATTCTGGAGTAATATCTGCCCAAACAACGACTAGCGCAATGCCAAATAGTCTTAGCCATCACAGACCACTGTTTTACAATACACACGTCTAAGCCACTACTGCATTAACCCTCGAACTTTAAATGTGTGACTGCTATACCTTGTGAAAAAAACTTTATCGCAGAATTAGTCGTGATCACTGCTGTTAACACTTGTAGGCCTATTTTCAAACCGATTCTTTATTATCTTGTCAGTTATACATTTTTCGTGAAAATTTTATAATTTTTGATTGAGTTATAACTTATACGTGAAGCTGAGTTATATTTTAGTTAAAACTATTGCGCGATATGATACCATTGATTACATGCACCAGATTAAAGTTTTGTCGCCTAAAAACAGCAACTTGACTTAAATACTGTGAATTTAGAGAATATGTGGCTAATAAATACTCCGGTAAATTTCGCGGAAAGAGTTAGATTATGTAGCCTATACGTTTCACCAGGCTTAAACCAGACGCAGCTCGCGCTGGTACTGTTATGACAACCATCGGCTGATAGCAATCGTTCGTTATAAAGCAAACGATCTGCGCGTGGTGGGGTAAAGATAAAGGTAAATGTAAAGGTCCGGTATTTGCTATAGCGCTTCTTACATGAGACAGACTCAAGACCAGAAGCGCTTTACAATCTTGGAAGTGGCAGCGATTGGCATGAGCTAATGATACCGCAGCGCAGTATGCGGCCATTTATTGCCCGCCTAAGCGAACAATTGGACCCGCGGTTTGCAGCTAGCAGACATACCGCACCCCAGTCATAGGCCTTCACCCCGTAGCCCGTAAGCTACTATTCATTTCCCACCCCACGAAGGGTAGGAGGCTGAGTTGGCCTGAAGTAGGTAAGTACCATGCAACACTGTCTGGAGTGGTGCGTACTCGGTTATTTACTTTGGTACATAATACGTTTTGGCCGTGACGAAACGTGCTGGTTTCATGACAGTGATCGACGGCGTATTTTGCCTGGAACGTGTGTGCTATAAAAGACAGGCGCGATATGCATTTCAGTCGTCACGTTTGATTGGAGTAAGATTGTGGGCGGTTATAAGATTGCAGACTCTGTGGTGAGAGACAGGAGAACGAAGTATGCCACGAAATATGTGTAGGCTGGATAGCGTAAACAATGATAAAGATTGAATGCGCGAAGCTGAATCAATAGATTTAGCCTATACACGTTTATTTGCCATGACAAATATGTGCTGTACTTGTATATCGCATTTTGACCGCATAATCAGGAACCGTTCGCTGCTTACAATGCTATGCAGTGTCCTCAATAACTATTCTTACAGCTTACAAAATACCAGTGGTGTAACCAAAAATGTGAATTGGGAGGTTTACCTACTTTTTCTACTTTCCCTCTCATTCCCTTTTTTCCTTCCTTTTTCTAACCTCTCATCGCTTTCCGTCCCTTCCCTTTTACTGCCCCTCCTCTCCTTTTCCCCTCACTTTAGAAGTGGACCTTTATATTTTAGCTAGGGAATCTGGAAAAATGCTGTGAGCTTCCTAGCATGTGTGGGACGGAGTTTCAGCCACAATCGATTTTGTTCCAATTATCTGGTGGCAACATTTTAATTATTTTGAGTTTATAATAATTATTTTTAACCAAAATTTGAGACTAGGGGCCACAGGTTTTTTGCCCATTGTCCCTTTTTCTACGCCACTGCAAGATACGCAGTCTGCACCAGACATTTAGTCTACCGCATCGCATCGGATGCTGCTGTTGCTGCTGCTGCGTGTGCACCTGCCTGCGACTTGCACTCGCACCGGCTTCACTGCTAGATCGACCAACCGTAACAAGACTTGCATCAACCTACAAGGTAAAACGTTCTCTTGTTACTTGTATCATCCTAACAGGCCGCGATACGGATCTTCTCCGTCTGCCCGTCTGTCTTTCTGTCTATGTCGTTCGGGCTCATAATTCGAAAACTGGCGAAGAAAACCCGAAAACTGGCGCAAACGCTCCTCTGAGGTTAAGATAGGGAAACGGGACGGATGTTAATCTGTTACGTGTGAATGAATACAGCGTAATGTAGTGCTCAACTTAGCCTACTCGCATCGATGCACAAGCCGCAAGTACTTAGACTGATGACGGTCGATGGCGGTTTCTCTGCAACAACTTTTATATTTTAGACATATGCCTACACAAGCAGCTAGAAAACGAATATAACTGTTTTGACTGATGTATACTTATTCTTATGCAGAGCAATCTAGCCTTTATGTTGTGAGTTTGTAACGTACATTCCATCACAGTTACAGGCTATATAGGCTCAGTCTGTATAGTCGCACTATCGCAATACGCAGACGAGAGCGTTTGACGCAACAGTCGCTCGATCGGCTCGTGATATTAATCTATGTACGTGTGATTTATTATTTAAACGTTGTAAGTGCGCTATTAGACATTAGAAATCCAGGTAAGCCTGCATGGTCCACTGTACAAATGAAACGGTCACCTGTTCCCGCAGTACTGCGACGGCGACTGATCTAACAGTTAGGTGGGTGACGGTCACATAGCTTCCAGAATCATTCGCCCGTAAGCCTATATACCGCCTGCAGTTTCTTCCGCTTGTACGAATAATTTCGGTTGAACGGTTATATTACTTTTTCTTCAGCCACCGACTGGCGTTCGCTATATATTAAGTCTTAGGCTAAGTCGTAATATAATCCATCAACGTTTAACGTCAGTTTATAAATAGTCAACACTATAGAACTAGCGCATGCACCCCAGGGAGTAGCCTACTGGTCTCCGCGATCACTGAAAAATTCTCTGATCCAGAAGAGAATAGTTAATATTAGTCTTACGCAATAGCTTTCTTGATTGAGGACATTTAACTGATCGTTATCGTACATGGTTAATGCCGTTCCATCACATCCGGTGCACTACAGGTTACGCAACATAGTGGGCCCTATATGAAGCCGCTAATGGAAATCGCAACATTGTTAAGAAACTTACAGGCTACAGAAGGCTACTTTTTAAAGTAATTTGGCACTAGGTGGCATTCTTCAAACATGTTACTTTTTTCGAAAGTAGATGGGAAAGAAAAGTCGTATAGGATCGGTACCGTCAGATAAAACGCAGTGCATCAGTGTGACAGACAAACACACACAAACGGACGAACAGACCCCGCCACTGTAACATCTACCGCGCCTAATAACGTGCGTGAAACATGCACTTGAAATTTGTCATTGGAAGCTGACACTATTAGTTCGATTGATTTTTAAACCCACGCGAAATTTATTTCAAACTACAGAATTCTAGAAATTTGTGCGAGAAACCCATAAACGTCACGTGTCTATCATTCCGTGCCGGAGCCTTCAACATATCGAAGTTGGCACGTATTCCGAAGAAGAAGAAGAAGAGCAGGCGCATTAGGAACAAATAATTTGAGCAAAACTCACGTGACGCGCGATTGCAGCGGTTCTGCCACTTTGCCAATCAGTGTAGACCTACAGCAATAAGATATTAATGCATCTTGAAAGAGTACTTAAATTTGGGGCCTCTGTGCGGAAAACTCCTTGAATTTAAGACTTTCAAACTTAGATTCTTAAAAATGTACGTTCTATGCTAAAAATGTCATACGCAGGTTGTCCAGGTCCATTTTCGGCCATTTCGGCAAAATTTACTATTAAAATGTGTGTCGCAGACGAAGATCGCCAAAAATTCACTAAAACCCCTTATTTTGGGGTTCAAGGTCATTCAAGATCATCGACGTTGACACCAATAAAAAGATTGTCACTATGTATTGCTTGTTATGATAAGCAGCATGTCTGTGCCTATATGCAACCGTTTTCACGCTACACGAGATAATTGCGGTAAAATAACCACTTTTTAGGGGAGGGGGTAACTGTCTTTGACGCCCACCTGCGCCAGCCTCTTTAATAAATCAGATTTATACACGGCGCCTAAAAACAGAAGTCACTAGGCGCCGCAGTCTCAATCAGTCAAACAAATGTGTCTTTAGTTGCGCTTTGAACTGCTCGTAGTCCTCTACGGCTCGCAGTGCAGCCGGCAAACTGTTCCAGACTCGTGGGCCGGCGACTGCGAATGATCTGTCACCGAGCCGTGTCCTTGTTCTCGGTACAGTACAAGTGAGGGAGGCGGCTGAACCTAGAAGCCATGGCCTTAGTCTTAGCCTTGAACCTAGGTGGTCGGGACATAAATTGCTAAAATCTACGTTTAATGCTGAAAATTTCATATGCAGGTTGTCTTGGTCTATCTCCAGCCATTTCGTCGCAATTCAGTGTTGAAATGTGCGCTGCATCCAAAAATTGCGAAAAATTCACTAAAAACCCTTTTTAGGGGGTTCAAGGTCGTTCAAGGTCATCGATGTTAATAAATTTTAAAAAAAAACCTGTCACCGGTGCTTGTCATGATATGTAGCATGTCTGTACCTATCTGCAACCGTTTTAACACTATACGAGCCAATAACGACAAAATCACGTCTTTTTAGGGAGTACTTCTTTTTGACGCCCTTGTTCGAGGGGAATCCCCGCACCCATGGGGTACGAAATTTTGTCACGAAAAACTAGAGATTTTAAGGCAGACACAGTGAAGATTTCGTGATTCTAGGTGTCGCTTTTTTGATACAGTGCCATGATGTGACGGACGGACGGACACATAGACCGACGAACAGACGCCCAGGCCATGGTTAATACGCGCGAAGCATTCTGCTATCGCGCGTAAAAAGCTTCGGTTTGTTTTGGGTCAGGCCCCCAAAGTCCCAGGTATATTTCTGTTTGGACCGTATCGGGTGTTTTAGTTAATCGTTATCACTTTCTCTTGTAACTAAATATGCGCTTTGCAATCACAAACTGACAAACACGTTTAATGCTGGAACTGAAAACGTAAGCCGGTTAAACAGTTATACTGCCTATGAGACATGAACATTTGGGGCCTTTCGCATGCCCCACTTTTTGAGAGTGAAAAAATAACGAAAAAAGTAAAACTAATCATAACAGAAAGAGCCGACATAAACTATTTATGTTACAGGTACACCCCCTTTCCTTTCACATTTCTAGATACGCCCAAGAAGCATGACAGTTTAGAAATACATTGTGTAGGCAGCAGTTGGGTTGATGGCGAGAGTGCATTACGAATGGATGCGTTGGACATGTTTTCGCAATGCTAGCTGCGAGGGAGCGGCTTTTGAAGCGGCAGCGTGCTGCAATGGGTTCGCAAACGACGACAATGGGCGCGTATTTACGACACGTGCGTCCGCTGCGTGGTTAGCGTTGACGGACGAATAAAGCAGAGTTTCCATCACACGCAACTCACGCAAGGTACGCAACGCAACGCAACGGACGTAACGAAACTGACGTAGCTGACGCAACGACCGCTTGCGCTATACGCGTCTACTGCATGAACTCGCCAAAACACGACTGCAGCTCATTTTACCGTACTGTTTGTATCGTTTTACTTAGGCCCAATTGCTCGTCCGTTATTATGCTACAGAGAGAGAAAGAGAGAGTATTTATTTGCCAAAAACATAAAATGCAATATTGTCGTACAATACTAAACAATGCAGGCGGGCTACCAAAAAAGCAAACGCTCATCAACGCTGGCCGCCCATAGTAACTATAAGTAATCAGTGATACAATATCCAAAGATAAAAAAGAAAATAGAAAGAAAAAAAAGAAAAGTGCAATAGTCAGTTTCAAACAATATGATTATGACGAATTGCAAAAACCAGCCAGAACATAACAATGTATAACTTCAACACAAAGACATACCATTGTA
>Ga0209367_1002575_pt1 | contig 24033 bp, 15 predicted proteins | sample WorMetLIZISLAND2_FD_187412 | JGI IMG/M metagenome (GOLD analysis project Ga0209367, IMG submission 187412) | Marine gutless worms symbiont microbial communities from Max Planck institute for Marine Microbiology, Germany - Olavius geniculatus... ... | reverse complement strand
AAAAGTCTATAACTTCGTCGTTTTTTAACAGAATCAAATTTTACTTGGCAGTTAGATGTAGAAGGTTTCCGTAAATAAAGCTGTAAAATTTCATATTAAAATCCCAAACGGTTGCTGAGAAAACGGCGAAAAAATTTAGGGGTCCACTTTTTTCTGCCGCACCCTGTATATAGCTGAGCACTGCAGCAGTGGTCTGCAGCTCACTGCAGAGATTATCAGTTATAGCAGAGATCCCACAAAATCACAGAGCTTTTAGATTGTAATGCTTCGTAACTTGGTAGCATAGTGGTTAGGATGTTGGAGGTCAAGAGACTGTTGGTTCAATTTCTGGTTGGGAGTGGATGGGTGACAGTCCACAGAGACGTAAATCATCATGGTGTATAACCAACCACCGGGATCAACTCAGCTTTCTATCCTTCAGGAGCAGATGAGTCGAGTACTGGCCTGCTTGGCTGCCAGCTTGGCGGGGCCGGATCATCGATGTCGGGTGGCACTGGCATTTAACACTGTGTGATCCGATACGGCAGGTGACTCTATTCAGTTCTGAGATGGGTCAATCACTGTTAGAAGCTATAGACAGCTAACTTGCCACTGCACAGTGCACAGACTGGAGGAGTGGAGGTGTTGCCTGGCTTTATTCCGGCCATTCTTCAGTTTGAGACACTTGCAGACAACTACTACTACTATTACTTCTACTGCAACAACAACTGCAACAATAATAGTGTATTGCTGTGCACAGGCTGGAGGTGTGGCCTGGTTTTGTGACGTCTATTCTCCAGTTTGAGACCAGCAGCATGTTGGTTGTGGACATCTCGCACAAAGTGCTGCACTTCCAGACGGTCCTCGACGTCATGAACAACGTCTACGACGAGTGCTGCCGTGCACCCAACTTCAAGGAACTCATTGCCAAGAAGATCATTGGCCAGATTGTTCTCACCCGGTCTGCATACTATTAGTGATTGGAATCCCGGGATTTATTTTTCAGTAAGGAGATGCAGAATTTTGAAAATTGTAAGCTCGGTATCCCAGGATCCCGTTGTTGGGATCTTAGACTTACCAACTACAGATGCCTTTTGATTCCGTGTCTTTAGTTACCAGTGGTTGTTAGTTTCCTGCAGTTTTTGTGCGATTTAGTCACACATTATTAATAAAATACTGTGCATATTGTGTATTTCGTCGGACAGCTACAACAACAAGACGTACCGCATCGATGACATCGACTGGAATCAGTCACCACGTTCCACGTTCACTAAATCTGACTGCACAGAAATTACCTTTGCTGAATACTACAAGCAGGTTAGTTATTTTGGACATTTGTTTCATGTTTTATTACCGATTTTTGCACCAATCACTGCATGTGGTGTCTGTTTGCCGAGCTGGACCTTGAGCAAGGCGTTGGATTAGCGACTTGGAGTCGGTAAGGATGATGCCCTGGCAAGCATTGTAATCATGTAAGGTGAGAACTGCCTGTAGACCAGCGAAACAGGCCATGGCCTTGGCCTTAAGCTTGGATACTCCATGGCCTGCAGGACTGGTATCGGTCACCCGAAGAGTACCTTGGACATAGATGGTGAAGCCAGTCTCACCATCACCATTTGCAGACATCGACCCATCTGTCTACAAGTGGATGTCTGCCAGGGGGGGAGGGCGGTGAGTGTTCGAGTTACAGCTATGATCCGGGCCGATGGCAGGGCCATGTTGAGCTGATGATCTTCCACCTTGAGCCCGAAATGGATATTGGATGGACAGGTCTATCGCTGATGGTGGGCCCAGTGTGGTCAGTTCTACTGTGGCAGTGTCAATGCCAGCTCACCTTGCAATATCCTCTGCTGTCTTGCGCCAACTGGACTTTCTTGGGCGTTAAACTTTGGACCTTATGCGTCGTCCTGAGATGCCTCTTCGTGAGATTTTCTCGATCGTCTGGCGGACTGTGCGATGGGAGTGTTCTGGCGATTACTGAGAACATTCTACTTGTCGCTGGTGTTTAAAAGCTGAGCATGTATCAGCATATTGGCAGCAGGTTGTCTCTATTCGGAGTTCAAAATTGACTTTTTTACATGTATCCAGAAGTTCAACATGTTCAACTTTCGGATACGTCTATAACGTTCTACGTGCTGCCTACTGCATCTAAAATGCTTTACACAGAGGCTTCTGTTTTTCCCAAGTCTTCAATCGAAATCGGGCTCAAGTCGCCCTCCCTCTCTACATTCCTTTTTCAATCTTTTTTTTTGTTTCCACTTTTCTTCCATATCATTTTTCCTTGTTTTCTTTACTTTTACTATCTTTCCCAGGTTTCCTACTTTTTCTCTCTAGTTCTCATTTTTTCTTTTCATCCTTTTTCTTTTTTTCTTCTTTCCTTTTCCTTCCCATGGACCACACACCCTTAGTCTAGCTGAGCTCTCCCCAGGAGGTCCTGGCAGAGCCCGGCTGTCAAACGGTTTGTAGTGCATTTTGAGCTAAAAACAGTGCTTCCGGTGATGGCAACTTGTGTTGCATACATCCTTGACAAAACTCCCCCTCCATATTTTTGTTGGATGCAAGTTGCACCCTATACCACCAGGTATGGGGATCAGGGTTGATGAAAATCACGATTTTTTGAATAAAAATCAAAAGCATCAATTTTTTGATTTAAATCAGATTTTTTTTAATTAAATAGGCTTTTTGATTTTTTGATTTTTATTACATTTTCACACCATTCTATGCTATCTGTGATAACGAATGTGTTACCTTTATCTGTTAGTTTGTGGATGACAGTAATTGGCCTTGATTAGAGTTTTTTTTAAATTACATGTGTAATTTTTTATAACAACCTGGCAAAGAACTATTTACAATTTTAACCTGGTGATGCATTCTAATGTTTGTGAATATTTATGGGGCTGCAATTTGTCAGACTTATAAGGCAAATAGTAGACAGTGATAAGCATGCTGATTGCTGAAAGTTACTAACTACCAAAACAACATGAGCAATTAACAAGAGTCAAGGCCAAGTAATTGGCAATGTCAACTTTGGTAAAGTGTATCAGGTTAAGCTAACTTACCAGCTCAGATAAATAGCCAAATATTAATGCAGTCAGCAAAATAAATTGAGTTTGCAAGCACTACAGTTCACTAAATGCCAGTAATACATTGCAAACTAAAACCAGCCATCACATTTACACAAAAATTTGTAGGTTTATATTCATTGACTTAAGTCGTGATTTTTATTGTTGATTTAAATTTATGATTCAAGCTGATTTAAATCAGTGATTTAAATCACTTGATTTTAATCGCATCAACCCTGATGGGGATAGAAGCCCATGGCTCTACATGTACATGTCTGGAGTTTTACATGTTGTACTGTGTAATTTAGACTTCCTACGACCCCAGTATTCACAAACAGGCGTACTGAATGTATGCCCAAATACTCGTTTTTCGCATATGGCTACTTTTTCTCTTAAAATAGGTGTCCCAACCTCCAAAGTTTGCATCATGGACATTTGGGGGTGTTGCCAGAAGTTTATGAGGTCATATAATCGCAACTTAGTAAATAAGTTAGAAACTGCATTTACATTTGCTGCCCACAGGTATGGTCGGCTCACCAGAGTGACAGCTGGGCTTCTTGTTTATGATCGAAATGTGCGGCTATTGAATGGTGTGCTGTGTGCAGATGTATGACATCGACGTGTCAGACATGAGACAGCCGATGCTGCTGAGCATGCCCAAGGCCAGAGACCGCAGACGTGGACAGGACACTCCGATGTGCATCCTACCAGAGCTGAGCTTCCTCACTGGTCTGTACTAGTAGTAGTACTAGTAGTAGTAGTAGTAGTAGCCCAAGGCCAGGGACTGCAGACCCATGGGACAGGCCACTCTTGCAGGAGCTACGCATTGTCACCAGTCTGTACTAGTAGTGAAGGTAAAGGTAAAGGTAAAGGTTGTCAATTTGTATAGCGCATCGTCGTGTACGACGTACACCTCTAATGCGCTTTTCGTCACTAACCAGAGCTGTCGATCGCACAGCCGCCATGTGCAGCCTGCAAACACAGGCTGGCGCACCGGCCGGCCAGACAGCCCAGTCAGCTGTACGAAGGTCCCTACTTTTCGTAACCCATAGTAGTTACTACTCATTTAACCAACCCCGGAGGGATGGCAGGCTGAGTTGGCCTTGTTGGTTGACTGATAGCAGACGCCGTACCCACAAAGTGGTCAAGCAGCGATCCATCAGTCTAGCACAGGATAAGGAAACAACCAGGACCGACGTTCTAACCACTATGCTATGCCACCAGTGGTCCATAAAAAAACGTGCCGCTTTAATTTTTTGAACAGCTCCATGTGCAGCATTGGCTGATTTTAGTAATTTTTGGCCCGCAACATCAGGAAGAAACTTCACGCAAATGAATGTACTTTTGGCCACCTCACTTTAATACTGTCGCTACACTACCTTGTGAAATGCGGGTTGTTGAGCCTGCTGTTCGCGAGTGGTGTCGACGTTTGCCACTTGCATTCACGCCGGAGGCAGACATTTGGAGCACATGCTGTAATAAAGATGATGTGATGTGACAAGTGTGACTTTTTGAGATACAATAGATACATGACCTTGAATGACCTTGATGGTTGTTTTATGTAGGTCTGTTGGATGATGCAAGAGGGGACTACTCGCATTTGTCTGGCTGACTATAGTGACCTTGAACATGACTGGAGAATGACCTTGAGCATGATTTTGAACGTGATCTTAGATGACCTTGAACGTGTTGTGTGCAGGTCTGTCGGACGATGCCAGGGCTGACTTCCAGGTCATGAAAGAACTCGCCGTGCACACGCGCATTGGACCAGCCGATCGTGTCAAGCGACTGCAGAAGTTCATCTACGATATATCCAGGTCTGTCTCTACGTGTAGTAGTAGTAGTAGTAGTAGTAGGTAGGCGTGGTGTAGTAGTAACGCGTCTGATCCGATCAGCGAAGTTACTGTACGCCGGGCCCAGTTAATACTGCGATGGGTGACTGCCTGTGGGCAGGTAAACCATCTCGGGATGTAACCAACCGCCTAGGTCAACTCAGCCTTCCATCCCTCCGGGGTAGGTAAATCGAGTACCGGCCTATCTGACTAGGGTTAAGGCGGGGCGCGTTCACCTCTGTCGGGTGGCAGGTAACGCTGTGTGATCCCATATGACAAGTGCCTTTTTGTCATAAAGCTGATAATTTTTCGTGAAAAAGCTGATAAAAATAGACTTATAGTATTTTCTGTGCTAGTGATGACATTATGATGTATTTATTGTTTGTTGACAAGTTTGACAGTGGCCGCATCTTGTAGATGAAACGCGCAGTTGTTTGCTGATGGCAACCTAGAACATAAATAGTCATGTCAAACTGATGCATTAACTAGCTCCCATATCCCGTCTTCCCTGACAACTTCTAGTGTAGACTACAGATATGAGTTTCAGTGTATCTAAATTATGATGCATAACATTTGTATCTGCTATCAAAATTTTCTGCTGTCAACTTAGTGCAAAAATCGTGTGAAAACTATGCACGATGTTTGGAAATATTTTTAGGTCTGCTTGTTTTGCCACATACGCCAAGTCGGCAGTGTGAATTGTGCCTTCCCGCAGATGTGACGTGCGCGACGTCATGTTATTTTTCACACCCTTCTGTACGTTGCGCATTGTCTCAATAATGTGAACCCTCTCCCTCCTCGGAGTGTGACGTCATGGACCACCCCAATGGCTGGTGCAAAATAAATTAAAAATTATGCCGGTTGCGGTATTTTGTGCGCTGCAGCAACCGTGAGTCCGTTAATGAGATGACAAACTGGAACCTCCAGTTTGATAGCAGTCTGCTGACCATCAATGCTCGCCAGCTTCAACCGGAGAAACTGTACCAGACGCCTGACAAGCGGAACCCGGTATGTACTAGTCTATTAGTAGTAGTAGTTGTTGTAATAGACACCCGACAAGCAGAACACTAGGAGTAGTTGTTGTTGAAGTACTTGTATTAGTTTTCGATTCAGTTGCAGTTGTAGTTGTTTTAGTAGTAGTTGTCATAATAGTTGGAGTACTTGCAGTAGCATTTGTTGTTGTAGTGCTTGTCCTAGAAATTGCTAAATATTAGCACTCACCAGCAAACCAGCATATGCTGCAGACCACGGATGAACAGAACAGGGTATATGCCACTAGTAACAATAATTGTTGTTGCTTCTTTGTCCCATTCCTGAAGCATTTCAGGGTTAAATGTTACACCCCTGTGCACATAACAGACAGTTACCGGACTATACTTCTCATTTCTGTTTATTTCATAAACAGATGATTGTATAAGAACTCTTATTCAAATTGGTTTTTACGCTTTTATTTTATTGCGTTTGTCAATATTACAGTGAATATTTTAGTGATTGTTAACACGTATCATGCTCTGCATTTTGTCAATGCAAGACACAACTTGCCATCAAATGTCCATTCAGTTTCCTACCTCACCCAATGTATGCTTCTACACTACCTAGGGAAAGCAGATCAAGCAAAATATGTGTTGAAATAAACGGAAAACCTGAAAAAAACATCCCCGATATTATCAATCGTAACTTCAAGAAAGATGAGCAAATTTTAATAATTGTTGGCAGAAATATTTTTGACACAACTGGCTATTAAATAAGTGTTTTAGTTTCCACCTCACCTAACGCCTGCTGTTGCACTACCTGCGGAAACTAGACCAAGGATAATATGTGTTAAAATGAATTTTAAAAACGTTGATAAATTCCATCTATTCTAATCTGTAGGCCTCAACAGCCAGTCTGTTACAAAGTTTGACTGTCATGCAGCAATGTGTCTGCCAGATGAAGTTTAGGAATGTTTGTGTAGTCAAGAAGTGACCGGCAGAGCCTGTATTGGTCTGGAGCAGAACATTATCGATACTGCTGTCAATGAATAAAAAAGCATCTTCTTGCCTGTGTTCGCATAGTGGGCCATCACTTAAAGCAATTTTACTGCAGGCAGTTGAAAAATGGACAACTGCATGAAATGTCAGCCAAAGTGTCAGAAATGTAAACAAAATGCGTTTTTACATGTTGTGTTAATTAAACAATCATATCACATTGGATAAAAAGGGATATTTCGCTGGTTGTGTTTTTCCCAGGTAGTGCAGAAACAAACGCTGGGTGAGGTGGAAAACTAAATGGTCATTTGATGGCAAGTTCTGTCAGTAATATTCCTACAAAAAATTATCAAAATCTGATAATTGGTTTTCAAGTTACAGTCGAAAATGTCGGGGATGTTTTTTTGAGACACTGTGTACAACCACAGCTGTTGTTGATGTCATTGTTGTAGTACATCTACTAGCACGACAATGCCGACTGGTCTCGCAAGATGCGTGGACTGGACAGCCTCTACTCAGCGCGTTGCCTGTATACAACTGGGTGCTCATGATTACTACTACTACAGGTGTTGTTGTTGTTGTTGTTGTAGTACATGTGTCAGCGTGACGACGCCGACTGGTCGCGCGAGATGCGTGGCCATCCGCTGCTCAGCTCAGCGCCTCTTCATAACTGGGTGCTCATGAGTACAGAGCGTGACCATGGCAGTGCGATCGAGCTGTATGAGAAGCTGCAGAGCATCTGCGTCACGATGCACATGTCCATTGACGAACCACACTTGTGAGTTTCATTCGCATTGACTGTTTAATGTGTGTAGCTTTTTATTCGGTTCATCACAATTCCCATGCTGCATCAGTCAGTGCAGAAGTTCAGGTTTCGTTTCAAATGCATGATGGGAATTGTGATAAGGCAAATTTCGGCAATTGTCATTTTTTTGCCCATGATTCCCATCATGCATCTGAAGCGGAACCAAAACTCCCGCAGTGACCCATGCATCATGGGAATTGTGATAAATTGAATACGAAATCCGTCGCAGAGCTACGGAGTGTCACCTGTCGTACTTGATTACACAGTTTTACCAGCCACCCGACACAGGTGTATGCACCTTGCCTCAACCCCAGCTGGTCAGGCCAGTCACAGTGGACACAAACCTGGAAAACCTGGAATACTCTGGGAATTTTCTGAACATGCACAAGACTCAGAATCTGCACAACCTTAGGGAGAAATTATAGCGTATGAAATATTGTCAACAGATTTGGTTTTTATCATTGAACAAAGCTGTTTACTTCCGGTCATGGGCGCCATTTTGTTTCTGTTCGTTGTACACATTGATTGTCTACCATAGAATATTCAATTTTAGCAAAGAATATTTTTTTTTTTGACCCCATAGCTGCATTTTTCATCAGCTAACAGGGCGTGTCTGTTCTACCAGACTCCGTCCCTATTGCCTTATTTGGACGCTCATTATTCAACTAGGTCAACCACTAACGCAATCTGCCTACCGAGATAAAACTGTGGTCGTAGTCGTTCTACGGTAGTCTCGTGACTCTGTGGTGGGCATATCTGTTGTTGTTTTAGTTTTTATCATTGAACTAGGCCTAAATATATTATATAATAATTACATAGAATATTTAGTTCAATGGTTTTTATCATCTGTAACATTGAACTGGATTAAAATATTCAATTATCTCTGCGTTAGACCAAGTTCGTTTTTCGTGAATATGTAAATGAGCATGACGTCATCAGTGAACAGCCCCGCCCCGTTAGCTGATGAAAAACGCAGCTCATCTTTTAAAGGAAAGAATTTCGAGGCAGACGGTTAGTAAGGGGTTCATTTTTTTGTGGAATTTTTGAGCTCCGATGCACCGTTTTCAAGATATTTCCAAAAATGTGTTTCTAATTCAGCAAATATTCGCATGTAAATAATATGGCGCCCATAGGCCCGATTCCCAGCAGCCTAATCCGTTGGATGACCTGTCTACAGATAAACACTGGCCTTCACTGGAAGCATCTTAGTCTCCTGGTGTAGGTGATCTGAATGTGCCATCTTGTGACAACCCATTGCGATCGCAATGCCTCATTCTGGGCAGTCTGGAGACACTTCCATGAAGACTCGTTAATTACTGGTGCCCATACCGGTGCGGCATAGTCGATCACAGATCTGCCAGTAGCTTGATATGTGAGATTAATGGTTGATAGTTGTTTGTCGTTGTTGCAGCGTGAGTGTGCCTGATGACAGTACCAACACCTACGTGCGCAAGCTGAAGGACGTGGTTCACCCTGACACCCGCATGGTGGTCGTGATTCTGCCATCAAACCGCAAGGATCGCTATGACGCCATCAAAGTCTACTGTTGTGTTGAGAATCCAGGTACGTACTAGTAGCAGTATAGTGTGTGCCACAAAAATGACCCAACTTGTTTTTGTCAGAACTTTATCAAATCTCCACCATATTTGATAATTTTCGGCATACGGATAGCCAAGACAATACAAATACGCAAGGTACACTCATCATCCACCTCACATGGTTTATGTCAATGCACTACCATGTAAAATGCAGATGCTTCAAGTTGTTACATTACATGGTGATTATCAGTATCAGATTGCTCATCTTTTTATTATCAGTTTGACACAGAGTGCCGAGTGATGTAATAATTTTGTGGTATTGAATATTTTACGCTGAAAATGGCAGACAACTTAATAACTGATTGATGAGCTTAAAACAGCTGCTGTCAGACGTGGCGTCACATCTAAGACATCGTGTACACTTTGGAAGCAAGTTCTTACACAAACTTATAATTTTACTAAGTAAATCATATTTTAGTTTGTGTGCTTAATTAAGTCGTTAAAATTTTAAAGAAGACAATAACTGAGCATTATGCAACGATTTGGAGCATCTGCGCTTTTTACACAGTAGTGCGTTGACATAAACTATGTGAGGTGGACAACGAGTGTATCTTACATATTTCTATTTTCTTGGCTATCTGTATGTTAAAAATTATTAAATTTGGTTTTCTGACCAGAACAAGTTGGGTCATTTTTTGGAACACCCTGTAGTTGTAGTAGTAGTAGTTGTTGTTGTTGTTTAAAAGTGCGTACACTACAGAGCGACCAAAAGAACTGAACTGAAACAACAGAACTATATCATTTTTTTTCAGCTAAGTTCAGTTACTTCATTTCATTTGCTACGTACACATTTTAAGGGAAAGGAGGGGAGGGAATGAAAGAAATGAGAAAGGGAGAGAAAGGAAGAGGATGGGAGAAAAGAGAAAAAAGATAGGCATAGAGATGTATTGAAGGAAAGGTAGAGGGAAATTTTGTTCCTCTTCTGTTTGCTGAAGTGTAAATCTGCGACTGACATTATGCTGTGTATAGATGTGTTTATAATGCCTAGTTAGATGGTGCTGTTTTGTGCACTCCTGAAAAATTACCACTTTTCTCTTTCTCAGATCTTACTATCTATAGACATTTGGCCCTCGGACTGATTTCGAAGATATCTGGATTGATTTGTGGCTTTTGTCTCGTTTTAGTTAATTTCTGTTTTAGTTATCGTTTGTTTCTTTCATATTTTTTACACGCAACAGCAGCTACTGCTGTAGCGCATCTTAGCCATCGCAGTTCTGTCTGTCTGTCTGTCCGTTCGTTGTCTTTCACACGGGTGGATCAGTCAAAAACGATGCAAGCTAGGATCACCAAATGTTCATCGTCAGCTGCCTGGAAGACACTAGTTTCAGGATCAGTAAAGCTTTTCCATAAATTTGAAAGGGGTCACCCCGCTTGAGGGTGCTAAATGAGAGGGAGGTAGGGAAAATTTGCGATTTCCAGGCGATACGGCATTGGCAGAGTGAGACAAGTCATGCCCTCTGGTGAGTTCAAGTAAAGCACTATAGATATTTAGCCACTGGTTGTTTGGCGCCCTCTGGCGACTGATTTTGTTTTACAGGGCTTTCAAACATGCACCTCTGTTGTGCATTCCCATTTGCATTAGCTGGGCTCATCTTGTTCTTATCTCAGGTTACTAGCTTTTTAGTCCGCCCGGAAGCGATAGCTTGCGGAGCGGACTTAAGTTTTGCTGGCATTTATTTTTTTCCCCTCGCGTAATCTCCAAGCTCCGTGGGCTGATCGCCGCAAAATTTTGCACGATGTTCCTAAGTATGTTCGATTTTATAATCCCAGTCCAAAATTTTGGGGGAGCCTCCCAAAAAAATTTTAGGGGCCAAAAACATGCAAAATTTGGCCCGATTTTGGTCAACTTCAAAGTTCGGCTTTGAATATCTCCGGAAGGAATGAAGGTATTCAAAATCGGTGAGTTACACGTTTGACAGCGATTCCTCCCGCATTAGGCGAAACAAGTCCAGTGAAGTTTGATCCAGTAGCCTTGGAGATCTAGATGTGAAACTGTACCCACCGAAAGCGCATTTTTCGGAAGACTATATTTTGGCCCCTAGGGGGTGCTGCGCTTCCCAAATTTTTACACACGCTAGAGAATGACCCTCACATTTTTTTTCAAAGGGGTGTCAAAAATTGGCTTAAAATGCAATAAAGGAGCGCTTATAACTTCGGAGTTAGGGGGTGTAGCCCGACGAAACTTTGGCACTTGACATGTCTCTAGGTTGAGGTGTTAACGCAAGTACAACATTTGGAGGCACTGCCCCCCTTAAAATTTGGGAGGGCAAAAAACGTTCAAAAATCAGTGTGATTTACGACAACTTTCGAGTTTGAGTGCAAATATCTCTGGAACTGATGAAGATAGCAACAAAGTCTAAACGGCGTTGACGAGAATGATCCTTTTGGTGTTGAACAAAAAAAATTTGGTGAAATTCGGTCCACCACGAACAAAGTTATAAGCGCTCATGTTAACCTCTCCTAAGTCGACAATGCGCGTTCGGCGTATGTCAATGCATTTGAGTTCGGGCCACATGACTGATGCCGGGGAAATTTTACACCCCCACCCTCTAATTTCCCCCCAGTTGGACTTAGGGCGCCGGGCGGACTCACGTTGGGCTTTGCCCTAAATTTCTAGTTATTTTTTAAATTTTTTGTGTAACAGTAGTTTCATTTTTGCTTTCCGTCATCTCATTTTTGTTTAGAACTTTCTTTTAGTTCTTTTTGGTTTAAATGGTAAATTAAACTGGCAGCTTGTTTCTCAATTTTTTAGTGCAAATCTTTTTTGTGTCATCTCATCTCGTATTGTATGTGCAGTGTATGTCAGTGTTGTATTAGTTGCTTGTAGTAGTATACATACCATATGGGTGTTTACAGCACTTGCTTAGGCACACACTTCAAGCAAGAAACGGATGCTCATGTCTGTTGCTACTAAGATCAACTGCCAGCGTTATAGTAGTTGTTTGTCATAGTAGTTGTTTTTAGTGGTGTATAAATGTGTGCTTACAGTGCCGAGTCAGGTGGTGCTGTCACGCACACTGAACAAGAAAAATATGCTCATGTCGGTTGCCACAAAGATTGCAATCCAGCTGAACTGCAAGATGGGAGGAGAAGTCTGGGCTGTTGAGATCCCGGTCTGTAACTGAAGGGGTTGTCAGATGATTGATAAAATCGGTCGATTTTATTTGCCGACAAAATCGCCCGACAAAAATCTGTCGGCCGACAAAATCGCCCAATTTTGTTGGCCAAGTAGAGCATGTTCTGTCTTCGACGATTTTGTCGGCCAACTTTTTGTATATCGGTCAACAAATTTTTTTTTATATTTCCATAGTGATTGTTTACACTGGAAGATAAATATTTATTTTATTCATTTATTGTGTTTGTTAATTATTTGTGTTTATTAGATGCAAACAAATGATTTGAGCAAAGCTCACATGACGCGCGATAGCAGCAGTTTTGCCACTTTGGCAATCAGTGTAGGCCTACAGCAATAAGATATTAATGCATCTTGAAAGAGTACTTAAATTTGAGGCCTCCGCATGGAAGTCTTCTTGAATTTAAGAAATCGAAACTTAGATTCTTAAAAATGTACGTTCTATGCTAAAAATGTCATACGCATGTATAGCACCTGTTCTCAAGCCGAACATACTGTTGATCACGGCCTTGAAATCAGCCTGTTTCAGCATCATCTACAGTAAATTATGTTAGTAGCATAATGCACATAATAATACACTGTAGACTCTGTTAGTACATCTGCTACTTACTGTGCCAAGAATTGGTTAAAAAGATAACATTTTCATTTTTCTGATGAAGACTTCTGGTGGGCTTCGAAATGTCAAGGCCATTATTAACGAATTTACAGTGTCGTTGTAGTAATTGTTGTAGTAGGAGGCGTAGTAGTAGTTGTTGTTTGTAGCAGTTGTTGTATGAGTTATAATAGAAGTTGTTGTTGTAGTTGTTGTTTGTAGTAGTTTACTGTCATTGCAGCTCAGGAACTTGATGATCGTCGGCGTGGACACATATCATGACAGTGCTAAGAAGGGTCGCTCAGTTGGTGCTTTTGTTGCGACCATGAACCAGACACTGACCCGCTACTACTCCAACTGCGGTTTCCAGTCCAGCCACGAGGAAATGCAGAACAACCTCTGCACCTTCATGATCGGTATGTAGGGACACAACAGGCACCTAGACAGGGAATACTTGAGGTGGGGGAATACTTGGGGGATATCCCCTTCCCTGCCGATCGGGGTGTGTCTAGGTGCAATTGTGGCTTCCAGTCCAGCCATGAGGAGCTTCAGAACAATCTCTGCGCATTCATGAATGGTACAGCACAAGCTGGATCTCTGGGGAAACTGGGGACTGAGGAGGGTGTGGGGAGGAGGGAGAGGTGTGTGGAGGGAGGCATGTGCGAAGCAGTGTCAAGATAAGTTTGTGTTGGAAATTTAGTCTAGACTTATAATTCTGTTACATAATTCACATTTTAGTGTATTTTGTGCCTAATTAGCTCATTACAGCATTTACTTGAGACAGCAACCCAGCATTATGCAACAATTTGGAGCATATGTTTCACATGGTAGTGCATTAACATAAATTAGGTGAGGTCAAAAATGAGTGCACCTTATATAATTTTGTCATCTTAGCCATCAAAAATTATTAAAGTTAGTACAAATTTGACAAAGTAATGACAAAAACAATTTTGACTGTTTTTTTCTGAGATACTGTGTATATGCAATGTTCATTTTTTGGCTTTAGTGTGTATTTTAACGCATGAGTCGATTAGATTAGTTAGTTTGATGATGTGACTTAGGACTGGTGCACTGAAGAACTACTGTTAAGTGGATGGGGCACTATTGGGCAATGGACATACATAAATTATTTTGATATTATTATGGGGCCGTCCTTCCTAGAAGGAGGCCCCATCATGTGTTGATCCTGTCCGTCTGTCTGTCTGTCCCTTGCCTCCATCTAGAGGGAAAACGAAAAGGCCTACGAATACCAAACCTGGTAGGAAGGGTCCCTGGGACACGAGCACCCCATGGACCAATTTCAAGGTCAAGGGGTCAAAGGTCAAGGTCACGGCGGCTAATTGCGTTGTTGGCGAAAAATCCCCATAACTTCACCGCCTGTTGTCCGATCAACTTCATATTTAGCAGGTGTCATAAGGACCCCTCGCCGCTTTGCCCCGTATGACCTCGTTACCATGGCAACGGCCGTTTCCTCCATCTGAAAGCCTAGAAAGCCCCAAAACAGCAAGCACGTACAGCAGCACGCATTTACTCAACTGCAAGGACGACCCCATAGCGGGCGGCCCCTCAACGGCCGCACCCTCTTTTTTTATTATAGTGAATTCAATAATTAATTTACTAATGTTTTTGTAGCAGTGCTGAAAAACTACTATCATGTGAACGAGATATATTGTTGGCATCTCTGCATTGAGAGCACAGAGCAACTGTTCATTCTAAATGTTTGGCCATCCGAAAATCCTGTTGTCGAAAATGTTCATTCGAAATGCTGAATTTGGGGATGAAACCCCACTTTGAGGAAATTTAAAGGAAAAATGAGAATTTTGATGACCCGTAATCTCTTCTGTTGGTCATTTACAGCTGCCTGTCGGAAATTTGTCTGAAATTTGCAACTTCCTGTGCCACCCATTTTTAACCTATGACGCCACTTGACACCACTGACTGTGAACAAAAATAATTAGCATCAAATCAGTCAGTTAATTTGATTGTTATATTTCATGACAGGAGCTCTGAAGAACTATCACAATGTGAATGATGCACTGCCTGACCGCATCGTTGTGTTCCGTGATGGCGTGGCAGATGGACAGTTGGAGACCGTTCATGAGCATGAGGTCAAGCAGCTCCTGGAGTGCTTCATGCGCGTCGGACAGGACTACACGTATGTATACATGTCACTATCATACAAACAACTAGACTGTCAAGCTTTGCACAAGGCTAAGCTGTCCGTGGTTGAAATTCTACAGGTTTTTTTGTGGTTGTTAATGTACATGTTTTCGCAAGCTAAGTGCAGCAGTTTAAGTGTTGTTTTGTTGGCTGTAAAGAACAAACAAAAACTTGTCGACACTGCTGAAAACAATACTGCCGTCACTCCGTCACTACCGCAGTATTCGCTCACGACATCTGCGATCTGCAAGTTGTGGTCAACTGCAGGTTCCACGGAGCAAGATGGCAACCTACGGAAACCGCGTTTTCGGACATGCTGGTCCAGCTACTTGGAATGCTCTGTCGAACACTCTCCATTGCAGTTCACACTGTTTACCTACTTTCAGACGTCATCTAAAACACATTTTTACTTCTCGTTTTACTAGCACATCGAGCACATTTGAGGTTGTTGCAGTAAATGTGCTATATAAATTACTTACTTAGTAGTAAAGGCTGAAGGTTGAAAGTCGTGATGGTGACGGTTGGACAAAATGGTTTAGGTCAGAAGGTCACATGGCTTTTTGAGTGATTCTTGTGTGCATGATACTACTTGAACGTGTTTGTTCGGCTGGATTCACAAAATGTTGTCTGATGTGCGTGTCGGCTGTAGTCCAAAGTTTGCCGTCGTGGTCGTGAAAAAGCGTGTCAACTCGCGCTTCTTTGCCGACGATCAGCGTGGCGGCATCAGCAACCCGCCATCTGGAACCGTTATCGACACTGAGGCGACCCGCCCAGAGTGGTAAGTCATTGATTAATTTGGTGTGTCATGGTTAAATGGCTAACTGGTATAGCTCCTCATGGGAAACCTTTATCGGAGCCATGGAGCGTCACCTGCCATATAGAATCATACAGTTTTACCTACCGCCTGACACAGGTGAACATGCCCCGCCTTAACCCCATCAGCCAGGCAGGCTGGTACTCGATTTGCCTGCCCTGGGGAGATGGTAAGCTGAGTTGACATTTAAAAAAGGTAAAGGCAGCCATGCCCCAGCTGGGGCGTATGCGGGGTGCTCATCTCCCACTCGCGGCCGTTGAGCCCGTAGGTGGATAAACCACTTGAGTCCGTGACGCACGGCCAGTGCGATGCCATACCTACGGTTATCTTCCCAGCCTCGGGGCATCACCGCCCTTTGACTGGTACCAAATTATACTGCTTGGTGACAGAGGCACATGTGTGTGAACAACTTGCCTAAGGTCGTTACCCGGCAGTGTCCTGGTGCGGCATCGAACCTGCGCCCCTGAGTGACCTCAGGATTACAAGTCCGGCACGTTACCGTTAGACTACCGAGTCACATGAATTGACATTGGTGTTGGTTATTTACCTACAACTGGTTTACCTGTCTATCGAAGTAGTAACCACTTGATAGCAACTGGACTGTGAGTCAAACTTTAGATCCCGCAGTTGCAAGTCCAGTGTCCTACTAAGGCAGTGTATGCCAGAGATGTTAGTTTTTTGCCAGATTTTGCAGCCTTGATATTGGCATTGCTGATGTTGCCTTGGTCTTGGTCTTGGCTTCCATAGTTGGTCGCGTCAGTGGAGTTAACCAATGCTGGGCCTCATTGGTACTTGAATGGGTGATCGTTGGCTGGCAGATGGATAAACCATTTCGGTTTGCAACCAGCCACCCAGGTCTACTCAGTCCGGCCATCATTCAATGGGTAAGTGCAATGAATGCCAGCTAAAAATTGGGACGTGAACTAGCACACCGCACAATGCACTGGTCGGGCTATGTTCATGGTCTTGCAGTGTAAACTGGTGTCTGGCTGAGGGCTAAGGAAACAGAGATCGGGCTTTATGATATAGGAAGGTCTCTGCTTTTTGTGTATTGTGTTTAGGTAGACTTCTTCTTCGTGTCGCAGTCTGTTCGCCAGGGCACAGTTGCATCGACCCACTGCACTAAGTGCACGTTAATTATAATAGCATTGATTATAATGGAATTAATTATAATGTGTTTGCTAGGTATGACTTCTTCCTGGTCTCGCAGTCTGTCCGCCAGGGTACTGTTGCACCGACCCACTACAACGTGATTCATGACACCACCGGACTGAAGCCGGATCACATGCAGAGATTGGCCTACAAGCTGTGCCATCTCTATTACAACTGGCCGGTCTGTAGTAGTAATAGTTGTTGTTGTTGTAGTGGTTAGTAGTAATAATAGTAGTGATTCATGACATGACAGCTTTGAAGCTGGATCATATGCAAAGACTTGCATAGAGTCCATGCCGTTTCCACTACAATGGTCAGTCTGTACCAGTCAGCTTTGAAACTGATGTTTTTAAAAAGGCCCAGCCTGTTGTGTTTAATTGGTGTTTTTTTGTTTTTCTAGGGGCGGAGGGGGTCAACTCAGCCTGGCCATCTCTCTGCAGTCTGCACGGGTAAATGCAGTGAGAGTCAGCAATAGCTGGGACGTAAATAGGCATACCCCGCAATGCACCGGCCATGTGTTTGTGGTCTCGCAGTAAGTAAGTAAGTTAGTGTTACGATTTGTATAGCGCCAATGTACACAATCTACTGGTAGGTGTCTGGCTGAGGGCTAAACAACGAAAGTCATCGCCACTTTATGGGCCTTCATAGCTCGAAAAGGGCTTTACGTTTATTGGGTTTTGGGGTTTTTTGAGTTTTTAAAAGACACAATATAAACCTCAGCTTAACCATCTCTTTTGCAGCTGGCCGATCAGTGTACCAGCTCAGTAGTACTAGACTATTAGTAGATCTAAAACTCGAGCCTAATTTGCAAAACTTGATAGGTTGTTCCAAGGTGAAACCTACACAAAAAGTCTGACGTAGAAAGAAATCCCATAGGAAAAAAACGTGATTCTGCCTAGAGAAGTTTATCGTAGGAATGGGGGCTCAGTCTTATCCTGATGGAAGAGGGTGTTATATAAGTCCAAGGAGGGGTGGGGTTGTCTGGACACTAGGACAGATAGACAGACAGGTGATATGATTTATTACAACAATGACCACACATTGATAACGAAGCACATTGTTGTTGTTATTGTTCACTTGTAATTTCTGCCAAGTGAATCCAGTGAATGTTGGAGATAATGTTTTCATCAGACTGTGCCTGCATCTGTCTGTCTGTACACAGCTGATGTTAAGTGCAGCCATGGGCGTCCACTCCATCGACAGATGTAAGCAGGAGACTTCCTGGAAAAAAATTTTGGGAGTAAAAAATAGCCAACTTGGGGGATTTTTCTGGTAGTGAATTGTTGTTTAAGCTCCCTGGAAATGATGGAAGTCTGTTGCCATGAGTTGCGTTTTGAAAACCCCGAATCCTGCCGGAGGTCTTATAGCCCTCCCCAGATCCCCTAGCTGCCCGGACATTTGTTGTCCCATTTGCCAAGATTGATTAGGTGAATGCTTTCGTGCATAAAATTGGCTCATCAACAGAGTCATACAGGTCTTAATTTGTCTGTGCACGCGACAACGTATGGATAATTAAACTTCTTGAGAAGTTAGATTGGTGGGCCTAGTGCAACTTGGGGAGGTTGCTTTCTGACGCTGAGCAGAGATGAACAGCAGCAGAAGCTGTAGTTGTACTAGTAGTTAGGTGATGTTGGTTTGTTGTATAGGATACATGGGTACAATTGGTGTTTCAGTTTCGTGCCAGTATGCTCACAAGCTGGCGTATGCCCTAGTTGTAGTTAGTAATAGTAGTAGTAGCAATAGTAGTAGTAGTTGTTGTTGTTATTATTGTAGTAGTAATAGTAGTTACTAGTTAGTGATGACTCGATGTCAGGATTTCAATTTCTATACAATATCGATGCAATCTTTGACAAAATATCATGATATCAATATCAATGTAGATATTTTTTTACAATAAGCTTAATGAGTATGTAGTGTACTTTACGTGGGTGCTGAAAATGCGTTAATGAACCTTATTAACTTGTCGTTTTCTCCGTTTATTGTCGTTATTTTGGTAATTCGGTAACTAAAAACTACCGATGACGGATGTAAACATTAACAATTACGTCATGGAACTAAACTCGTAATGCTGTTTTGTAACTTCATTCGATGTTCTTCACTGCACAAAATTGGTGACATTATGATTGCGGATTGGTGTAAAATATCGCAGTATATTCAGAATATCGCGATATTGTTCAAATATTGCGATATATTGAAAAATTCTATATTTTTTCTACGATACAATGCAATACGATATATTGATGTTGAAAACGATATATGAATATTTTTGATATATCAAGTCATCACTAATAGTAGTCTTCTGATATGTTATTGTTACAGGTAACAATTTGTGCTTCGGTTCCATGCCAGTATGCTCACAAGCTGGTTTTCCTGTAGTAGTCAGTAGTGTAAATACTGACCCTGCTAACCCTGCAATGCGGGTAGCCCGCGGGTGTCGGGGGCCAAAAATTATGGTGTTATTTTTTTTCACACAGCAAAAACCAAAATTCTATATCACAGGACGCAGTTTCTGGGGCTTAAAAATGCTCTAAAATACGTTTGCGGCCAGAGCTCCGCCCTGTACCTTGCTGGGGGAGCTCACAGCGCTCCCCAGACCTCCTAGCTGCATTGAGAGAGCATAATTGTAAGGGAAAGGAAAGTAGGAGGAAAAACAAAGGGAGAGAAAGGAAAGGGGGAAGCAACATAGGCCTAACGTGAGGGCAGAAGGGGAAGCAGCCTGAAAGTGGGGACAGAAAGGAGAGAGGGCCCTGGATGATTTTCTTGCAGGGGGCCCAAAATCTGAAGTTACGCCACTGGTAGTAGTAGCAGTAGTAGTAGTTGTTGTTGTTGTTATAGTAGTATTAGTAGTCTGATATGTTTTTGTCACAGGGAACCATCCGTGTGCCGGCTCCGTGCCAGTACGCTCACAAGCTGGCATTCCTGGTCGGACAGTCGCTGCACCGTGACCCATCGCTGTCGCTGTCCGACAAACTGTACTTCCTGTAATGTCGGCAGGAATGAATGATCCTTTGAACGATGATTTCCAGCCGACTTGTAGAACAACGGGAACATTGCAGTGAACTGCAGGGAAAATATGTTGAAATGTAACTGTCAGAAATGTGTGATTTACTGTTGTTGTATTAAGGACATAGTCCTGGAACTTATTGAACGCCCCTCGAAGCTCGTATGTTTGTTTCTGGCCTTTGTGGTTTAGCAAGCCTACACATTTTATCCACAGTGATCACGTTATCTTCAGCACGTGTATGCTTCAGTCTGCTAGTCACGTGCTTTTGGTCGGTGCTGCATGTTTCTCAAATCTCTGTTCCCATTCTTTCTCTGTTGCAGTTTATTTTCAAAAATTCTGCCAGTATTCTCCGAAAACTGTATTAAATTGAACTGGTACAAGTTCTTAATCATAACCTTGATTCCACTGCTATATGGTAGGCCTACATTACATCACCGGTATATCTTCACTGCATTAAAATTATTATTTACGATAAAAGCATCCGCTTTTGTTCATAAACGTCAGAAATGTATATAAAACTAAACATATATTTTAATTTTTGTATAAAATTAGTGTATATATAATTTAGTGTATATATAATTTTTCTGTTTTTTTTTTAAAGTTTAACGTGCATATGCTTGAACATTCTGCCCGACCTGCTTGTAAGCCGCGAGGCCGCTGTTAGAGAGCATGAGATGATTGTAGCAGTTTTGAGTGTTTAATTACCTCCGCCAAGGAGGTAATGTTTTTGCCAGACTTTGTCTGTCTGTGTGTGTGTGTACAAGATAACGCAAAAAGTTATGGACGGATCTTTCTGAAATTTTGAGGGTATGTTGGGCATGGCACAAACTACCATTGATTAAATTTTGGGGTGATCCAAAAGGAATCCTGGATTCTGGATCACTTTGAAATTTTCGTTACCATTGCGTTAAAAAGGGCATAAGGGAACCGCTGGCAAAGTGAATATGGTGACGCCACCTGGCAAATAACATTGCCTTGGCAGAGGTACCTGCGGGCTATGACTGCTTTCTAGTTAGCTCTGCAATAAAACAGTAAGACGTCAGCGTCGACTTATTTCAGCTTTAGATTCTGAATGCGACACTTGCGCTACTGGCGTAACCAGGATCTGGATGTAGGGGGACTTGAGAGGTGATGTGTGGGGAAGTGGCTTTCTCCCCACCAGGGGAAAGATCTGGGGAGGGGCTATGCTCCACTTCCCCCCTGCCCAGAAAGCTTCGATTTTTGGTGCTGAAATGAATCGTTTTGGTGCATTTTTGCGCTATTTTGAGTAACTGATTAGGCTGCTAAGGGGAACGTGCTTCCATTCGCCGTCCTTCTATGGCTACGCCAACGCCAGTGTTTTGCACTATGCCATTTTGAACGTCTGCTTTATGGCACTGATGTCACTGAGACCAAAGCAAGGTTTTGGCATCGAGGCACTCGGAGGACAAAAGATAGCGTTGGTCCTTGTCTTGAAAAATTTTCTCGTCTTGAAAAATTAGCCTTGGTTTTGGCAGTGATGGGACCAAGGCGCCAGCTCTCAAAGCCAAGGCCAAGACACTGACCCTCAAGACCAAGGCACCAACTCTCAAGACTAAGGCCAACGCCGAGGCATTAGCCCTTTAGTCCTAGATCAAGGCCAAGACATTTAATGCACTGTATAGTGTGTACTGAATAGCTCCGAACATAGATGTAAAAAACGTTTTTTTACGTTTTTTAACGTTTTTTTTTATTTTTTAAAACGTGCATTGAAAATCCCATCAAAAGCTTTGTGAAGCACTTTTGGGACCACATAAACGAATTAATATGTCATAATGATGTAGTTTACTTAGTCCAAATACACTAAATAAAATGTTTTTAACTAGTATATTTAGGCCTAGTTAGTTTAATGTTATTGTCTTATGACCACACAGCTAAATTGAAATTAAACGAAGTTCTCTCTGTCTAAACTATAATCCCATGTACACTGCACTTACAGCATTAGGCATTAGGCAAAAAGTTGAACACATTATGGCCAATGTTTTTTATTCAACGTTTTTAAACGTTTTTTATTCTTGTCACGTTTTTTAACGTTTTTTTTATTTTTCCTGGAAGGTTTTTTACATCTATGGCTCCGAATAAGCACACTACAAAACATACAGCTCAAATGTGCGTAAAACCTTCTGTTAAGAAAAAAAACATTTCAATAGTCTTATTGACCCACTCACGGTGAACATAATTCTAACTTTCACATTATGTCATGCAAGGTCAGTAGTCCATATCAACTTATCAACTGCAGTTTCAAATAAACATTGCATGTTAATTGCGTCTTGGGAGCAGCGAATTCTTAAGCACAGAGCATGGTATCTTTGAACGGTGTGGGCGCATTCTAATGCTGCCCTGTGAGAAAACTCGTTCTACAAACGGCGATGTAGCAGGAACACCGAAGAGGCGAGAAAATAGCGGCTTAAGGCCTACGAAAAGTTCTGACTCCTCGCAATCGTCAAGATTTTTGGCAGAAATGTATTTCGACAGTTCGACGTCAGGCAGAGCACTGGTTGTTGAACTTGCTGCAAGCAAGGCACGCTTGTTTTGGTTTGTTTTCAAAGTTTCAATGAAACAAAACCGTTTGCATCTGTCGGTTATGCTGCATTACTTTTTACCGGTACCTTACTACTATTACTGGCTACTATCAGCTTCTCAGTTTATTTTTATTCAGGAGCTGTTATGCTGATGCAATATTAAAGCGCGTAACTGAACTGAACTGAACTGACACAGCTTAGTTTTTGACGAACTGACCAATGGGTGAGCAGGGCAAGCCGTGTGCACAGTCACATAGTCACCGACGCCGTTAGACGGTGCCTACTGTAATGCATTCGGCCTTCTGTTTGCCATTGGTCAGTTCGTAAAAAAAATAAATCTTGTCAGTTCAGTTATGTCGCTCTGTAAGCACCTTTACACGGAATGTCGTAAAGTAAAAAATGAAAATAAAAAATATATATATATATATATATTTTCATCACAACCCCACATGTACTTTTTCGCCAGACTGCAACCGGAAGCACATGAAGGAAACTGTCAGGCTATATGGAGACTAGTGAACATATCACAGTAGAATACAGTCAGTGATTCGGCAGCAGGCTGGAAGCGTCGTTGGCGGCCATCTCACGAAGTGTCTGGTCGGTCGTCAGTATGGCACTGCGTGTGGTCGGCATCGTCGCTAGGCCTAGGCGTGTCACGTGTGAGTGGTGTGAGGCGGGCCGGGGCGCACTGAGCGATGTATGACGGGAAGACTGCGTCAGGCGCTGTGTGCGGGCTGTGACCAGTTCCTCCAGGTAGCGGCGCGTGCACTCGTAGCCCTGCTGTGTACGCTCACATACACGCACCGACACATCAGCTGACTGTTTTGCCCCACTACACACCGCTATACAATGGCGTCGTGCCTGTGGAGGGGGCTGGAGGGCAGTTGCCCTTTCCCTCCCCTCCCCCGAAATTTTGGGCTGTCGGAAAATTTTCTCAGTGTAGGAAAATTTTCGTCCAAAAATGCAAAATTTAGGGCTGAAGAAGTCCATTTACGGAAAATTTCGTGGCAAATTAAAATTTTGAGCACCCATAATCTCCTCTGTCGGAAAATTGCAACTTCCTGTCTCCCCTAATTTTTTAACGCACGACGCCATTGACGATATGACGATACAACATACTGAACGATTTGCACCATAGATTTAAAAACATTTTTTGTATTTTTATAAAAGTTAAAAAAAACATGTTTTTAATGTTTTTTTTAAATATTGTTTAAGGTTTTTTATTTTTCAATTTTTTTGTTATTTTTAATGTTTTGTGCTTTTAAATGTCGTGTTTTTTGTTCTTGTTAAAACATAAACGTACCAGGGCCGGATTTAGCTGGTGGGAGGCCTGGGGCCAGCTGGTGGGAGGTCAGTGCCCAGCTATTACATAACTAGAGACATACAGCCTGTAGG
>Ga0209367_1002574_pt1 | contig 24039 bp, 12 predicted proteins | sample WorMetLIZISLAND2_FD_187412 | JGI IMG/M metagenome (GOLD analysis project Ga0209367, IMG submission 187412) | Marine gutless worms symbiont microbial communities from Max Planck institute for Marine Microbiology, Germany - Olavius geniculatus... ... | reverse complement strand
CTCTAGCTGTCGTTGCGGTATGTAAGTCGATAATCAGGCCCAGAATGACATTTGGAACACCGATGCCCTTCATGGCTTTCCAGAGAGCAGCTCTATCAACTGAGTCAAATGCAGACTTTAGGTCCACGAACGCGGAAAGTAGAGGTTGCTGAAATTCCCTATGTATTTCTGCCAGCAACCGCAGTGCAAGAATTGCATCCAGAGACCAGTGGCCTCCAAATTCGCCGGATATAAACCCAATAAACTATCATGTGTGGGGTGCAATGTTGGAAGCTTACCGCAAGCTTAAAACAAAGCCGAAGACAATCGCTGAACTCAAGCAAGCGCTTCAGGTTATCTGGGGCAACCTGCCATACGGACCGATTGACTAATCTGTGCAAGACTTCTCAAAGCGACTGAAGGCTTGTGTTGGAGCTGGCGGTGGACACTTCGAACATTCACAGTGACAATGGAATTTTGGCACTTGATCATTAGTTAACTGTGTTGTTTCAACGATGTTATTAATTTGGGGTTGAAGCCAGAACATTTTTGAATGCCGAAAAATCAGTAGGCGATCATGTTAAAAAGTCTATAACTTCGTCATTTTTAACAGAATCAAATTTTATTTGGCAGTTAGATGTAACGAATTTCATTAAATAAATGTGTAAAATTTCAAATTAAAATTTTAAGCGGTTGCTGAGAAAACAGCGAAAAACTTTAGGGAGCTACTTTTTTGCCGCACCCTGCAGTATATCAGCCCTTATAGCTACCACTGCATTCTCGTCTCATTCCTCCTCAGTTACTGCTCTTACTCTCTGGCTTAAAATTTCTGCGAACACTATAGCTGCTAGTATTTTGGACACTTTTAAATCCAAACTTAAAACTAAACTGTTCACTTAAGTCTAACTCCACCTATACGACAGTTCGGTGCCATCACAGCGCTTCTGATTTACAATGACAATTTGACACTGTCGCTATAGCACATTACTAAATTTAGTTACAAACATTATAGTGAATTATTCGGCGAATGGGACGTTATCCAAGGTTTAAGTCGCATAGATTTTGGTGGCAATTTATGTTATCGCAGCTCGATCCGGATCTACGACATTTCAAGAATACATCCAGTGTATAAAAAGTTAGAAGGCGACGCAATTGCAATAGTCACAGTACGCTTCTATTTTAACAGTACAACCAAATACAGATGTTTTTGACAGTCTCTCAACCTGTTCAGAGTTAACGTCGTTTAGTCTCAGATGAACTGGAAGACTGTTCCACAGTTTTAGCCGCAAAACATCTGTCTCCAAGTATGGTTTATCTAACGGCACATGACCTCAAGTTGGTCGAACGCAGCTGACGACGCGCTTCGTCGCTGGCAAGTCACTTAAATTATTCGGCCGAGTTTTGCGCCGTCCGAGCGCTTTTAGTTATCTTGCCAACTGTCTTCTGGGTAGCGCACGAGTCTATAGCTGTCAGCGTTTCGAGTGCTGACCTCGCAGTTGGTTTATCGCGAGTGGGTTTTCATCCGTCCTATCCGGTAATTACGCTGACCGTCGGTCGCCGGTCACGATCGTCGTCGGGCAGGTGCCCGGATGTAGTCTCGCTCTCGTAAACATATCGCGACAGTGACGTCACGCCGGGCCGCGCATGCGCGTTTGATGGATTGCTGCGTTCCCTGTTTGACGCCGAGCGATATTAGCAGAAGTTGATACGGTCCTGTGATATCGGTGGGAACAGCGTTTATGTTGTGCATATGATGATGACATGAGTTTCTAGGAGACTTTGAACTGCTGCTGCATAGGTGCTGCATAGCCGATCAATTGATGATAATACGTACGACGTACTATAATAGCTATGTACTCAGCAACTAGGAAATTAGTAGACATTATGAGGAGGAAACATTTGTTTTTAATTTGAAGTTTCACGGCAAGCTCTTTATCAAAATAGTAAACTAGCAGTGTAGCAAGCCATTGCAGCGCATTGCAGCGCACTGCAGCAGACCGCAGCAAAATTTTAGAAAAAGTGAAATTTTCTTAAAGGACCACCGCTCAGCGACATCTGACCTAGCTCATGTCCTGGCCACACACGACACAGGCCTGCTTGTAAAATTTCGTCGCCGCATGTCGTTATTGGCAGTCGTAACTGTTAAATATAGTATAGATATCGTTCTTTGATTTTGGGCTTCTTCACTGAAGTGGCATGCTGTGAATAGCGCCGCCTCACGTTAAGTGGGCCGCGTAATAAAATTACTGCACAGCTGTGCAAAATCTAACAAGACAGTTAAATGATAAAAAGGCTAAACTGAGTTGCACTGGTGACGCCTTGGCGATCAACGTTAGTACAGTTCCTACGTCGTCACAATTAAACAAACACGCTGATCCCACTGCATCATACGCAACTCGTCGAAAATTCATCTTAGCCGACGACAGGCCACCGTCATGGCGGACGTCAAGTCCAGATAGCGCGATTAAATTTCCATTAACTTTGAGTCTTTGCCACTCATTTTACGTCGACTTATCTGGCTTGTTTGCTGCGGGTGCAAATAATAGAGACGTCGACGCTAGCTTGCTATAGAGAAAGAGATGCGTAGGCCACAACAGTCGACAACGAGCTTCACAAAACCTCACTGGAGACTACAGTAGTGTACTTCTACAGCTTCATGCTACTGGTCTTGTGAAGAACTAGAAGTAATAGTAGTGTTATTGGAGACACGCAAGTTTCTCACGTAAGCGGAAAATCTGTTAAGATCTGTTAAGATTTTCTGTAAAAAAATTGATATGGTCGAAATTTAACAATGCTCGTGGTTTTACGTCAGTTTTTTCATCTGTTATTTTAATACATGTACAGATAAACACACAAGCGGGAAGACGGACATTTCCCCCCGGACACTTCTCTCCGGACGTTTTCCCCTGCTTTTTTGCATACTCGGATTTTTCCCCTCCCTTATGTATGACGAGCGCGTGCGTGGCCTTCTTCCCCGAGCCTGACGTCGTCGACGGCATGCATGTGCTGCATGGTTGCGTTACCGAAGTGAAGGAAGCCGACAAGCCTCCTAGCGACCTGCTGCAGCGGCTGACGACGACGACGGCGGCGGCGCCTTTGTTCCCCGCATCACGCTGCGTCCGCTGCCGCCGCTGTTCCCGGTGTCCACCTGGAACGTGCACGTCGCCACGCTGTACGGCGACGACCGGAAACATGTAAAGACAGAGCAATGCTACTATATTTATATCTCAAAAACTACCTCTACTTGAAAACTTTGAAAAGGGTTTTGGTAGTAAAACTTTTTCATAAAATTATTTGTTTGTTTTGTTGCAGTGCTAGCGTGCGTTTGGACTTACGGCGACGGCGACCAGCGCTCCGGGTACTGCTTGTTTCCGCGATATGTCCAGGACGTGGATACGGGGTCGGCGGCGGATCCACGGCAGCGTAAAACAACGTCATGGATCAGTCGGACTCTGTACCTCGGAGTGACAGACTCATGGACTCGCCGAACTGTGGTCACTATCAACGGCGGGCTGATGCGCATTGAGCATCTTCTACATGCATCTTGCAGGTACGCGCCTATGTACTACACCGTGAGCTATTAAAAGTGCCATCAAATTTTTGTCCATATCTTTACCGGATATTGACCGATTTGCAATTTTTTTATATTAACAGACTCGGCAGAAAATTTACAACAAAACGATTATTAAAGTTTCCATTTCACCCAAACGCGTAACTACACTATCTTTTAAAATACTAATTTTCAAAAATTGCACCGAACGAAGCACATCAACGGCAAACTGAGAAAAATGTGATAACGGCAGACGAGCTGGTATTAAGTCAACAAAACCAGCTACAAATGTATCGTCTTTTATTCAACATAATGATAATATTTTTTCTCAAATTTATGTTGTCGTGAAAGTTTTTCCGTTGTTACTCGTCGTCGTCGTTACATCTGACAGAAAAAGTAGCCAAAATTGTTACGATGCAATAAAGCAGCCAATCGGCAGGAACAAAGCACAAACGCCGTCTATAGCTTTAAGAGCACTACTGGTCCCCGATTGTAGAGCACAGTCTCAAACTTTCTTCCTTGTTTAAAAAAAAATTAATTTCAGACCTCCACGTCAAACATTTTGAAGCTATTTTATTCAGCCTACTTGAACCATGGCCCGGCCAATAACCGTTCAAGCTTACGGCGCGTTGTACCAAAGAGCCAAAGAGACGAGTCTAATTACATGGTTGATTAAATTTCAGGCTACTTGAATGAATGAACAAATGGATTAATGAACTTTGTCAAAGAAAATGAAACGCAGTCAGCGTGTTTGCTTAAGCACTATAATTACGTTGCTTAAAGTCTAATTTAAAGACGCGTACAAAGCGTCTGAACTGTACTGAATTGAACTGAAATATGTCACTGCATTACAGTTCATATTGATTGCCACCACCACCACGACTACTACTATACCGTGGGCCATAAAAAACGTGGCACTTTACTTTTGCTCATATCTTTGCCAGTTATTGATTGATTTTCAAATTTTTTTAACTGGCGCACTCTGCGGACAATTTGCAATAATATGATTATTATATATTCTACCATACCATAAATGCGTTCCTGCACTACCTTGTAAAATATAAATGTAAGAAAAATTAACGATAATATCAAACATTTAAGTAAATGAATAAAAACACTTCAGATTAACATTGCGGTAAATGATCCGTATGACACTAGACAGCGTTACACTCACACAATTTAATGTCATACAGACCATTCATTCATTCATTGCAATGTTGGTTTGAAGTGTTTTTTACCAAAATTTACCAAAATGTTTGTTTGTTATTATCGTAATACATTCATATTTTAGTTATATTTCACAAGGTAGTGTAGAGACGCATTCACAGTGTAGTGAGATACGTAATAATTACATTATTGCAAATTGTTTGCTGAGTGCGCTAAGGAAAGAATTTTGAAAATCGGTTAATAATTGGCGAAGATCAGAACAAAAGTAAAGTGCCACGTTTTTATGGACCACTTTGTACTACTACTACTACTACTACTACTAAATGAACAAACTGGAATTCGCAAAATAAAGTGAAATGATCAGTTCATTTTATTTTAGTTTATTTTGCGAAGTGTACTAAGCCAGCTTAGGTTGGCTCAATTTATTTCTGACGCTCTGTACACGCCTTGACGTTAAAAAACGTTTCGTGAGAAGTTTCTCGAGACTACTTGCTGCGAACCCTCTCAGATTCGAAACGACATTCCCCTCATGTCGCTGTATACTTGCAGCGACGCTGCTGCTGCTGCTGATGATGATGATGACGTAAAAGCGATGACGTCACGGCCGTGCTATCGACAGCGAGTCACCCACGACGTGATTTGTCTCAGTGAAGAACCGCATGGCAAATACCGCACCGTCCAGAACGTCACCGGGTAGGTGTGCAGCGATATTTTAGTTCTTAACTTAATTTAATGATCTTTATAGATTGTATACAATTTTAGTCTTTTCGGGAAATTTAATTTTAGCTTTTATATAATTCTTAAAAAGCGAATTTAAAAAAATAGTTTTGGTATTATCGTAACTACATAAAACATCTTTCGAATGCAAATTTCGACTTATTTAAAATTTTAGAAATGCCAGTTGGTAACCCTGACTAAAGTTGTTTTGGCGGTGTGTGATGTGTGAAATGGTCTCACTAATAACCGGGTCACTCGCACCGAAGTCTGTCCCAAATGTCACAAATGTTTCAACGTTTTTACGCTGAAAAATGTCGTCTTTCAAATTGTTTAATCAACGCGGGTTGCAAAAATCTCATCTTTGTTTATTTTGTTGCACATAATGTAAATAATTTTTGTTTTAGTTCGTTTTAGTTTAGTTTCTGTTTTTCTTCGACCAAAACTTTTTAGTTTGTGTTATCGTGAAACGAAGACCAATAATTTTCGTTTTCGTTTCAGTTACCGCACTAAAATGAATCTTTGAGTTTGGCAGCTAATTCATCCATCTCTTTGTCTCTGGCGTCTTCATCATCCTATACATTATTCATACCACTCCCGGCCTCCCCTCGGATCAGATGGCGAACACGAAAAACAATCGAACCTATGTCGTTCTGCGACCGGTTACATAATACTCATTAGAGATGCACGCTTTCTGAATTTCATCGCGAGTCACGTCAGCAAACAGCACTGTGGTTTAAATGCTTTACACGACATTTGAAAGTCGTTGTGACAGAGCAGTTGACTTGTATACTTATTGTACTTTATTATTTTTTACCCGTTGTTTAATCTATTTTTGTTCTTTGGATCTTTGGTTTTTCTAGCCAAAACTTGGCCCAACGATTACGAAACAGACGGACGAACAGAGGGACGAGCAGGACATGTAGTGCGGCCGCAGAATATTGGCCAAATTTTTGTAGCGTCCTATGGCGTATTTTCTTGTTTATCTTTGTACTTATTTTGATTTGGGTTTATCATTTCGTGGGTAGTTTGATGTAACGTAAACCACCCATGAAATGGTGCAGTACATGCATGCCTACACCACTTGCAGTTTTGTGGCTGTGAAAAATAACAGCGTTGAACGTTTTTCAGCTGCATTAGTTCTTTGCTGTAAATAAAATTGGCTACCGGGATGTAGGCCTATGTGCGCTGCTAGCGTTGCATTAAACTACCGCCTCAGCCTAACCTAACCTCGCCTGCGAAGTGACCTCTGCAGAATCTGCAACGTCATCACCAGTATGCATACGTCATCACACGGTACCGCAGGACCGATGACGTCACTAAGCCATGCGTAGAAATAGGTTAGGCTACACAAGACATGCGCTCCATAATAACTGATATATGTGCAGCAAATACGAGGGGCGTTCAATAAGTTCCAGGACTACGTCCTAAAAAGTCGGCTGGAACTCGTAGCATTGAGTTTTTTATTGGCACCTGTAGAAATTTCCGGACAAAATGCTGTAGAACATCTTCATCGTTTTTAAACTTTTTTTACCAGCCATTATTGTCTGATTGATTACGACCAGCAATTCGCAGCAATTGACCAGGTTTAATGCAGAAAGATGTCATTCTTTAAAATGGCAGTGCCCCACCGTGCAATTGGCCCATTAGACAGCTAAGAAAATTAAAAAGATGGGCTGGGAACTGCTACAGCATTTGCCATACAGTCCATGGTTCATTCACAGTATGTCTTTTAAGCAAAAAAGTCTGCAAGAACAACTCTTTAAGTAAACCAACAAATGCTTTTTTGCAGCTGACCGTTTTTGCCATAAGCAGTGCTCCAACACTGACATCATCACTAACTAACTAATGATCGCTACAAAAGCGGGCGAACTATTCAAATACTTTCAAACGTGATAAAGTGTCACTGCTAATTACTACAAATAATCTACAGTAAATTTCAGCATTTTTTCCAACATTCTGCGACTAGAAAATTTTATGATTATTCTTTAATCTAATTGTCTAAACAAACGTCAACGCCCATCATTTATATCTTAATAATAATGACGTCACAACGTGACGTCATAAACGAGACCATGGTAAGTGATGTACAATAGTGGCAGTACAACTTCATAATAGTTTTGGTTTTCAGCTGTCACTATGTGCTTACTGAGAAAAACAGAACTTATTGAACGCCCCCTCCCGTAATTTGTTACGTGGTAATTTTATATAAAATGGTGCATTACTTCTGTTTCCGTTTGTTTGTTTACACTGACTCCACAACCAAATCAACTCAACCTAGCCGTCTCTCCGTGGGTAGGCACGTTGAGTACCAGGAAAAGCCGAGCCATAAACAGGCAAATGTAGCGTTGGTCTGGCAGTGTGAACTGGTATCTAGCTGAAGGTTAAGGGAACGGAAATCACGCCGCTCTATGGGCCTTGTGATTCGAGAAGAACTTTGGTTTATTTTTCATTGTCGTTGTTACGTGGCGTTTCCTTCATTCAGCTAAGAAAAGATCGTGAGGTCTTGTCAGTCTACACGATTAATGGTATATGAAATATAATTGAAGTACTGGAGCAAAATAGAAATGCAGATTGACTAATAGCCTACATAATTAAGTTTGTTATACAGCATATCTTACTTACGTTTAGTTACGGCTGTTTTTCATTATTTCCCTTTTTCTAGATACACAGTGTTTCATAAAAAGGGCCCTTTTTTGTTTTTTTATGATTTACTCAAATTATGAGCAATTTACATAAAATTTTACCAGTTGTAGCTGAAGAAATACTAATTCGAAATATTTGAACAAAATATGGCAGTTGATTAAATATTCTTTGCTAGTCATGATGTAACGCTGACGTCATAATGGGTCACAGGTACAAACTTGCTAGTCTCAACTGGTGCTGTCAGCTACTACCCTGCTTCGATGGTGAACTTAATCTGGTTCGCTAATGAAAAATGCTTATCGTGTCAGCACTGAGCAACATGGAAACATGAAATCGGGCGTCTTGTGATCCAAAAACTCAACATCTTGCAAGCTCGGTGTGATAGTGCACTGTCTTGCTCGAACATGTGAAAGACTAACTATTCCCACAGATACATAAATTCGATCGCTTTGCACGTTTTTGTGACTGCAACTGTAAAACTTCAAATATTTGACACCAAAGAACCAGATTTTTCACAACTGAAGCAGGGTAGCAACTGGCAGTACCAATTGGGATTAGCCTGTTTGTACCCGTGACACATTATAATGTCAGCGTGACATCACGACTAGCAAAAAATATTTAATCAACTGCTATGTTTTGTTAAAAAATTTCGAATTAGTATTTATTCAGCTACAACTGGTAAAAATTTCATGCAAATTGCTCATTATTTGAGCGAATTATAAAAAAAACAAAAAGGGGTCCTTATTATGAAACACCGTGTGTAACAAATCAGCACTACGAGCGTATTTATATGCCAAAGCAAGAGCGTAGTACGATATAGTACGGTAAGCAAATCAAGCGTTATTAATTGCTCATAAAACTCTCATATTTGTCATAATTTGTGCAACAGTTAGCACAATAAAAATCAGATAAAAGGCACTATTAGCCGCTTGCCATGGAATGTTATGTTCGCATTGTTGTCGAACTATCGGCCTGTTACAATGCTTTAAGTTTTTTTGCTTGTTTTCGTTATATCTCAATAATATTTGTTTTAGATAATCAGACTTTTACATTGTTCAGTTTGCTGTAGCATTTTTTATTTTATTTTATTACTTTTTTGCCAGATTTTGCAGAAATATATTTTTTGTTAATTACTAACCTACTTTGCTTAAGTTTTTGTTAGAGTGTAACCGAAACATTTAATAAGTGTTTAAATAACAATCTGAAAACTTATGTACAGTACATGATTGTAATTATGTGTATAGCAATGGCGTTATTTGAACAGCTTCGTTTTAATATTGCTAAAAATAAAGCTATTTTACGGCCATTGATAGACGGAATCACGTCTTGCAAAGTAAACGTTGCCGCCTATGGTGAAATTACTTTGGTTTTTGCTACTACAAATTTACAATTATCACGATTAACAGATTACAGGAAATATTTATTAAAATAGGCTTACAATGTTTTTTTTGTTTCGCGCAGGAAACTGACGTTTTCTTGTTACCGTTTCGTTCAGCATTCGGCCAATAGCGTTCAGGTCTTTCAAGGTACGTTGTTCGGATTCATTCACAGCGGGTTGGCCAGGCTGAGTTGGTCTGGAAGGGCTATGTGCAGCGAACGTGGCATGTCAAAGGCGTTAAGCCAAACATTGATAATGTTTAGCGTGTTCGTTAAAATTTCTACAAAAATGACGACAAAAACGAACTCAACGGCAGGCATTTGTTACTCGCAAATTATATAGCTGTATCTGTACAGTAGATTTTTGAGATATCAAGGACACACACACACCCATCTTTATTCATCGTATATAAAATATATGTCATATCAAGCATTTTTTTCTTCGCACGCGCCAAGCATTTGCAAAAATGTGCAAAGAAGTTGATAGCATATGGCAAAAGTGTGCGATGATGAATTGCAGAAGCACAGATTTGGCCTGACTAATAATACTAGAGCGAGGGAGCAAACGTGACGTTACTGGTGACAACGTAAAACTAATGAGACGACGATGATGCCACTAGGGGAGGATACTCTAATTGGGAGAAGGTATTAACCTATCTGATTCGATGATTGGATCTTCCAGGGCTGTGTCTTTAGTCGGCTCACGTGTAGTCCAGGGAGCGTGAGAATCGCACTTCCCTGAGCAGATTTTCCGCTCTAATGCACGCCAGTACACTGACCCTTTCCGTTACAATAACTTGTACTTGAACTTTTTACGAAACTGGTCTTGACGATGACTTCGCTTGCTGGTTTTTATAACTACTGCAAATGCGCCCCACATAATGTATAAATTCATTGTGTTAGAAAAAATACGATTGAATTCGTTTGCCAGCACACACGACGAGATCGTCGCTAAGACAACGGCACTGGAACAACTTCGCTCACAGAACGATCGCCTGCGACGAGAGATCAGCGACATATAAGCCAGTCTTATACACGGATGCGTTAGTGTTAAAGTTAACAGTTGAAAAGCACACTGATTAAGAATTACTTACTTACTTAGTTACTTACTAATTTGATAGATTTGTATTGCAACATAAAATTTAAGATAAGGAATCACAAAAACGCTTACACCGTTACAAATCATTATTATAAGAAAAAAACTGATAAATATTTTAAATCGCCCACAATTACTGCAGCTTGCATTTGTCATATTTATTTAGTTGATTTGCAGGTTTTAAACGCTTGCAAAAATACAATATATTTGTGTGTGGCACGTAAAAAATCTATTATTTGGACACTATTCTAGACCGGAACGCCGTGGGTTTTACGCTATATTTAATTGGGATTATTTAATCACGGCTACAAAGGGTTACGAGCACGCAAACAAGAACGTTCTTTATTGCTGTGGGGCTATTTGCGCAGTCTACGCGACAAAGAAACACAAGCGAACTAATTATGAAAACGCAACAATAACAAAAGATCTGTTATCAAAACTAAAGAACTCGTTTCAGGTACTGCGCAGTTTAGGCTATTGACGTTGTGACATCTTTTGGCGAGTATCCTGTATTGTCTGTAAGCCTTTGTGAATCCGGATGTCTTTTGACCGCATGCATGTTCAGTTCACACTGAGGCGGTTGGTTCTTAGCTGTGAGCATTTCTCAGGCTCGTTAACTACAGCTGCACAGATTCAGAGTCATTATTAGCAATAGGCAGATGGACAGACGGACGGACGAACAGACAGACAACATACGACGGCATTACCCGCGCCATTGATATTACACGGCTCGGGTAAAAACCACTGCGTGTTATTGAATGCAGCATTACCGTGAACTATTTTGATAAAGTTTTATTGCGTGTTAGAAAACAGTGTTTGATATAACAGTAACTCACATTTATGTGATAGTTAAACAAGAGGGTGCGGCCGTTGAGGGGCCGCCCGCTATGGGGCCGTCCTTGCAGTTGAGTACGGACAGACAGAGGGAACGGCCTTTGCCATGGTAACGAAGTCACCCGGGGCAAGGCGGCAAGGGTTCCTTATGACACCTGCTAAATATGTCACTTATATACGCAAATCAACCAATCATCATCTAGAAATTCTGATAATTAGGCTTACGTTGACACAACTGCTGTGTCTTGTGACCTTGACCTTTGACCCCTTGACCTTGAAATTGGTCCACGGGGTGCTCGTGTCCCGGGGACTTTTCCTACCAAGTTTGGTATTCGTAGGCCTTTTCGTTTTCTCTCTAGGTGGAGGCACGGGACAGACGGACGGACAGACGGACAGACAGACAGACAGACGGACAGCATCGATACATAATGGGGCCTCCTTCTAGGAAGGACGGCCCCATAACAATAATGGGCGTAAAAATTGCAAAATGGTACATAACTGCATGTAACAATGCTAAATAATGTTGATCAAATCTTGCCTGATAAACGTAACTGGTTTGTAACAATGTTTTGCCTGAATGATAAAATTATATTTTAAAGTATTTTACTTTACTTTTTTTATTTTTAGAGCTATGAATGATTGCGTAACAAAATTTTACTCGTTAAGCACTAATTAATTTTTGTACAGTTTATTCTTGTTCAGAAGATAATAATTAGAAAAATGTAGGTTGGAATGATTTTGGAATATTTCGGAAATATTTTAATTAAGTTAATTGCAAATCAAATGTCTATGTTTTCGTCATTTACAGTCAAAATTGGTTTAACACTTTACGATAACATGAAACTTGACGCCACAGAAGCATGTCGCTGCTTACGTTGTCTAAACGCGTGCAGTCTATAACCGATAACGTCGCAGCAGATGCATCGCCGAGGTGTCGATAAAACTACGAGTAATTAAGTAAGTAAGTGATATAAATTTATAAAGAAGTGTTGGCGGAATGGCGGGCGGTTGTTTACGATAGAACTCGCAGAAAGCGAATTTTCCGTTGCCGGAATTCTGACGTCAGAAATGGCGTCGACAGCGAGATGTCGGCAATCGTCTGTAGTGGGGAGTTTACACGATGAAGCAAACTTAGAGCACACGTCATGCACGTGTATATTCAGTACATTTGATTCATGTTTGCTTCATCGTGTAAACGGGGCATAGCCGTGATTAGTTTAGCTGTCGACCGACAGGCGGCGCCGCATGCGATGACGTTTGAGTAAAAGCGACGTATGCGACCAACAAACTAAGATAGATTGAGTACTGAGTATGGGTCCAGTCCATAGGCCTGCTGCAGCATGCTGCTGTTACTTGCCGCATGGGCTGATCTAATTATTATGTCACTACATGCTATATAATGCTTCTTATTCTCTTTGAATTAAGCTACGCTCATATATGATACTTTGCCAAGGTTGTATTTAGGGGTGTAGCCTATTTAACGCAAAGAGAAAAACAGACAAAAAACCGGTAAGAGGGAATGAGTAAGTCAAATCAGTTTAATTTAATTCATAATCAGTCGCTTTAACGCTGTGTCTTTCAAGCGGAACCTAAACTACAAATTACTTTCTTTCTATGTCGACGTTATTTGTAAGCATCGTGTCTTTAGTTTAAGTTTCATTTTAAATTCGGACAAACGTTAGGTTGAACAAGTTTCTTACCCAGGCTAACTCAGCCTTCTGTTCTCAGCGGGGAGGGAAAGGTATCCTAAGAACTAGTGTGCTGACTTGATCAGGCGTCATCTTGTGAACCAGTGGTCATTTTTGTAATTGAAGTATATTTTTTACTGATTGATTGATCACCGTCGAAATGCTTGAGTGTGTGGCTAACTATACGTATGCGTTTGTCGTCTGTCTGTTGTGCTAGCCGTACCTAATGAGATCAACGAAGACAGATTATGTCACGATCAGAGCTTACAGCGCGATGAATGGCCGTGGATTGGTAAGATATCGGTGACGTCATCATTTATTGTGCAAGCAGAGTGTAGCAGTAATATGAGGAATAGAAGTTATTGGTAGTGATGTTGGTATTAGTGGTAGCAGTATTATAGTTAAAGTAGCCTAATATAAAAAGATAAAACATCACAATTTAACGGAAATTGCGTTACTTTAACGATTGCGAGTCTCTCTACACTACTTCTGTTATTCAAATTAAATGTCTAGAGAAGATTCTTCGTATAAGCCACTGCAGTATAAGCTTCTGGCTCGTTCTTGTTGCATTATTGTGTAAAATGTATTTTTATTATGCATTTTGTAGCAGCTTTTTTTGCAGTTTTCGAATAGCATTATCAATTATTCTGCAATCTGTGCAGATTCTAATATGTCGCAACATTTACGTACATGAGCTTATTCTTGTTGATTTTGCCGTGAAGTTGGAACTGTTTTGGCATAGAATGAACGACAAGAGTTTTTCAAAAGCAAAATTTGTTGTTTCGTTTTGTTTCAGCTACGCACCATGTAAGGTCATCGGCAGACAGTCAGTGCAGTCTGACGGGCAGTTTTCATGTTGATCTTCAGTTCGGCAACAACCCACGGGTGAGTGAGCTGTGAGCATGTCTAAACCGAATGTACGACAAATTCCCTCCATGATCTATTGCGATATTTTTTTGTTTTTAGCTGACCGTATTTAATAAGTAACGATCGAGCTATTGGCATGGTTGTCGTCTGTCTGTCTATCCGTCAGTCTGTCCGTCTATAACGAATGTACTCTGGCAAACAGGTAGGTCGCAGGGAAAAACTTTTTACACAAATAATTAGCCATGTGTGTGTGTTCAGCCATGTAGTACAAGAGAAACACTTTAAAATTGGGGGTTGAATGGACAGGGGATAGAAAATTCAATGGAAAACCGGCCATATTTCGGAAACTGTGAGAGATGGAGCCACAGTTACTATTAATCACTAATAAAAAGTGGACATCAGAAAAGATGACATCAGAATCGTTGACCTTGGATGACTTTGAAGGATCATAATGGACTATGGTATGCCAATCGTGCGGTAATGTGGCTAACCGGTAAATCGACGAGGGGGTCCGCGATCATACCATTGGATAAGGCGTTGGCAACTTCCTATAGGCTGTCAATAGTAACCATGTCTTCATCTGCAGCGGTTTAGCCGCAATTTTCAATAGAAAATTTTAAGCTATAAGTGGCCGTATCTCGAAAACGGTGAGAGATAGGACCAAGGTTACTACTAATCATTAATAGAAAGTGGCATGCGCCTTGTCAGACGGGATGAAAATCATTGACCTTGGATGACCTTGCTGATATTTCTGCTGGTTATTTATGACTGTAGCTGTTTATATCGTCTGGCGAGACAACCGTGTGTCGCCACGCACGACGTGTGTTATACTGGCGTTAATTTTAGCTTTCAAAAGCAGCGTCTCGTTAACATAGCGTGCATGGAACTGTATCACGTCTGAGAAATCGCTTTTTTTCCGTGAATGGAAGTCGGACGCTGGGCTTCGGACGTAGGCGGTACGGTCGACTTTTTCTAGAGACACCTGGGCTTCTTGTTTTTTTCGGAGTCATTGCAAGAATATTAATATACCTACATTGTTAAAGTTGCAAGATGTGCACGTTGATGCCTTGTGAAAATATGAGCCGCTGGGAATCTTAATATATTTCTTAAAATTTTCTGTGGGTTACCGTAGGTTCGTGACTCTTGACTGTGCGTTTATCGTTTTTGCTGTTTTATTTCTCGCGCTGTAGGCTACGTACTTAACGTAGCGAAGATATAACATTTAGAAGAGCAGCAGGCCCTTATCGGACATCAGTATAATGAATGCTGAAGAACGACAAATAGCAGACGTCGCATCTGAAAAAATTTCAAATGGCCATATCTCAGCAATAGATCATCCGACTCGCTCCGTTTTTAGTTAGTTCTAGGATAGTGCCGACTCGTAGAGTTTTCAGTGTCAGGGGATCGAGTAGCGTTACATTCGGTTCGACTAAAGCTGAGATGAAGACCGAACGCCGTTTTGAAGTGTTTTGTATTTATACGCATGTAGAAACTTTGCGAACGCGAGTGGCAGTTGTCGCGCATGGAAGCCGAGTGTCAGCCCAGTGATGGTGTTGTGTTTCGATTTTCGTCGGCAGACTGCAGTCCGTTCGAATCGCCAAAGATTGGTATGATATTCAGTATTTTTGCACATTACCACTCCATTAGCTGACGTATCAGTTTTAGCTCAATTAAGCTTGCATTTTGCTTAGCAGACAGCGTGATATTACAACTATAGTGACGCAGCCAAACACTTTTTTTGCAGCGGGGGTTAAATCAACTTGTGCAAGTCAAGTGTACGAGATTTTCTTGCTAAAATGAAAACGCGAATCCAATCAATAAATTATTTAATTAGCAAAACGGCCAGATTTTTATTTTCTGGCTGTTGGTGCCGGTATTTGACATCAGTGCTCTTAAGTGGGAATTTTGTAATTTTATTTTTTTAGTTATAAAATATTTCAGTATGATTATCGTCTTTATCACTTAAATACGACACTATAGTGTGAAATAATTAAAATACTGCATTTGGTTTTTTAATATTACATATCACCAGGTAATGTTTAAGCGTCTAAGTTAAATATTTTTTTATTACATATTTGCTTTTTAATGTGCCAGTGAAATGCATAGTATTAAAATCGGTTAATATTTGACAAAGTAAATGACTTTATAACATTTTGTTTAAACACAAATTAGTTATATAGAAAAGTCAGTCGCGTAATAAATACGTTTTCCTCAAAAGCTTACAATAATTAAAAAATAAATAATTAATGGTAATAAAACGATAAATTACACGAAAAATGTAAACCGACCAAGAAAGTATTAGATTATTGGTAATACTTAAGGCCACTTAAAATACATATAACATATAAAAAGTACATGTGCATAACATATTAGTCATATTGCCTGCTATTTAGAGCATCGTTTCGTCTGCTCATCAGAATGGCTTGAAGCCGGTTATCTCTTCATCTTATTGGCTGCGGAAACTGACACGCTGCCGAGACACGTACTCGTAAGTGCCTCTGTCATAATGATTATACATTTTCCTATAGAGCATTGCATTATTCCTGTTCAAAATGGGTTCAGTAGAAACTAACTGCAAATGTCATATCATTGGTTGTTTCATTTTTTGGTATAGCGGGAACTTAAAGGGAAAAGAATCAAAGCATCTTGTTAAGATTGGCTCGATGCGTGGTATGTCTGCTGACTGCACCATAAATCCAATTGTCATGATGTTCGCATGATGCGCTGCAGTGCCAATAGCACAATCCAATCAACTGCCAGTTCTGAGATTGAAAACCGATTCTGCTTGCATGGGACCACACAGTGTATCTATGCAAAAGATAATGTAAACATTTTTGTCGACTTGTTTTTCCGGTGAATAGCCATTGTTCTGTGCTTGCATACAGCGGCTGCCGGCCGAACGACGTCAGAGCAGCAGCCAGCCGATCCTTGGTTTTCTATACTTTAGTCTAGTTGCACCGCTGAGTGGGCGTGGCTATCCACCAGGGACAACGACCTTTCTAGACATGTCCTTGCTACGCGCTGGTCAGTGTGTGACGTCATTGGTTATTCATATTCTTTAATAAGCAAGTAAGTTAATTTTTATAGCACACAATGTCGGAAAAAGAAACTCGCCAAGTCTGACGTCAAGTGATCAATTCGTGAATTTGATTCACGGCACTTTGCAGATTTTCTTCTGTGATGTTGGCTTATCAGAATTAAGTTACTCACTGCGAGGCAAGCTGTCAGACCGGTTATGGAAAAGTTAGAAGCTTGAGATCAAAAAAGATTCAAGTAATTTGGCAAAAAGCAGAATCGCTCGTCGATGCTGCCACCTGGTGAGCCACAAATCATTTTTTTCGTAAATCGGAAGCGATTGCTTGCCTAAGGTCAGCAACCCTCAATTAACACAGTGTCCATTGGGCTTCACAAGTGTACCTGTCAAACGGCATCCGAATCTGTCAAAGGGTTTAAGCAGGGCTACAAATGCGACAGACAACAAACAGACAGACAGACCGCGCTACGGAGAGTAGGCCTATCAATAGGCAGACTCGTTTGCGTTGCAAAAGCGATTTTGGCTAAAGACTAAAAAGAAATAACGAGAACTGAAGCGAGAAGTAAAACTGAAACGGAAAAAAGTGACGAACAGTGAACATCCGTGAACATCGAACAGAATCTAGTCAAACCGACGCAGGAAACAGCTCTCTGCTATTGAGACGACTCTGACGGATCGGTTAATGTGGTGCTGTGTGGTAGACAATTCGTCGGCGTGCATTGACGAGCACCTGTCGCAGTGCGAGCAGTTCGTCGCCAGGGGTCGCTGTACTGACGACGTCCTTCACTGCAGACGATCGTGCGGCGTCTGCGGTCAGTCAGTCAGTCAGCTAGATGCCCACATTCCACTTTATCTTAATTTGTTGCCGATTTGTCGTACAACAAGTCGTACAAGTTTGGATGCTATGGACTTTTATAGGCCTTTAATTTGATACGGACTTGTGCCGTGGACCATCAACTTGTGCAGATTTTCTGTATACTTTAAATTTGTTGGAGATTTTGCCTAAACTCCACTACTTCAGTTTGTTTCGGATTTGTCGTGCAGCTTGCTGCTGTACAGCTTGTGCAAAAAAATTCGTTAACAAATCGAAGAGCAGATGAAGTTTAGACCGTAAGCCCTCAATCAGTCTCTCTTTCTATTTCTATCGATCACTCGCTCAGTTAAGCCGTGTTTCCATTGAACGACATTCAACGTCAGTACGTCCGTTAATGCTGATCTTCGTTAAGACCGGCAACAGATGTCTGTCTATCTCGTATATTATAAAGCCTTGTGTGTGAGCGTGCAATATTTCTTAAACTCTGACCTTGAAGGCTTGACTTACACAAAAGCCGGCCTGGATATAATTTAAAAATCCGGAACGTAACTGTTAATTAGAGATGGGAACCCGAACTGCAACACTAAGTGAACCCGAACCGAACCCGAACTTGCATTCTTAAATTCGATTTCCATCTCTACTGTTCTCAATATATTCTCCAAAAAAACACGATTGCCTCTTGTAACTAAATTGGGGCTTAAGTGAGTTTTTATTCAAAACTTTTTATCGTATTTGGTGGAGGTGTAGGCCTAGTTGTAACGAAGTGCCGATGTTTTGTGTTTTGCGCATAGGCCTATTCACGGAAAAGTGAGTTGCACTTTCCATACATGTGGAACTCGAATTGAAACAACAGATCAGGATTAAAAAAGGAAACCGTGATCCTTTCGCTTTGCGTGGCGCGGGCATTGAGTAAAATTCACAGCAGTTAAGCATTTACGATGCTTACAATAAACGACAGTTGAGTATAGCTACAAAAGTTGTGTTTAGTTCTTAATGGCAAACCCATCGCTAAGCTACGGAGCGTCACCTGCCACATGACATCACACTGCCATTCGATACAAGTAAACGCGCCTGCGTGTAACCCTAACCGAGCAGGCAGGTACTCAATTTACCTACCTCGGATGGATGGAAGGCTGAGTTGACCTCGGTGGTTGGTTATGCCGAGATATTTTACCCATCCAAGTAATAACCACTTGATAACGACTCGCGATCTTTTTATAGTTACGCCACCAAGCCATCATCAGCTATATGCTGATAAGTTCATAACAGACAGCACCGTCTTGAGTTATAAAAAGTAGGAGGAGGGACAGAAAGTTGCAATTTTCCGACAGCCACGCAAAATTTCCGACAGAGGAGATTATGGGTGTTCAAAATTTCAAATTTGTTTCTACTATTTCGCAAAATGGGTTTTTAGTCCGGAGTTATGCATTTTTGGGGCGAAAAGCTTATCCGACAATTTTCCAACATCTCAAAGTTTAGGGGGAGGGCAATTGCCCCTCCCCTTTTTTCCGGCCGCGACACCATTGATAACAGACGTGATGAAGAGCTACAACAACTGCAAACATTATTACTGCAGAGCTGCAGCAGTTGCCCGGATGTCAGTTCGCCGACGAGCTGCACGGTCATTGGCGGACGTTCGACGACGTCATCGACAGGTCACATGACTTCCGGTCTACGCGTGACCTAGATATCGACGGCGACCGCGTGGAGGCGGCACTGTCGCAGGGCGGCGGCCGTGCGATGTCGAAGATGAGATGGGTATGCAAGAACAGACACTGGCAGCGACCTTACTACCAAGTGCTTTTACTGCGCAACAATGGATGGTAGTCTGTCTAATACTATAACGTCCTTATTATCATTCTGAGCTTTTAATTATTAATGGAAAATTTAACCAAATAATTAATAATTAATAAAAATTAACATCTCGTTCGATGCATTTCGTATTATTGTGTGTTTTTTCTCTGTTTTTTAAAATTTTTATTATATATTATTATTATGTATCCACGAGTGATAGTTAATAAGGGTTTTACATAATTATCTTATCGCAGTAATTAGTAGTTATTTACGTTGTCGTATTAGTTACAGCTGACATGTGCATGTTGGTGGTTTGTTTCAGTCGGCCGCAGTACATGTGCGTTCGTCTGACAACACGAGGAAATATTCTACAACTCCAACTTTGTGCGTTAATACTGTTCTCTTTTTTTCTCTTTCTTTTTTATTTTATCATCAATACATGCGATTGATTTCTTTATATCATTTTACGCAGTTTTTTTATGACTATGAGCTATGTTGAGTGTTGGGAAAATTCAGACGAGTAATAAATTAAATTAAACTCTCAAAACACAGTATAGGGAGCACGCTCCTTATACTGTGCTCAAATTATGCCAAAAATGTCCGATAAAAAGGCCGCAATTGCTATTTAACATCTAGCGTACAAACGTTTTCCTTATCGTTTAACGTTTCCTAACGCTTATTATTACATTGTGTGGTTGTCAGCGGTAACGACGGGTGTTATGGACGAGACATTTTCATCGTGTGTTTTCAACGAAGCGACGACGTCAACAGTAACAGTTGCTGCTCGTCGCCCTATCTATCACACACCTACTGCACCGCAACCAACGCTCACATATTTCGGTGGGTCAGCCGCTGCCGAGAGTTAACAGTTAAAACCCCACGAGATTCCAGACTACTCGCTTTTTGAAGCCAGATCTCTGTACACTTCGGCTTTACTCTCACTTTTTTTCGGTTAATAAAGAAAATAGAACCAGTCAGTAGTTAGGAGTTTCTTAACGGCACATCAGCAAAAAATTCAAAACTATTCGAAAGTTAGAAAAAAGCCGTACCTCACAAATGCTGCATGTGGATTAATTTACTAACGCCAAGTTTGCTCTAAAAAATTTTCTTAGTAAGCTTACTATTGTTACTGGAGCGTTTGTATGATTTGCTTTTTGCTACAATTGTCTCGATCGTTTGTGCTGTAATTATACGCCCACTGCACGTCAGAAGCTAACAAAAAAGCTGGAGTGACAGATGACTGGCTAGATGGTCATTTTTCATTTATCTGATGCGCGCTAGTTAAAACGCATAAATAAGTAACAATGTTTGAATTTTAAACGGTGATTGATGACGTAACGTTTGAATGTTTCTATGCTGCTACTGTCTGCTATTCACAATTAACTCTTAATTGGTAAACAGCAATGAACAACATTGACTGACTTAAAATGTGCATTTTGTAAAACAGCCGGTTAATCTGATAATTTTTGAGGATCTTTTAAACATTGGTTGTTATTCTTATTGCTAGATAATTCTGCGCACAGTGCGCAACAAATAAGCACCAGTACAACTTAAACTGAACGGCTAATCTGCAAGTTTCTTATGTGGAAGTTGAAAAACAGTGTTTGTGTCTCATTGTTCGTTAAAAGCTCTGCATAACAAGGGTCACTAACAAAAATTATTCTGGTTAAATTAGTGATTTGGCTAAACGTTTGTGTCCAGCTTTTGTTTCGTTTTCTTTTCTTTTTAAATGTCTGCTAAATTATATCTGGAAAATTTTTCTACAGCATATTTGATTTGCAATCTCCAAGAAATACTTCGGAGAGTACTGATGAAAGATTTTTATGTGATTGATTTGAGTGTAAAAAGTGGCACGTCGGAAGTTAAAGGGTTAATGCTGGGTATGGTTAAGAGGTTATTGGCTGAGTCTGGTCTGTCTGGTGTAACGTAGCGTTGTCCGCTATCAAGTCCAAATCGTGTGGTGCCCTCTTCGACACCACTCCAAGCATCGTACAAGTACGAGTACGCTTCTCTGACAACTCCACGTGCCTCGGTGACGTCAGCAACACCGATGACGTCACGTGCAGCGTCCAATCACGACTCGCGTTCCAACTGAGTCGCTGCGTCCATCGTCACGTCATTGGTACGAGTCTATAGTTAGTCTCAGTGTCATTATTATCATTATCATTAGCATTTACATTGTAATTATCATCAGCAGCAGCAGCAGCAGCAGCAGCAGCAGCAGTAACAGCAGCGCTTGCTATTGCTGCTGTAGTTACAGTGCAGTAGTATAAGTGGTAATTTACCATGTTAACTAACAAAATGAAATGGACCGGCGAAGTAGCGAAGTGGAGTATATTATATCAGCATGTATCATACGAGTAGGCCTATCCACGAGCGGCTTCGCTTCTGGAAAAATTTTAAATGGCCATATTTTTGCAACCGGTCGTCCAACCCATTTCATGTTTCGTTTTGATTAGGGTTTCGGTATTATGTTGGCGTATAAGAAAGAACATTAGAATACATTTAGACCGATCGCAATCTTACACGAATTGCCTATTATGTGCTGATATGCCGTAAAGAATCCACTCGCTACTCGTTACTGTGTACTGTTACACGATAGAGCTGGAGTGTGTCGCTTACGTTCAGCTGTCAAAGAGCGACGGTCTTCTCGTCACAAGAGCGACGCAGCACGCACTGCAGCAGTGGTGCTGGGTAGGATTAAATTCTTTCAAACTTCTTTCAATTCGCAAATTTCTTGTTTCAGATTATAGCGAGCGTTTATTTTCTTGTAAGTACTGTTTTGTCTTAAATTAAAAACGGCAAAGAAAGGCTCGCTTAAACCTGGGAAGTCAGAAACTCAGAACAGCTTCTTTGGAATTGCTACTCTTTATGACATTTGCACTAGAATATCAAACACGTTAAAACGAAAACACAGATGAATGTAAGATAATGTCGTGTACGTGTTTTTGATTATTGTGATGAATAACTTCACTGTAACGCGTTTTGTAGAGTGGCAGTGTTTTTTCGCCTGTCCTAAATTTGACAGGCTTCCTATATGGTGCATATTTTTTGGTCCTGCATATCTAGCTCACCGTCGTTTTTTTTCTATACGCCTAGTGCTTTAGTTGTTATTTTATAACGATGCTTATTGGTGTAACTAAAACAATAATTGACGATAACCAACAGTTAAATTTTTTTCTACTTTCCATCATAATAAAAAAAGAAGCTAAGACGTTTCTTCTTGGTTTCGACATGTATGCGAGTCACTGTTTTTCAAAGTTTATTTCCCTTGTGTTTATGTTTTACTTTGTGTTGTCTTCCTTGGTTTCTCTTCCCACTGATAAATCTTTGCTGGCAGCCGTTTATTTCGGATCCATTTACCTATGTATTTGTCTATAACGGCGTTGTCAGGGCTAAAAAAAACGTACGTTTAAAAAATGTTGGCTTTACGTTTTAGGTTTTTAGGTTTGAGGTTTTTTAGGTTGTTCTAATTTAGTATCCAATGAACATTATACACAAAATAACGTCAGAAAAAACACCCTATAGACCAGCGACGTAGCCAGAATCTAGTTGTAGTAGGGGCACTTAACGGGTGAGGCACGGGGAGGGGTGTCCTCTTCCGACGGAGAAGGGGTCTGGGTAGGGGGCCGTGCTCCCTTCCCAGAAAATTTTTGGATTTTTTTTTGTGAAAATGACATGTTTTGGTCATTTTAGCACTATTTTGAGTGACTGAGTAGGCTTCTAGGGGGGAGAGCACGTGCCGCCAGTGCCCCCCTTATGGTTACGCCAGTGCTATAAACTCTGAACCAATGAAAAACATAATGACGTGATTGACGTTATAATCCAAAAATCACTATTAAAATGTGAAATAAAATATTATATGTAATAAATTTGACAACAAACAAAAACATTAACGCCCAAAATTAGACTTTTGTTTTTTTTAGTTTATTTTAAAAAACAAGATAATGTTCATATGAACACAGAGTCTGTCCAATGCATTTCGATAGTTTACAGTGTATGTCCGTATAAATATAATCAGTGACCGTTTAGACCGGTAGAAAAATCAAACAGTTTAATTTCAAATGTCTGTCGGGGAAAAATGAAATTGGCAGCATTCGATGGCCCATCCCCGAAAACCCCCCTATAGGCGCAAAAATCTCGCAAAAATCTCTTGTGCAAGCCGAGTTATAGCTCATTTTGTCCCAAACTTCGTTGCCATGGCAACGGGGGTCGGTCGGGGAAAATGCAATTGGCCGAATTCGATGGCCCATCCCCGAAAACCCCCCATATAGGCGCGAAAAATCTCGCAAAAATCTCTTACGCAAGCCGAGTTATAGCCAATTTTGTCCCAAATTTCGTTGCCATGGCAACGGGGTCATCATCATCATCATCATCATCAACAACCGTGGGCTCAATGCCCGTTGGTGTCTGACGCCATTGTTACTATCGCTGCCCACCGCTGCCTATCTAGGGCAGCGTGGCTTAACTCCTGCAGGG
>Ga0209367_1002573_pt1 | contig 24044 bp, 5 predicted proteins | sample WorMetLIZISLAND2_FD_187412 | JGI IMG/M metagenome (GOLD analysis project Ga0209367, IMG submission 187412) | Marine gutless worms symbiont microbial communities from Max Planck institute for Marine Microbiology, Germany - Olavius geniculatus... ... | reverse complement strand
TAAAACTGTTCCTGAAAGTTACTAAGAACGATTAATGTTAGTCATTTTGTGAGACGACGATACATGACTGATGGTTGACTAGGCAGAGAACAAAAATGTGTGTCACTCAATGAGACGTTTTTAACGTTATATATGACCGTGAATTGGCACCGTGAATTCGCCGTGAATTTTGCGACTTTTCTATAAGTATGCCGTGATTTTTACACCTTTGCACCGTGATTTTCGTACAGCCCTACTAATTAGGACCATGAGTCCTCGAATATTTAGAGATGGGACAACCACCAATCGAAAATTCGAAACTTAAAAGTTACAATAACATCAAACAAAACAACATAATTTCTCAAAAATGTAAAACTAATGCTAGTAAAATAAATGGAATATTTAATATTAATTAAAAGTAAATTAAATTAAATAGTCTATGCGGGTACCCGGGTACCCGCGGCAGCCCTAAATAGCAGAAAACGATGTCGGCGCCAGTGGCAACACAATATGCGGTCGTCCGCATCCCCGTTGTCGTCGGTGTTTCCCGCCATAAACGTTACACTTGTAAAATTTAGCTGGTTGTGGCAATTTCAGCGTTGAAATTCTATAGTCTGTTGCCTGGGACTCTAAGCTCAGCCCGCGGCTATCGTGGATAGCCGAGATTGTCGATAGGGCTCATATCCGTTGTTCTCATGAGCTTTTTGATGTACATTGACCTAAACCTTGATCTTTGACCTGTCGACAGAAAATTAGCACGGGTTATTTTGGGGTACTTGTCCGCTAATTCACCCGCACCCGAATTAGTATCGTTAACGCTAACGCTGACCATAACTTTAAACCTGACCCTAACCCTAACCGTAACCCCAACCCTAACCCTATTCTTAACCTTATCCCTATTTTTAAACATAGTGGTCAATTCGGATGAATTAACGGCCAAGAACCTATTTTTGCCCTGGGAAAGTTTACGGGAATGCTAGTTTTGGTTGACCTAGACTTTCTAGTTCTGAAGCTATGCTACTGTGTTACTTTTTTTGGGTCTGATAACACGGACATCAGAATGCATACAAGATGGAATGGATTTCCCACGAATGAAGTAACTCGTTTCTATGAAGCGTATCTACACTAACTGATGTTACTGGTTAAACTTCCCGGGTTACTTTTAGTCTCGCGTGAGCTTATGAATAATCTAGCTCACACTCGTATGACATGTCGCCATGCTTCTTCAGCTGGCTACACTTTACTGTAGTCCGTGAGAATAAATAATAAATGATAAGCATGTCGTTTGGAGGTGTCGTAATAATTGTAAGTCCAAGTTTTACTTCATTATTTTTATCTTTATTCAATTACCATTAAAAAGTTAACCTATGTTCTCATTTTAACAGGATTAATAAGCTTCGCATTTCTGTGCATGCGCCAATCGCCAACTTATTGGCAAATTTTGTAACAGAATGATATGGACCAAACTACCAAGAATCGCTGTGCCTGTGCCAGTGTTGGCGTTTGTCTTGATGTTAAAGGCGACTGGTCGGAAGTAATCTGCATTCTGCAGTCGAACGTCGTAGAGCGTTAGCAAGACAAATGGAGCAATCTGTGAACGTCATCGTATACGATATAGCTTCGTGTCCGTCATCTGATCAACGACGAATGACACCCACATTCCACTTGATTTGATTTGTAGAACCTGCCGTACGACAAGTCTACGACAAATGATACAACACGTTATACCATTGCACAAAAATTGAAAGGCGATATCAAATCTGCAACACTCTTAAATGTAAAAAATGTTGTTTTTCGACAGTGCTGCAACTGGTCGAAGTACTGGACCTTGCGCTTAAGACGGCCCCCAAGCCGATAAAATCTGGTTTGTCCAATGACGTCTGACGTTAATCTTGGCCGGACTTTGCTGTTTGAAAATAAACGTCGTGTTGCAGCGATACACTATGAGTTGACATTTCTTTCACCTCAGTTTTCGTTAGTCTTCCTTTTTATGTTCTTTTTGATCTTGGCCTCCTCTCTCTGCCGCTACTGGACTGTTTATTGGATATTAACCGTATCTGTGCGTTAGGCCTACGCACATGTATGATTTCTTCAGAGCGAGTGGACGTTTGGAATAATTGTTGCGTGCACGTGCATTTACAGATGTCATATTTTTGACGTTATATTTGTTTTTTCTCAGCATTTATTTTAGTATACTGCTGATCTGGCGAAATAAACTTACTGCTATCAGAACGGTTTAGATCACTGAGCAGATGGCTACTGTCGCTAAGCCTGGTCTAGGCCGTGAATCTTGTGGCAGCTATCTCCGGGCTTACCACGTCAAGTGCTACAGCCGCCGACTCAATTCATGGGGCGATTCCAGCGATCGTCCCCACGACAAAACGCTTGCAAAAGCAACGCCCAATGCTCAGGCGTTCATTTCAATTCCTGACGATTTTTGCAGCAGTAAAATAAATCAATTTGTGTCCTACGTATCGGCGTCTTGTTCAACTTTATTGCGTGCAAGCAGGCTAGGCTGACATTATGCGTATAACTGAGATATATTGGAATGTATAATCTATAAAAAAGAAAACCAGAAAAGGAAGCAAAAAGAAGGAAAGGAAAAGGAAAGCTAACGGGGGGAAAGTGGAGGAACGGGTGAAGATAGCGAGGGAAACGAGTGGTAAGAGAGATCACCCACACATTTATTTCTAAAACTCGTCGCTCATTTACGTCACTATAATCATGTTGTTTGCTGAACTTTTCGATCTTTGCACGAGACAATCCTGTCTCTATCAGCTTTAGATCGAACAACGTTGTATCGATCTATTCTATACGTACAAATACATCAATTCAATTCTCTGGCTGCCTCGCACCGTCTGGCTACCGGCACGTGGTTTATATGGCTCCCGTGTGTAATCTGCAGCACAATACGATCTGGGCCCATTTAGCTGTATACTGTACAAGCTTATGCGTATGCTTCAAAGACGTTTAATATCGTCTCATTCATAAAAAAAAAACAAATTTTATGTTTTTATTGTAATTTACATTCAAGTAATGATTTAACTTAATGAAATTAGTACGTGCCTTGACTTGCTTACAATCTGGGCTAGTGTGTGAAGGTCAAACGTGGTGGATTAGAGCGGTGTTATGTCTGCTTGCTGTACCGCGGGTCCAGTTGTGCTGTTGAATTTTACGACAGAAATTTGTTTCGAGATGTGACACATGCAAAGTTTTATTAAAGACTAAAGCGTAGCTTATCGAAATATTGTAATATACAAGTTAATAAGAAGGCTGTGCTACTTACCCGTTTACTACCGGTACTATTCCAAAAGTCATGATTTTAATGTATTTTTGGGAACGGCTGGGCTGTCACCCAACAATCGTGTAATTAGATTTTCGTGGCAGCTAAGATCCCACTTTGGATCCATGAATTTAAAAACGGATGTTTATTATAGGCCTATATATAGCAGATTTTATTGCAGTCATTCTATTCGGCATGGCAGCACTGGTTTCGGTAGAGGTGTATGCTGTTCGCGCACTAATTTTCTGGCTACTGTTACTACACTGTTGTTGTTGTTATTACTAGAGTAATGCAGCATTTATTGCGTTACCAGAAAGAGCGTGTTATAGCCTGCCGGCGCGCCGACTTGCCAGAACGTCTATTTATCTCGTCTAAGTCGGTAGCGTACAACTTTACGACGACAATAACGCATACGGGGCCGTTAAATATTTTACGAACTCGGCGCTGAGAGTGCACTTCGGTTTGCTGGCCGGTCTCGCCGACAGCAAATCTTGCCAAACTACATTGCGACTTGGGGGACGATAGATCAGACGCGTCTGGCCGGCGTGCCGAGCGAGCTCCATTGCACGCCGCTATACAGAAACTCAGCCTCCTAACCCTGCACGTCAACTGGCTGCTGGGCGGTGGTATAGCTGCGTGGTTCAGTTGTTTGTTGTAGCACGGGCAATGGATTGCCATACAGAAACTCGGCGCCACCAAAGCAGTTTTTTTGAAGCCCAGACTCCCCTTTCTTTGATTTGTTTCGGATTTGTCGAACAACGTGTTGCAGAACAAGTGAAAGTACTAACTTTGGGTTATACAGAAACTCGGCTAGTAGAAAGCAGTTTGCTAGACAACTGTGGCCGCTCTATATGTTCGTGACGCTGAAATATGTGCAGCTCCAGGATGTAACATCTTTGTACTTTGACGTTTTTAGTTCTCAGCCAGTCAGCCAATGACGTAAACTTGATTGAAAACTTGAAATAGGCCTACTGCAGCTATTCCTGTATTCTTCGTTGAGTTTATCTACCCTATTTATATTCAGTTTTTTTTACTCTCTTTCTGTCGTTTTATTTTTTTTTTACTTTTTTTTCTTTTTAAAGCAATTGTGCATATCGTAGTAGTAATTGATCACACTTATTCTAATAACTCCGTATACATAATATTTTGTTTGACGCCGATAGTCGCACAAAGGTTATATTGTCGCCAGAAACTAGTCTACGTTGACGCAATGTAATAACCGAAAAGAAAAACACTGGCTCAAAGAAAACCACTATTTACGACTTTCGCTTTTCTTACTTACTTACTTGATGATCGATTTTGCCGTAGGGACCGCGAGTATAGACAGGATCAAGCGTTAAGCCAGAGGATACAGACAAAACATGTCGGTTTTTCTTTTAGTTAGTTTTTTGTTTCTAAACTTTTGGTAAAACTGGCGCATTTTTGAAGAAAGTACATCGTTAATGGTTTTTCAGCAAGTGTTATACCGTAACCGTATCTGAGGTTTTTGATAATGTTATCCTGGAGTTTTCAACAAAATTCAATGGCACAATGAGCATTGTCTAAAATTTTATTACATGGCGCTAAAAAAACTCCAGACATTAGTTTTAGCTACTTAGTTGTGGTTTTAGTTTTTAAAAGTGTTTTGCTAACCATTGTCTGTTTAAGTTTGTTTAGCTTTTGGATGTTTTATTTTTTGGTGTTGGTGTTGGTTTTTTGGTTTTTTGGTTTTGCATCTACGTTTGTTTTATGCAGCCTGAGATTCACTTACGTACAGGGTGTTCCAAACAACGGGACCCTTGTTTTAATTTTGCAATAACTTCCGCAAACTTACACCATTTTCGATAAAAATTGGTGTACATTTTTGGAATTTATCTCAAAATTAAAACAGGGGTCCCTTTTTTTGGAACACCCGGTACCTACTTACATTTTTCTGACTGACCGCTGATAATATGTACGCGTGTGTATAGTCGTTCCTGACGTGTACGATTGGAGTGAAGCACGTCGGTTACAACATGTTGGCGTACGGTGTCGCTAGCGTCGTCTCGACCCTGCTGTCAAACCACGCCGAGGGACGTCGAGTGTCTCGGGAGGCGCTCGTCGGCGTCGCCTCGGTCCTTCAGCTGGGACTTCTCGTCTTTCTGCTCGTCTGGATTCCACCTGACGACCTGTTCGGAGTCTACGTCGCCGTGTCCGCTTTCTCGGGCGTCTGCGACGGCTTCTGGCTCACGCAGTGCACTTGTGAGTATAGCAGATTTTATTGCTGAGTAATTAGGTCCGATGACGTTATTGACAAATGTATGGATTATGTTCAAGTGCTTACCTGTAGCCGATGCAATTTCTAGACGTGAAAGAAAATTTTTTTCACAGTTTAGCTAGTCTGACAACTTTTTATGTCAACTCTGCTGGCTTGTTGCATCAATTGAGTTGTGACTATAGACATCATGTATTCACATTTTTGTTAAGTTCTAGTTAAGTTTTAGTTACCTGTATTATTGAACTTATTATTTATTTATTGTTTATTTTGGTCTACCGGCATACACCTGTATAAATGTATACCTTGGCATACACACGGCTGTTTTATTAGAGCGGTGGTATATTCGCATCCTGCGTCGTGGGTTCACGTGTTCGCTGGCACGAATGATGAAACAAGTTGTTAGCCTCTTGTGTGTTTAGACCAACTTAGCCTTTTGCTCTTATTGGGACTAAAAACAGACGGACGCAGAGTGATTTTATGTTTTGTTTAATATCCATTAAACAGACAAAAACAAGATAATCGTCAACGGGAAAAAATAGTTAGGACGCTTGAGAAATCCCGAAAATATGAGGCCAACAAACCTGAGTGGGAGATGAGTACCCCGCCTGCGCCCCAGCTGGGGCATGGCTCCCTTTGCCTTTTTTTACAACAAACCTGGCAATACGTCTGCTTCACTGTGGAGTCATTTACGGTAGAGTCTTTTTAATAACAAGTAGATCTAGTTTACTAACCCTTTTCAGACTCGTCCTAGAATTTTCGTAAGTTTTTTCCAAGTTTTTTTCTAAGTCAGAAACTTGATTATGCGTAAGTTTTTCGCATGTTTGACTTGCAAAGTTTTGTACTTTAGGCCCATGATAACTTCAAAATCTCCTCTTTCTAGTTTATTTTACACACGTTTCGTTATGTCCACGAATCCACTGCAGTTCGCCTATTGGTAGGTGAACCTCAGCAAGTAAGGTAGTCTTCGCAAATCAGCAAACAGCATTAGGCCGAATCCGGTGTCTGCGACGTTGACTTATTTATGAAAGAGTGGTCTAATGGAGATCTCGTCCTGTGAGAACTGCAGGCTTTAGAGTCAAGTAGCATCAACCTGACAGCCTGACAGAGATCCATAAAAGTATCGCAGACGGCATGGCCCCATCATTTCACCAAATTACTCTAAAATATTCACAATTATATGAATATTTATCACTTGCTTTCCATCCGTTTGTTGTACGTCATTAATTTCTTCTGCCGTTGTCGTTCAAGTGACCGTCAAAAAGGTCGGAAAGGGTTTGTTGCTGTATTATTTAGGTCCGAGTTCGTCGAATTTTTTAATTCGCATATCTTAACGCAAAACTTTATTACGTGAAAGATAGTAAATTGTGCTCAAGCTCTGCTTTATTTTATTTGTTGAGGATTCGCTGTACAGCATGTCATAGAATATGTTATAGGCCTACCCCAAATCCATAATAACTCAAAAGCGTACAACATATTATCTACACCGTGGTCCATAAAAAACGTGCACCAAAGGCTGCAACAGCTGCCCAAAACCGCTGATGAGTGATGATTGGTGCTATTTTCATTTGGTTTAGTGACATCATTGATGTGAAAACGTTCCAAATAAAAAATATTTAAAAATCGATCAAAACACTGAATAAAAAACGTTGGCCATATTTTTTTTGGTTCAACTTCTTGTCTAATGCCTAATGTTGTAGGTGCAGTATACCTGGAACTATAATCTAAATAGATAGAATAGAACTGTAGGCCTATGCAATTTTTTTAACCGTGTGGTCATAAATATTTGGACTAAATAAACTGCCATCACTATGACCTATTAATTCGTTTCTATGGTTTCAAAAGTGCTTCACGAAGTGCTTGATGGGGTTTTCAATGCACGTTTTCAAATAAAATTTAAAAAACGTTGAAAAATTTTTTTTAAAAACGTTAAAAACGTAAAAACGTAGCAAGAATAATAAAACGTTTTTTTTACATCACGAGCGACGTAATGGTGTTCACACTAAATACGCTGCAAAATTTGGAGAGTGGCGCTAGTTTAAAACATTCGTGTTTTACAAGGTAGTGTAGCAACGCTTTTACGGTGTGATGGAGACTGGAAACTTTAGCAGTGTTTTATCGCAAATTGTTTGCAAAGTGTGGGAGTGAAAAAATTATTTAATCGACTAATATTTTGTTAAGATATAGACATCATTGTGGCGACAAGTAATCACAGGCTGCGCGGTAGCGCAGCACTGTCGTAAGGGTGACCAGCCATTGTCAGAAGAACTTTGCTGACTGTGTAATGGTATAGTTTAAATTTTTGAATTGTGATTAGTGCTTTTTTATATCTACAACCACGATGTCATCTTTACACTGTATATAAACTAAACAGTTTTTACATAAATTTTATTAACCACGGGCCCACGGTGTACAACGAGTTATACCGAATCGAACATTAAGTTGCACAACTCGTTAAACAACAAGCCTGCAAAAAGACTACAGTTAATCAAACAAGTGCAGTTTGCGCACTACACATTGTTGTCACTATTTATGAATTCTGTATCGTAATTAGAGCAACACAACGATTGCATCGCATTCAGATTCGTGCCGCTTTTCAGTGGATCAAACGTTGTTCTTTCAACCGTGGAACGCCGTTTCAGTGCAGCATTCTTTTCTCATCAATAATCTACGCTTGACTACGTTGCTCTGTAGTACTATTCAGAGTATTAATGGAATATTATTGAGACTGAGTTTTTTGGTCCAGATTTATTGGCTATTCGTCAATATTGATCGTCATTTACGAACAGAAAGAGCAGCTTTGTGTAGGCCTATACATCTTTTTTAGCAAAATACAGACTAATGAAATTTATCATCACCGTTTGTTTTTCGATATGGAAAGTTATCTGTGGTTCTTAGATTTTCACGACAATGTTGGTGGCAGCATTAACCACAACGAAGGCTTCCGCTGCTGACTTTCTCGTGTATGTGCTTTGCGCAAGGTCTGGTGACGGCGTGCTGCGCGGACGGAAGAGTTCAAACGCAAGTCGCGTTTTATAACTTCCGGTTCCTGCAGGGAGTCGGCCTGGCGCTGGCATACACATCCAGTGCACTGTTCTGTGTGTCCGTTCGCCTTTACGTTATCATTTCGCTAGTCATCCTATCAGTCGTGTTGTACGTCGTAGCCGAGTACCGGCTGCGACGAAACCACGCCCACCACACTTCCGGTTCCGGTCACGTGATGGACATAGAGCGGCGATGAAACGTACGACCTACGGGCGCAGCAGACTACAAATAGTCACATATCTGATTGGGTCTTTGTCGAGAGGGCGAAACTGCGTTCGTTTGCGTTGCACCTGGTTAGGTTTATACCCCATTTACACGATCGAGGAAACATCGAGCAAACGTAGAGCAAATGTATTCAAAAATACTGTTGCTAATTGCTCGACGTCTGCTCGATGTTTGCTAGCATTCATCCAGCTAGGTCGACGAGCTATGGTAATTAGCATGCTAATTAGGAGAACGGGCGGGTTCTACTGTAATTGGAAGGCCCGTGTAACACGTGATCAGCTGTTGGCTAAGCCTAGGCCTACATTATTTTGAGTCAGGGGGCGGAGTTCCATCAGGCCTGCTTGATGTTTGCTCGATGTTTGCTCGATCGTGTAAACGGGGTATTACACTCCACTGACTTTGACTGGCTGTGGATGATTTATTGTACAACGTCCTGTGCAGCAAGCGTACAACGAATGGAAAGTCAATAGCAAGTCTACAGCAAGTTATACAACACAAGTCTACAGAAAGTCACACCACAAATCGGTGTAGTGGAGTTCGGGCTTTTAAAGCTTAAACACCACTTGTTTCTATTTTTTGACGAACTACAGCTGTAGGGCGTCTTTGGCACAATGTGTCGTTTGTTTGTCGCTAACGGATGTTTTGTGGCTAAACGGTAGGTTGTAGGAGAAAATTTTTTTACAGGAGTAATTAGCCTTGTGCATAAAACTTAAGCACGCAAAATTTTAGGGATTTAATGCAGAGGGAACATTTTCAAATTTGGGGTTGAATGGATGGGGTAGGAAAAATTGGCGATTTTCAGCGGAAAACTGGCCATATGTCGAAAACGTTAAGAGATACGGCCAAGGTTACTATTAATCACTAATAGAAAGTAGCAGGCCTACGCCCTTTCAAATGAAATGAAAATCGTCGATCTTAGATGACCTTGAAAGTCAGTACTGCAACAGGAACTGTATAGGCCGTAGCGCGTTTTCCCTAGCGACAGCTGTGCTTTCTTGTTATATATTTGTTGGACAACAAGTCGTACAACAAACGATGCAACATCTGGACATGTTTGGATGCTCTGGGTGTGTTGTGGGTTTTCAATTTGATAAGAAATAGTGTCGTACAACTTGTCGTGTAGATTTGCTGAAAACTTCCGATTTGTAGTAAAGTTTGACAAACAGGTTGTTGCACGACAAATCCACAAAAAAACCGAAGCAAATGGAGTATGGGCCTTGAAGCTCCTCAAACGGATCGAGCGGATCGAGTGCGGGAGTCGTGAAGCTGAAATATTTATTTAGTCTTCTGATAGGATAAAGCGAGAACGCGTAATAGGATATATCCAACAGCGACACGTCTACTTTGACCAAATATTGACCGATTTTCACATTTCTTTACAGGTAAAATAAAACAAAGCAACAGTTAATGCGACTGCATTTAAAATGCTTTTCTACACGCGGTGACACAAACAATGATCCGTATTGATAATGCTGTTTTGGTCGGTGGAATTGTTGAAAACTAATAGTTACACGGTTGTGTGAGTTTTGCTGGTAGGGACTACCAGTAATGACCGCTTTGTTGAAAATTTTCTAGCTAAACTTGCCAGCGAAAGCGTTGCAAAATTCGGTCAGTTATTTGGGGAAGATATGAACAAGTGTTTGGTGTGTGGTTTTAGACAAATGATGGGATTATGTTTCTACATATTATGCAGTTGGTTTTCCGTTGGCATTGTGGGCTGTGCGTTACTTAGAATTAGACATCTATACCATTCACCCTCCTACAGACTCGTATTTGTGCGACGTGAAAATTCGCACTGTTCTTTGGACATCAGATGGAGCAGTAGAGTATATACACTGTGTCTCAAAAAACATTCCCGACATTTTCGACTGTAACTTGGAAATCAATTATCAATTTTTTAAAATTTTTGGTACGAATTTTTCTGACACAACTTGCCATTAAATGACCGTTTAGTTTCCAACTTCACCCAATGTATGCTTTTGCACCACTTATGGAAATCAGATCAAGCGAAATGTGTTTAAATAAACAGAAAACCTGAAAAAAGTCCTCGACATTATCGATTGTAACTTAAAGAAAGATAAGCAGATTTTAATAATTTTGGCAAAAATATTTCGGACACAACTGGTTATTAAATAAGTGTTTTAGTTTCCACCTCACCCACCATCTGCTTTTGCACTACCTGAGGAAAACAGACCAAGCATAATACGTGCTAAAATAAATGAAAAATCTCAATAAATTCCATCTATCCTAATCTGTGGGCCCAAACAGACGACCTATTGCAAGGTTTGACTGTCGTGCAGCAATTTTTTTACCAGATAAAGTTTAGGAATGTTTGTGAAGTCAAGAAGTGACTGGTACAGCTTGGATTGGTCTGGAGCAGAACTTTATCGATACTGCTGTTAATGAATGGAGAAAGCGTCTCCTTGCCTGTGTTCGCATAGTGGGCAAACACTTCAAGCAGTTTTACTGCAGACAGTTGAAAAATGGACAACTGGATGAATTGTCAGCCAAAGTGTCAGAAATGCGAACAAAATGTGTTTTACGCGTTATGTTAATTATTTAATTATATCGCATTGAATTGAAATAATATATCGCTGGTTGTGATTTCCACAGGTAGTGCAGAAACAAACGTTGGGTGAGGTGAGAAACTGAATTACCATTTGATGGCAAGTTGTGTCAGGAATATCCCTACCAAAAATTTTAAAAATTTGATAATTGGTTTTAAAGTTACAGTCGAAAATGTCGGGGATGTTTTTTGAGACACGGTGTATGTACCTAACTTTTTATGTGTTTGCGTTTTGTAATTCCACGTAACCTGCGTTGCATTAAACTGATTTTGGGTCACGTCAGAAAAATCCAATAAGTTTTATATGACGCCCAAACTCCATTCACGTCGACTTTTTGTAGATTTTTGACGCGTATGCTGTACAACGTCAATGGCACGATTGTCGTCCGTCTGTTTGTCCGTCTGTAACGGATGTATTGTGGCTAAACGGTGCGAGATAGGGCCTAGGTTGCTACTGATCACTAATAGGAAGTCGCATATTGGCTTTCAAATGACATAAAAAATTATTAATTTTGGATGACCTCGAAGATCAGTACTGCAACAGGAACTGTATAGGCTGTAGCGAGTTTTTAGCGACAGCTTGGGCCTCTTGTTTTGTTTTACAACATGCTGTACAGCGAGCTCTGCAAAAATCCTTAAACAATCGAACACTCCACAACGCGTCAGGATGGCGTATAAATAGCTCGATGTACGACTTCTTGTTCACCGAGTCTGTAACCAGTCGAAGTAGTGGAATTTGAGTTTAACTCGTACGACTAGTTGAGATGCGCGCAACGACCTCGTGTGTGATACCGCGGTTGCAGCAACTGCATCGTCATCGTCGTCATCATCATCGCATACCGGCTGACTGTCTCTCTGTATATTATGACGTCTGATTATTGCATTCCTTTACTGCCGTTATTATATCCGTATAGCCTCACCACCACAGTATATCGACCGCGGCTACCCTGTCTCTGCTTTATTCAGTCCAACTGACAGAGCCGTTCTGTACTCTCTCTGCAAAGGACGCTCTGTCATTATTAAGTTACCGGGTTTACTAGTACTACTATAAAATACTGGTTGTAACGACACTGGCGAAAGGTGAAACGTCGTCAATTAAAGGATAAAAATACGAAATAAACCGAACGAACCACGAGAGTGATTATGCTAAGGGATGCATCTCCAGGATGAAGTGGAAATTGCTGCCTTGACACTCGATAACGTAATTCAACATTTTGTTTTAATTTTTGCACGTTTGCCCGTTTTTTTAAAAAAACGTAATATGCTATTTGAATACAAAAAAAATCTGCAGGACACGCAGAAAATTATGGTACATTTGTATTTTTGTCTGCCACCTACACTATAACAACCAGAACCGGCCGGCGCGCGTGATCGAACAAGTAATTTGAGCCAAGCTCGTGAGACGCGCGACAGCCTTAGCAGCTTCTGTTCGCAAATTGTTTTGGTTTATTTCCAACCATTTTGTCGTAATTCACTATTTATGCATGCTTTTTAGCCAAAAATTGCAAAAAGCACTAAACCCCTTATTTTGGGGTTCAAGGTCAGTCAAGAGCTTCGATGTTAATACCACTAAAAAGATCGTAATCAGTGCTTGTTAGGATAAGTAGCATGTATGTGCCTATCTGTAACCGTTTTCACACTACACGAGCCAATAGTGGTAAAATAACCACTTTTAAGGGTAGTACCAATTTTGACACCCGCGTACGCTGGCCTTCATAAACTTAAAAGGTCGAAACTTGCAACGCTAAAATTTACGTTTAATGCTGAAAATTTTGTACGCAGGTTGTCTTGGTCTGTCTCTAGCCATTTCGGCGCAATTCACTCTTAAAATGTGTGCTGCAGCTCGAAATCGCAAAATGTCACTAATACGTATCCCTTATTTTGGGGGTTTAAGGTCATTCAAGGTCATCCATGTTAATATTTTAATGAAGCTCGTCACAAGTGTTTGTTATGATGAGCAGCATGTCTGTGACTCTGTGCCTATCTGTAACCGTTTTCACTGTATGCGAGCCAACAGCAGTGAAATACGGACATTTTAGGGGGTACCCTTAACCCAGCAGCATGTAATTTTGTCGCAAAAAAACTAGAGTTTTTGCCGTATTTTACAGTGAAGATTTCGCGATCTTAGCTTGCATCATTTTAATACAATACAGCAACGTGACAAACAGACAGACAGACAGACGGACGGACGGACAGAGAGACGCTCAGCGCCCAGGCCATGGCTAAGACGCGCGAAGCATTCCGTTGTCGCGCGTAAAAAGTAGGATTTTTGAAATATACAATGTACAGTAGGCCTAGGCCACGCTAGATACGTACAGGGTGGGGCAAAAAAGTAAGCTATTAATGTACATCAATGCTGGTTGATGACTGCAATTTTACTCAGTTAACTGCATGAGCATACAGACCAAAATATTTCAATTGTGCGGCCCTACAAGTTCTGCACTATTTTTTGAAAAATGAAAACGTACTCCGTAGCTGCACTTAAATCTTTGTGACACTTATTAGGTTTATAACTTGTACTTCACATTTTTCTGAAATACTTTAAAAATTTACAACTCTACCTGCAGATATTGTACGTTTTTGGATATTTATATTTTACAAGGTAGTGTAGCGACATAGTAAGTGTGCTGTGCATGCCACTGAGTAGCAAATTTTTTTCCAGCGTCTACTGGTGAAAAAAGTGTGAAAGATGGTCAATATTTAGCGAAGATATGGAAAAAGTACATTAGCTCACTTTTTTGGCCCACCCTGTATACAATGCCGACATTTGTATGAGTGTTTGTGCCTTTGTTTCACTGACACTGAAAGTCAGGGGCGACGGCAACTGCTGTGGCCTCGCATGGCAGAAGCGAATGGTTGAGGTTTGGGAGTCAAGAGTCCTATCCAGACTTCAGCCATAAAGCCCCCGGTTCAGGAGTTTGGTGGATAAGTGAAATCCTCCAAAAAAGTTTCAATCGAAGCGGTTTTATTGAGAAGTTATTTCTCATGGTGACGCACAACGCTGGATTCGACTATAGAAATCATTGTTGTCAAGTTTACGTCAAAAATTTTTCCAGCATAGTAAGAAAATCGCTATGACCAAAGCCATGACCTATAGCAACCTCGGATACGATACGCTATGAAAAGTGGCCATACCGAAGGCGTCGTCCTTGCCACTCTCCCCTCGTCCTTACATATCTACACCGTGTTTATTCTATTTTGCCTGCTTGATTGACACGTAAGTCGATCTGGTTGAGAATCGCGTTTTTAAATGAAAGAAAAATCGCTTCTTAATACGGTTTTCTGGACCAGTGCTGTGTACCTTGATTACGTGTTAAACAAAAACATTTTCAGAGGTCTTTTGCAAATGGTTTGCGAAAGTGCATTCTATTTTACACGCAACTACCGCATATCTTCCAAGTGGTGGCAACATGAATATTTTTCATTAACAATTTGGTAGCAAATTACAAAAAGAAATAAAGCAACTGAACAAATCAAAACATTTTTTCACATGTTTCAGTGTAAATAGTTCATTTGCACGTTGCTACAAAATAAAACAGTAAACACCTGCAACATTAAAGAAAAGTTTTAGGCCTACTTGTTTATTGTATTTTTGCAAACACCAAACCAACGTTCAGAAAGAAATCGATTGCATTGCCAGCACGTATTTTACGGCGCACTCCTTCAGTTGGATTGAGCATAATTATAAATGTCGGCCGTTATTTGACGACAGTATTTATTTTATGTGTTTCTTGCGTATTGCAATTAGTTGTCTTTTGTCTGGTTGAAAAATAGCAAATAATAAACATGATTTAAACATGATTTATTTGGTAAATCCTCGCAGCAAGTGCTGTTATAATCGTTACTTAAACAGCGTTCTCGGTAGAACTGGGCCAGTCTGCTCTCCCACAGCGAGCAATTACGAATATATTGTCTTACGGCTACGTTTTGCTGTGTACTGTCTGTGCTCTTATGCTGCAGCAGAATTAGTAGTAGATCTTCTTTTCGGAAAAAAGTAATCGTTCATTTAGTCGACTGATTAAAAGGTACCACATGCAGATTACAATAAACGTCATTGCAGTAAAATTGCTTAAAGTGTTGGCCCACTATGAAAACACATGCAATGGGACGCTTTCTCCGTTCATTGACAGCAGTAATCGATAATGTTCTGCTTCAGACTAATCCAGGCTTGTACTAGTTGCTTCTTGACTTCACAAACATTCCTAAACTCTATCTGGTAGAGACACTGCTGCATGACAGTCAAACATTGTAATAAACCTGCTGTTAAGGCCTACAAATTAGGACAAATAATATTTATTGACGTTTTTTGTTTATGTCAACACATAGGCTATTATGCTTGGTCTGGTTTTCCTAGGTAGTGCAGAAGTAGGCGTTAGGTAAAATGGAAACTAAAACATTTACTCAATAACCAGTTGTGTCGGAAATATTTTTGCCAAATATTATTGAAGTGTGCTAATCTTTATTCAAGTTACGCTCGATAATGTTGGGGATGTTTTTTCAGGCTTTCTGTTTATTTCAACACATAATTATTTCGTTTGATCTGCTTTCCCTTGGTAGTGCAAAAGCATACATTAAATGAGGTGGGAAACCGAACGGTCATTTGATGGCAAGTTGTGTCGGAAATATTCGCACCAAAATTATCAAAATCTGATAATTGGTTTTCAAGTTACAATCGAAAATGTCGGGGATGTTTTTTGAAACACAGTGTAGATGTACAATATAGAGTACATTGACATGCTTTTTCCTGTGTAGTGCCAGCAAAGTGTTTACTTACAACAATGTACACACTTATGATTCACGCACAAGGCACAATATCGTCATGGAACCAGACGAAACGATTGCAGAACAACACGTAAGCTTTAAACAAATTAAATTATCGTTTCGTGAAAACTGTGTCAAAATGCACGTTACTGCCTATAAAATGTGGTTATGTCTACATATGGCAGCATTGGTCGTGACAAACGTCCCAGAGGCGTATTCGCAAACGCAAAAATATACATTTCAGATGTCTATTTCAAACTTGTTTAAGGTTAACGCCCCCTAAAAATAATTTAAACTTTATTAGCATTTATTTTCTACAAACTGTAGACATATGTTTTAATACTGCAAGAGGCCGAAGAAAAGGTGTCAGAAATATGCCCCTGAAACGTCAAATATTCGAGAGACGTTGTTCTGACAACTCTCGATAACGCGCACGAATGTCTGTCTACACAGTGGTAATAAAAGCAACAGTTACGCAGCAATCATATTCCATCGATGGACCCGATTCATATCTCCAGAAACCAACGGCGCCGCCTTTACAACGATTTACTGCGACAATAGAGATTGCAGTTACGGACGAAATGACGTTGTTACTATACACACGATAAGCAAGACGATGATGTACGGCATCGATGGATAACAAGATATGCCAGCGGCGTTGTGGACCAGAAACAAAGTTGGGCGCAGAAAATTGTCATTTTCCGACAAGCAGCTAAAAATTTCCACAGCAAAATTAAGCCTTATAAGTATCAAGGCGAATTTTAGATTGCATATGTAAAAAATAATCTAACGTTTACTCATACAGTACATCTGCTTACATAAAAAATTGCACTTTAAAATTTACTTACATATTCATATTAATGCAAGAGTGTAAAAATGACAAATTTTATTCTGACGAAAAAAATTATTTTCCGGCAGGTTAAAAATAAGCAGAAAAGAACAGTTGCCCCCTCCCCAGCCTTATCACAACGCTACTAAAATATGAGGTTCTATACGCAAAATTACTACTGTTCGTTGAACGCATTTCGGATCCAAGTTTTGGAGCTTCACATTTAACTTTGCAATTTTCGAATTTATGTCGCTGGTGTAATTTGGCCTATAAGACGACTAGGCTCATATACAAATAAGTTCATCTACGACAAAGTCGCGATGATTATCTGTGATCACTGGGTAAGTATACAGTATATAAAACATTGCGAGCATGTAACAGAACACTGGAAAAACACGTAAAAGGCGTTGTTAAATTACGATAAAATAAACAGAAAAACTCTTGAAAGCAATTAAATGATAGTGGTGTATGATTCACTTTTAAACTTTTGCACTGATCGAATTCCAAGTTGAATAATACTGATAAAAAATATTGCAACTTCCTGGAGAAAAAAACCACAATGACAGATCACATTAAAAGACTTAATTGGAAATTGTAGCTTTAAGCGACATAAGTATACTGGCCTTTAGATGGTGCGTTTGGTATAGGGGGATAAGAAAACAGGGTTAGTTCAACATTGTAGTATAGTAGCTCGCTCAAATGAACGGGTTTCTTGTCCGTTAATTCACCCGCACCCGAATTAACTGCTAGGGTTAGGCTTATGGGTAGGGTTAAGGTTAGGGATTGGGTTAGGGTTGAGATTAGAGTTGGGGTAAGGGTTAGAGTCAGGGTTATTGTTAGTGCTAGCGTCAGCGTTAACAAGAATAATTCAGGTGCAGGTGAATTAACAGACAAGTATTGCTGAACGTATACCTCTGATGTCAGCAATTAAGTCTACCAATGAAGTAAGCGTACTGGACAGAGTGCGTCGCACAAATAGTAGGCCTACGCGACCATTCCTATAATCCACTGTTTTTGTAACGGTAAAAGTCAGGTACATCGCATACAGCGACAAGCATCGATGACGTAATTGCAAATGACAGCAGCAGCAGCAGCAGCAAACGTCGGAGCGATGACGGCATCAATAGTAGGCGTATCCAAGCTGAGGGACGCTTTCACCATACATGAGAGGTCTGGAAGGCGAACCTTTGCCGTGATCTATGGACAAAGGCGGTGTCTAATGACCATTTTATGCACTTTGCAATTGCAACAGTTTTCTGGACGAACTGTTCAAAAACCCGGCGTAAACCGTGGTCGTTGACCGTAAAATCCACCAAGGTCAATAACATTTATGTAAATTTCAAGTCATATTTTTTGCTCAGTATTGGACGTGATATCACGGTCACATATATCCGTGTTTACAGCGCAAATGGAAATAGGGGCTTTATAACCGTAGCGCCGCTTTTGTATCCTAACCCCAAGTTTAGACTTATCGACAACAGCAAATTTACTATACGATATAATATGATATAATGTGCATAACGTGCGCTATATAAAAGCCGACGATGGTGACCAGCCCGCAAATGGCCAATTAAGCCTAACAAAAAATAAACGTAGGCCTAAAACCGACGAAGCAAGTTGCAAAGGTCCGTGAAGGCACTCAATGGTGGAAAGGATTTAAACAGCGAAATGTGTAAAAGTAAAAATAAAACGAACGACGTTAAAAGCAAAAAAAATGAAGAAAAAATGGCTTGGACTGATCGGAAAAAAGTCGCCCGCAAGCATATGTAGACCCTATACATGTCGTTCGTTGGTCACTCATTGATGAACGATATGCAGAGATCAGCGTCCAACGAATAGAACGTTTGTCGTCATAATAGGTCTAGGCTACGTCCCGTTTAGCGTCCATTCGCCTCGCCTAGGCATATCTCAGAGTTAGTAGCTAGTTACTATGACGTATAGCACACTCCAGCATCAACGATTATAGAAGATTTAAAGTATGCCAGCAGTTCTGGTCACGGCCAGACCCTACACTGTTACGCAGAACTCGCCGTTTCTTTTCCGGCGCCGGCGCTGCTGGCCGTAACCGTCACCAGTCATCATTTTGACTACCCACGGAGGGATGGCCTTGGTGGTTTGGTCAAATATTTTAACGTTATATCAACTTTTATTTAATATATCTAGTATATATGGGTGACCGTTCGGTCACCCATCGCAGTATTAACCTGGCTTGACGTAGAGCAACTTGACCCTGTGATGGGATCAACTGTGTTACTGAGGCTCAGACTCCACCTATTTTGATCTGTTGTAGATTTGCTGGAGAACAAGCTATACAACATATTGACCGTTTGTAGCAGATCCACAAAAATAATGTCCATTAACAAGAAGCCCAGCTGTCGCTAGGATAGCCGACCGTACTGGTTATCAGTGACCTTCAAAGTCATCCAAGGTCGATGACTCATTACATCTGAAAAGCTGTATACCACTTCATATTAGTGATTAATATTTACCTTTGTCGTATCTCTCACCATTTTTGAGATATGGCCATTTTCCGATGAAAACGCACATTTTTATTTATTCAACCTCAAATTTGAAAATGTTCCCCTTGCATTAAATCGCTGAAATTTTGCATTTTTAAGCACAGGGCTAATTATTCTTATGAAAAGTTTTCATCCACGACCTAACACTTAGCCACAATATATCCGTTACGAACGACGGACAAACAAACGGACGGACAGACAGACAACAACCGTACCAATAGCTTGACCATTACGTAAGTACGATCGGCTAAAAAATTTGCAACATCCGAACGTGCTGGAAGTGTACAGTGTGTTGTGCGACTTGTTGCTTAGAGATTAGTTTAGGCCTCAGCAGTCAGTCATTGTAACAAAGAAATAGTCAACATACAGAGTCTGGAAAGGTTTGGGTTTTCAACAAATAAAACTAAAATAATAATATATTATGTAAGTGGGTCAGTCAATTTTCGTCTTAAATAAAAATTATTTTGTACGAAAAACTGTCCAATATATTTTTTCACTGCATAATTTAATGGTCACTGAAGTGCCGATTTTGCTCTCTTATCTAAATCCAAATTGAGTAGTTCACAGGGACTGCGTCAAAATGTTACAAACTATAATCGCCAAACATGTCTTCATAAAGCAGCACACGAGAGACTGTAGTTATCATTTTTATGCGAACACGATCGACACATTTGAAAAAAAAATAAAAATACTTTCTGCTAAAGACATAGTTTCTGACATTACAAAATTACATAAATCAGCTGAGTTTCGATGACAAATATAACGACGACGAATGACAAACCTAGAATATATCACAAACGTCTGTATTGGTGCGCTACCGCTAACTGACAAAACGCACAGATATTTTCTTATTTTTCTTATGCACAATAATCACGAACGAGTTATCGCCGATGAGTGAAGTATAGCCGCAAAAACGCACAGGAGTCCTATTTCGCATTTGAAATATGCCCGAATGTTGCAAAAGTAAAACCACATATTTGTGAATCACACGAAACATTTTTTGCCGGTTTACTAAAATTATTTTACTCTATTTCTATGTGAGGTAAGTGTATATCGTCGAGTTTATTGTCAAGTTTTAACTGTCACATGTCTAAAATGGCACAGAAATAAAGTTGATGAGTATTTGTTAAATTCTAGCAATTCGTTTCGGAGTCCACTTCTTCATTCGGACACAGTTAAAAATCGAGTAGCGATAGTAATATGTTTATCATTAGTTGAGTCGTGTAGTAAGGTGTAAAAGTCTGATAAGCGTACATTTAGTTAGCGTAGTCTTGGTTGGTGTCTTCAGTATGATCATTCTTTTTCGGATGTTTTCCTGTCGGTGGCGCCTGAAGTGTTGTCCTGTTCGGGTGGATCTATTCCGGTCTGGCTGTCAGAAATGTCGCCAGGGATTTCAGTCGGAGCTGCAGTGCTGGTTCTCTGGTCTTCAGCACCGTTTAGACGCGACGATCTTGCATCGCTCGACTGCTCGGGCGGCAAGCCTTTCTCGGCCAGATCTGATCCACGCATTGACACTCTCACTTCAGATGTCCGCATCTTCAGCGGCAGTAGCAGCAGCGGTACTGGTTCTTTGTTCGTCTCCTTCGTCGACCCTCGACATTCTCTGATCATCTGACGACTCGGCCACGCTTAAACCACGCGACTCAGCCACGTTCGACCCACGCGTCGACGATCTTTTTTCAGCCTGGCTTCCAGAGCGTTCCAGATTTTCAGCCGGTTCTCCAAAACTAACCCGCTGCTCGCCGTCGGCGTCTGCTTTTGATGATCTCCCACCAACTGGATGCTCGTCCACGTTCGAAGCAGGCACTGACGTTCTTCCTTCAGCCTGGCTTCCAGAGCGTTCCAGATCTTCAGCCGGAGCAGCAACGCTGGCTCGCTGTTCGTCGCCTCCATCCACTGCTGATGGTCTCGCACCGCTCGTCTGCTCCAGACTTTGCTTGTCCACGTCTGAAGCGCGCGTCTCCGAAGCACGCATCGACCATCTTGCTTTATTCTGGTCTTCAGCTGTTTCCAGTTGTTCCGCCGGTCCTGCGGTACTGGCTCGCTGCTCGTCTACCCGCGACTGCCTTGCACCATCGTCTGACTGTTGCGCTGTCTCGTTCTCACGCGTGGATGATGCTACCTCGTCCTGCTGGTCTGCAGACGGCAGGTCCTTGTCACCGGCTGCGGCGGCAGCACTGGGTCGCTGTCTGTCGTCAGCGCCATCTCCCTGTGACCGTCTTGCACCAGCATCACCCGTCTCTTCCTCTTCCTCTTCCTCCTCCTCTTCCTCCTCCTCGTGTTCCTCGTCTTTCCGTTCTTGTTCCGGCAACGTCTCTGCCATGGCGTGTTCCTTCTCCATAAGCGCGGCAAACCTGCTGCACGCGCCCGACGCCCGGCGTTTGCTTGCCGGCAGCGCCAGACAGACAACCATCTGCTCGGCGTCTGGTATCGTGTTCCGCGGCAGCGTGTCGACGTCGTCCGACTCGTCGCCTGCCGCCAGCAGGTCGACCCCGTTTACCTCATGAACGTACGTAGTCAGCGCCTCGAACTCGTTGTCCTTCGCCAACTTCATCAGTGCGACCGTCGGCGCCGTCGGCGAGTCCGACATCTGCATCAACACAACACGTATGACATCGTATATACGCCACCAATGATCAGCAAATGAATTAAACGTGGCTATGGCTTTTTATAAAAAATAACCCTAACTGTTACCATTATACACAGATAAAGGCGTTTTGCTTTAACCCTAACTAGCCAAACAAGTATTTGTTTAACCTATCCCGGAGAAACGAAAAGGGACAGTCAGGGACAGTCTCTGTTGCTTAATGTATAGCCTACGTGCAAATGGTCAGCTGTTCAGACGGTTACGGGTCAGTGATCTGACCGGTCACAGACAGTAAGGACAGTAAAGGTTGTTGTGGCTAAAGAGCTGGCCTTTTTTTTCTTTTGGGCCCTGTGTGGCCAGATTATTATTGTCTGTTTGTTCGATTGCTCTGCTGGTCGATTGCTGTTTTATTTGTTTTTTTTTTGTTATGCGTTGAATATAATCTCTTATTGTTAAAAATTTAACCAATTGTCTCTTTTGATTGAGCTGGCTATAGGCCTGGTAGGCCAGCATAGGCTAAACACTGACTACAAATTCGTAACAATCTCGGCGGTTGGTTATATGCGAGATGGCTTATCCGCTGACAGTGACTCATCCATTTTGTAACCGGGTTCGACGTAGAGTAACTTAGGCCTAATTGATGGAGACAACGCGTCAGCCACTACAGCAAACCGCCGCCGACGCAGGGATGAAAATTTGGCGATGGAGACAGCGACGAGGACGAAATGTGTAGCTCTGGACGAAAGCAAAACTGCCGTGGCTGAAACGTAAATATCCGCGCAATTGAGACTTCGAGACGACGACCGCGGAGCGTGCGTGAAATGTAGAAATAGAGGTGGCAACTCGGCGTAAATTTGTGTTAATTACTGGACGAATTCGGAAACGAGATTAACGACGCCGTTCGGTCGCCGCTTTCCTAGGCCGAAACAACATAAAACAACGATAGCAACAGCAGCAGCAGTAGCAGCTATGCTGGCAGCGGCGTAAGACACGGTGAAAATTCATATTCTTGCAGTAATGCTTTAGACACCAACAAAGCGTTAGACCCCTAACAGAATTTGTCACATTTATGACCATGGCTTGTTATAATTTACGAATCGTGATTTACAGAGAAATTTTGAACATGAAAATTGCACGAGTTGTCATACTTGTTGCTGAATCCAGAGGACATAATGCTTGTCACGCAACGTACAGTTGAAAAATCCCAGCTATCAAAGGCCTTTATTCAAAATTAGGGCGGTTAAGCGACGTTTGTTTCTGGTTGTTTTTCGGCTAACGGTAGAAATATTTGGCGCCTTTACGGCTAAAAAGAATTGGTTTGGCGGCTAAATTCGACCGCTTAGGTCTAACGTGTATGGATCGCGTATTATAGCGCAGGCTGAAAACGTCGGAACTATTGCTTGAAAACAAGAGCCGTTTATTTATAGCAAAATTTAGCAAAATTCAGCGCTGAAACAAAAAGCACACGAGCGATTTGCTGACCTTCAATCAAAACGTTTTTTTTCGTATTTTCGTCGCTACAATCCAGATGTACTTGTAAACGTCGAAGGAGTTTTCCGCGGCTAAAAGACGTGTTATCTATTCGAAGTTGGTGCACCTTAATCGTCCGGTAACGGAAAGATTTCGGTTTCGATACTCAGTTGCAAAACCCCAGAAAACGTTCTACATCGTGGGCCATAAAAAACGTGACACTTCACTTGTGTCCATATCTTTGCCAATTACTGATTTCAAAATTCTTTCACAAACACACTCATTGGACAATTTGAAATCAGGTGATTATTAAATATCCGACCACACCGTAAATGCGTCTCTACACTACCTTGTGAAATATAAATGTAAGCAAAAACTAACGACGATGACAAAAATGAGGTAAATAAAAAAACACTTTAAACCAACATTGCGATGAATGATTTGTATGACACTAGACTGTGAATATACTAGATGTGTTATACCCGCACGGTCTAGTGCCATACAGACCATTCACTGCAATGTTGGTCTGAAGTGTTTTTTTTCGATT
>Ga0209367_1002572_pt1 | contig 24045 bp, 17 predicted proteins | sample WorMetLIZISLAND2_FD_187412 | JGI IMG/M metagenome (GOLD analysis project Ga0209367, IMG submission 187412) | Marine gutless worms symbiont microbial communities from Max Planck institute for Marine Microbiology, Germany - Olavius geniculatus... ... | reverse complement strand
CAAATAGCCAATTTTCTATCCACAGTAACAACTCACCCCCAATACCATGTGCAGCTAACTTATGTAGTAATCGCTTATGTGGCACCTTATCAAAAGCTTTTTGAAAGTCTAAATAAATAACATCCACCGGATACCCAGAATCTACGTAATTAGTAACTTCTTCCAAGAAAACTAATAGATTTGTTAAGCAAGATCTATTTTTGACAAAACCATGTTGTGTATTTTTTATCAATTTATAAAGATTCAAGTGGTCTATAACTTTATCCCGTATTAGAGATTCCAGAACTTTACATAAAATTATTGTTAGACTTACAGGTCTGTAATTAGCAGAATTACTTATTTTACCCTTTTTAAATATAGGCGTCACGTTTGCCAATTTCCAATCTTCTGGAACATCACTTGTTTTCAACGATTTATTATACAATTCAGTCAAAAAGACTGATATTTAATCAGCTATTTCAATGAGCATTTTACTGCCAACTGAATCAATACCTGGCGCCTTATTATTTTTTAATTTACACAATTTATCTTTAACAGCATTTGAATCAATCGCAAAACTACTTAAACTCTGAGATTTATCCGCACAGAATACATTTTTAACTGTTGGGAGATGGTTACAGTCCTCTCGTGTAAAAACCGTGCTGATGCGACTCTACCATAATTTCAATTTCGATTCGATAGCGGTACGATATCAAATACCTTGCATGCATTTGCCATTAAAATTTTTTTTCAGAAAACTAGTAAGACAGTTTTTAGCCAACCGTAATTGAGTAACGGTCGAGTTTATGGTACGGTTGTCGTCTTCCGTCCGTCGTCTGTAATGGATGCAGTGGCGGTTCTACCCCGTAACATCTGAAGGGGGCACTGCCCCATGGCGAGCGCGGTAGCGCGAGCCTATAACGGTGGTCTAGGGCAGAGTCCCCAGCGGGGTCCAGGGGCAGAGCTGAAGTACTTTTGGTTTTTGGACGTTCAATGGAAGCCTCAAATTTGTCAACTTTTCTACAATTTAGAAACGCAAAGAAATCAGATATTTGTCTTATCTTTGCAAAAAATCATGGGTGGCCACGAAACAGCCTACCCGGCCCGGGCCTAAAACCGCCGCTAAACGGATGTATTGTGGCTAAGCGTTAGATCGTGGGGAAAAACTTTATACACGAATAATTGGCCCTGTGCCTTAAACCTAAGTACGTAAATTTTTGTAAAATTTCAGCGACTCAATGCAAACGAAACATTGTCAAATTTGGGGTTGAATGGACGAGTTGGTTAGAAAAATGTGCGTTTTCAACAAAAAACTGGCCATATCTCGAAAACGGTAGGAGATACAGTCACTAATAGGAAATAACATTCGCCCTTTCAGATAAAATAAAAATCTTCGACCTTGGATGACCTTGATCGAAGGGCACTGACAACAAGTACAGTCTGCTATCCTAGCAACAGCTGGGTTTCTTGTTCTAAGTATTCTCACATTAAGCTGAGACTAACCTAGCTACTTGGTTTTAGATGCATCTTGAAAATTTTGTTGCACCGTTACATATATCTGTCAAGTTAGCAAACAGAACAAACAGAATCTGTCCAAATTGACAATCAGCATAATTACAGCTAAATTTTAGTGTATTTTCAGAATAAAACAAACATCTCACAACCATGATCATGCTCAGATGGTAAATATTTTGTGCAATATTCACTGGAAAACAGAACTATGCTATGAGTCAGCACCATAAATATGCCAAGGAAAGAAGATTACATGGTTTTCATGGTTTTATTGTGAAATAGATCTAATGCAGACTCTCCCTGTTAAAAATTATAGAACTGTGCCAGATTCGTAAAAAGTAATAAGACCCTGTACATAATAATGGGGGCTTATGTTTCTGCTTTGTTTCTTTTTCTTTGTTTCTTTCTTTTACTTTCCACTTCTCCAAAACCAGAGAGCGGACCAGGACCAAAACTGGAGATAAAAACAAAACCTTACCTGGAAGCAATTTATGCCAAATTTCAGCAAGATCCTTTGAAGGGTTTTACAGAGAGGGCCACCATTTTACCACATTTTAAATTGATGGTTTAACAAATAACCAGCCTAAACCAAGATAATCAAACTTATGGCGCCAGACAGCCTCACACTGCACCCTGCCCTGCATTTCTAGTATGAAAATGTAATATGGGTTTGGTTGTAGACCACAGTGTTTAGACAATCAGTCATTTTCACACAGTTCATTTCATTATGTGAAATAAAAGTTCATGCAGAACAAAACTCACGTTAATAAAGATCGAATAAATGGTGATTATGAACAACAATAATAGCGTGCATGACTAACACAAAGAAGGATGTACTAGTTATGTAACAATAACTGTCAACCAATGAAGTAATAATACTCATGACAGATGCACTGCAGTTCTTATTAAGAAAAGAACAGAATTATATAGAAATCTGCGAAAATAATCAACTTATTAAACAAATTTGTAACGAAACCTATCAATAATACAAGTAGCATTTAAAAAAAGTCCAATAACAGATTGAGCAGAAAGCATCTCAAATGACACCATCCATACTGGAATAAATTATCGTAGTGATTGAAGCTTTATATAAGAACATGCAATGGTAGGAGTGGTATTACTACATGTACTTACATTTTTTTGTTTAAATAGAGTACTTTCAGACTTTTATAACCATTTACAACACAAGAAAATATAATGCATCATACAAAAAAGCTTGATATTTAATTATAAACAGAAACAGTGAGATGCATCAATTGTAACTGATCTATGCTGTACAGCGTACACACCAGCTTTTGACAGTGTAGGCATAATATCATTCACAAAAAAAACAGTATCTCACAAAAAATTTTCATCAACAAAACAACATACCTGTTAAGATTAAGATCTGCCACTAACCAAAAAGCCAAGACCAAATAAATGCAGGCAACAGTATGTGACATTACAGAAAAATTATCCAACAGATGATAATAATATTCAGACAGAGACAAAGCAGTGTATGCGTCACTAGCAGTTAAGTGTATGCATTACACATACACATGTAGATTACAGATGCACACAATTAATGCTAGCACCACACATTTAGCGGAAAACATACTACAAAACCTTAACAAGACCACAGATTAGGACAAGAGAAGATGTGGAAAATAGTAATGTTGCCAACCACAAAGCAAAACGGCCCAAATGCAAATCCCAGAAAAACAAAGAAAAGTTACAACAAATGTAAATATTTATTACACTTAAGTCCATCCCATTCCTGTGATAGAATCATGCGATTGTTTATTTCCATTTCTACATATTAAGTTATGCGGTGCTGTAAAACCTGGCATTGTTATATACAGCAGCTAGCAACTGTGCTAAACCTTGCATGTTGTGCTGTATGTGCAGTGGTATGCGCGCTTAAGCTGTGTCTGTGCAATATTGTACACATGCATTGGAGCAATCTGTTTACAATAATAACAGACATCATAATCATTATTAATTAACAAATGTTTATGTAATACACATTCAACTTTTTATTTTAAAAAATGGATAGAAAATCTTCCGCATTGCCAGAGTAAAATTAGTTGAATTTGGACCCACATCAAGCATGAACTCGCATTTTTACGGTTTTTATGACAACATAGCACAAATTCCTTGTCCGAGTCTATTTGATGTTTTGTTTCAGATAATTCACTGAACTAACAGTTCTTAGAAATTGAACTGTAAACAACTTGCCAGAAATCATGGCCCAGCATATAAAGGGTGGTGCAAAATAACGTGAAACATTTCATTTTCATTCTTCATACTGCACATCGAGCACATGTGGAACCCTAATGCAACACGATATCAGCAATTACACAATCAATCAAAAAAGTGACCATGCTCACTGCATGATGGACATTAATCATTTCATAAACTGTCAACATGTTGATCAACATAAAGCATGTTTCACTTTTTCATGCCTCACCCTGCAGATAGCAGCCAAACTACAAATCAGATGAAAGTCTTTTAACAGAACACCATCTATAAGAACAAACACTGAGAAACTGCTAAAATGCTGGCATTTTCTGAGTCCAAGCTGAAGTTCACTATACATAACTGCGTTGCAACTAAGGATTCTGTATACATTAACACTGACAGATCATGCCACACAATTTCCGAAAACTAACAAAAATGCAGACAATCATTTATGACGCATCACTGTAATTTGAGCTCAGCCACAAAGTATTTTACGCATGTTAATGTGTGAAATTACAATTGATTTTTCTGGCAAACACTATCTACCGGTAATGTACATTCTTCTATGAACACAGTGCTTTCATATGTTTTCCTTACTACAATTGTAATTATACACTTTATAATGCTCACATTTCTTGAATTGATGGATCTACAGGTAGCTGAAACACTGTTGCATGCAGAGTGCTATATGCAAACTACAACTGGCAAATGCAGAACACCGTGACATATGACATTCATGTAGGGTGGTCCATAAAAAAAGTGGAACTTTACTTTTGCCGACAGCTTCGCCATTATTGACCGATTTTCAAAATTCTTTCACTGGCACACTCTGCAAACAATTTGCAATAATGTGATTATTAAATATCGCACCACACTGTAAATGCGTTTCTACACTACATTGTGAAATATGAATGAAATATAAATAATAACAAATAAGCATTTTGGTAAATCAACAAAAACACTTCACACCAACATTGCAGTGAATAATCTGTATGACATTAAACTGTGTGGGTCTAACACATTCTAGTGCCAAACAGGTCATTCACCGCAATGTTGGTCTGAAGTGTTTTTTTCATTTGCCTAAATGTTTGATATTAGGGGCCTATTGCTAGTCTTTTTTCTGACATTTATATTTCACAAGGTAGTGTAGAGCCATATTAATGGTGTGGTGGGATATATAATAATCACATTATTGCAAATTGTCTGCAGAGTGTGCCAGTAAAGAATTTTAAAAATCGGTCAATAACTGGCAAATATATGGACAAAAGTAAAGTGCCACATTTTTTATGGACCACGGTGTATAATGTACAAACAGTGCAGCAGCTATACACAATGGCAATATACAAAAATAGCAATAATTATGTTTGATGCCGTACGCCATGCAAGTTTATAGCGAGAATAAAGCCTGTTCGTCCTCAGCGTTCTGCAGTGTGCGACTGCCACGAGTGGGCGTGGCAGCATCACTGGATGTTGCTGTTGTTGACGTGTTGGCTTCCTTCTCTCTCGTCGCCAGGAAAGCATCAAACTCAGAACTCGTCGCCGTCTCCTTCGGACCTTCGTCATTCATCTGTCGCAATACAAGATCAATTGTTTAAAAGTAAAAAATATCAAACTTGAATGACGGAACAAATGAAAAACCAGAGAATGACTAGCAAATGCAAACCTCCCCTAACGGTGACTAAGATTTGAGCTTTGAATTTCCAGTGGCACTTAACAGTGCACTCATCTGCAGTTGTCATAAGTTATAAGGCCTGGAAATTTGCCACAACAATCCTTGCATCTAACCGAACTATTTTTACATACATTTAAAAAAACTACAAATTCCAAACATTTCTTGAAAACTCAGCCATAAATTCTTAACATAATTGCGCTAACAGTCCAACATATCTGAAAATTGAGAAAAAGTTAAAACCACCATTGCAGCGCTGCCACTAATATAATAACAAAAATTAGAAACTTTAGGGACCTCAGAACTTGTCAAAAGGGACCTAAAAGTGACCAAAAACGGACCTAAATTAGGCCTAATACGAAACCAAATGTCACTCGTGACCAACCACATTGTGGTCATTATTGCTCCTGTACATGACCATACTAGACATCAAAAATGTGAATATACTAACCAAAGGCATGTAACAGTTCAGTTCTAAATTCTAAACTGTTCACTGTAATAGTATTGACACAGCTGCATTGAACACGGTGCTCAAATGTGTCTATTGTCCAGACCATACTAAAATGTCGATCAGTCTTCGGCTTTTTAGCGAAGTGCTCCAACAATGTAACCTTGTGTTTATCGACCCATTTTTACATGTCATTTGTTGCTTTAGCTGTTTTTCTCTCCTCTGCACGTTTGAGCTGAGCTGTTTCAAGCAGTGTTTGAGCAACATTAATGTCTGTCACATCTCCTTCTTCAACTTGTTCTCTGCTTCTTTGAGCAGGGAGTCAGCCAACTTTTCTTTTGCATGCTGTTCTGTCTTTGCTTTCTTCAGACTATCCTCAAAAGACTTCTGTCCTTCTTCCAGGTCCTTCTGTGCTTGTCTTCTGTCTGAAGCAGCTGCTTCTTCCCCTGCTTTCTTTTGTTTTGCTTCTGCTTCTTCCAATCATTTTCTTTCCAAATAGGTTGTATAGCTTGCACATGCCTGGTGTGCAAGTGTTAAGCCTATCGTGTTACTGGAACCAAACGAGGCTTACAATCATATGCCAGCATTCCATCACAAACAGACAATCTTGCATTCAGCATCTTCAGTGACACAGCAGTATTTGTATCAGTTAGTATGCAACCAGAAATTTAGTCAGAATAAGTTGAAAAATAGTAATTATACAGAAATAGGGTATTTAGGGACCACTTTTTTGAGAAGTATGGACACTAGGGACCAAGTGTTTAAAAAAGGGACTTTAGGGGACTTAAGGTACCAAGTGGCAGCCCTGCCATTGCAAAGGTACAGTAAATCCATCCCAGTAAATCCATAAGAGCAAAAATAATCTGTCCACTGACACAGTGGGTGAGTGAGTAGGGTTCAACGTCCCGCCCGACACAGTATAGGTTATTTCGGGAATGGCCTTTCCAGGCAGAATTGCACATACGGTACACATAATAACAAAACAAAAAGTTTAACCTTTACAGATAATCTAACCTTTACAAAACACAAAACACATACAAACGACCTAAACCTAAAATTGTAAAAAAAACTGCCGACTATAACTGCATATAAAAGAGTAACAGTAGTTCTAATAATTTTCCCTGTTATCCTCCAGACAGTCATCAATCTCATAATGCTCTCTATTGGAAAACAGGGTATTATGTGTCCACTGACACAAGTCTTTATGTGTGTGAGACTAAGACAAATGACAACAAGTTCTACTGTCAGCATAAAAAGCAAGATGCTAACTTTAAAATTAACTTTGACATAAAGAAGTAATTTCCATGCAGCAACTACAAAAAGAAGAAAATAATACTGAAGTACAGCACTCAACTAAACCAGTCAGAAGTTTGTTGAAACTATCTTTCATTTATGGATATTTACAGAAATAGGTGTAAAAATAAAAACTGATGGATGTACATTACCACCAATATCTATCAGTCAGAATTTAAATCACGTCCCACTGATCAAAAAATTTCATCAAAAATCTGTTCAAAACCACTTGCGTAATCTTGCAAACAGAAAAGAACCACAAAGAACAGATAGAGCTAAAAGCACAACCTGCTTAGCCCGGAGAAAGCAAATATATATAGGCAACATAAATGAAAATAAATTACTCAAAAATATACAAGTACAATACAATCATATTGAAACACAAAAAAACATATACAATAAATTTTTTTCTAAATAACACATGCTCTGAAAATTAATTAGCACACTGACACACACGCTAGATACACGAAACAACCACCGTTAGTGCATACTCGGTGCTCTAACAATATCAACAAAGAAAATGCATGCTAAATTAAAATGCAGTAAATTAGCAGCATGTTAGTAGACTGACAACTGTTCAAAACACGTTCACCAAAAAAGTGACACAAAAAAATTGTCAATCAAAACACGGAGACAAACATGCGCCAAATTTGTTCACTCAGACATGACATTATAACTCAGTGGCAAAAGACTACAAACCTCAGTGGATTTTAGCCACTGTTCCATTTCATCAACTTCCTGCTCCTAAGAGAAATATATACCATATATCAAAGTGGGCAAATAAAATGAAAGTTAATATTCAGTGAGATTACAGCCAAGCAAAATATCCCAAAGTTCAGTGTGGCCACAATTTTGGGACAAAACATTCAATTACTTTCCAAAAACTTTCAAAAACCTTTGCCAGACCTATTCCAGTGATGTTTTACCACATGACATCAAACAGTAAGTACTGTCTCTGGCACCATATAAAAGCCATTAATAAAATTTTTAAAAAATTAGTACATATTAACTGCAGTTACAAAGCAGGTGATGGTTTAGTATTGTACACTGTCCCCCACCATGGTCAGCCACCTTGCTGTGGTGGTGGGGCTTTGCAGCAATGACCCGAAAGATTTCTAAAATCTGGTGGTGAGGAGCTAACTAAGAGCTGACCAAGCCCGTGAGAGCAGATTGCTACACATTACCAGTGCTTTTGTGCTGGTTTCGGCTTCACAGCCGACTACGGCTTTATAGCCACTACCTGTGACCTTGTGGTTACATTCGGGGGGCGCGCACTGGGCCGAGCTGATACGCTCAGCGCTGGGCAGGTGTAAGAGCCTGTCCACCCCGGAGGTAAGGTAAGGTAAGGATTTTACACTGTCAAGTTCAAGAACTTTTGAGACCCTCTTACATCAAAAAATCTGAAGAGCCTATTCAGTTTTCAAGGAGTTTCCAGCTTGCGTAAAAGGTGACAGCTTGTTTTTCAAAAACTTTCAAGAAGTGTGGCCACCGTGCAATTTATATTAGTGATTAACAACAGCAATGCTTAACGTGACAGTGTGAAATTAACTAAACAGAAAAAAATCCCAATCCAAAATAAATTAAGTGTGAGCTAGCAAGCAAGCGTGTATTAGAAAAAGCAAACTTAATGCGGAATGTGCATGGATAAACGACTGCAAGCGGATCACTAATGGAACACCGTGGCACAGGTGCAAATAAATCATACCTTGTATGTGACACCTCGGCTCTTCAGTGTAACGGCCTGTCCAAGTCCACTGAGAGCCTGATCTTCCACCTGGTCCTGATAGGCACCTCGGCTGCAAACATTGCACACAATATCAGCATCACCAAAATGCTACAGTTTAATATAGCCATCATATAAAAAATAAAGTCTTTCCGAAGCCACAAATCTCTGTTTCCTTAGCAACAGACAGACAAAAGCTTACACTGCAAGAACACAAATGCGGAGGTTAGTGTATTGAACAGTGCGCTTGTTTACTTGGTAGCTTTCAATGGAGAGACGGCCAAGCTGAGTTAATAATAATAATAATAATAATAATAATAATAAAGCGGATTTATACACGGGAGGGCTGGTTTCATACATACCTGCACTTTTTGTGTATCCAAGTACTAAATAGCTAGACACAGAACAACTTCCTTGATCAAGAGAACTGTGTTACAATTAAACCAGACTGCCGCCGTAATACAGAGCCTGTGTTTGTGCTATAAGACTTTCACAATTCACACGTGTCTCTATCACTACCAAATGATGTCAGCCATGCTGACTTTGACCTGGTAGTGCACTTTTGTGGCAAATAACTAGCACTTCTGGAAACATTCATACTGTCGTTCAAATAAACAGTACAGCACAGAAGAATAAACATTTATTAAGAATTCAACTAACACTGATGCTAATATCTGCCAATCAAAGTCTCAATGTACAAACCAATCTTTCACACACTAAACAAAAAAAATGAACAAAACAAAGTAATCAAAGAAAAGATACATAAAAACAGTGCAAAACCAAAACTACACCATAAGTAACACCCCTTTGGGGTGGGTAGATTTTTATGATCAGTGCTGGGGGTGTATCAAGTAACAGACAGCAATAGCAAAAGCAATTTCAGATAACATGAGTTGCAATGCAGCGCATTAGAGGCTTTTAACGACAATGCGCTATATAAATTCACACTTGACATAATGTACGTAATAGTCAATATAGCACATTTGGTGCATATCTTCAAATTGTGCCCTATAAAAACATTAATAATAATAACAACAAGAAAGCTGCACACTTAGCACGTGGAAGATTCTCTTCAAACGATTGTCTGGACTGTGCAAACATGTCAAAATCATCATCGCTCGGTTTGACACCAGCAACTGTTCCCTGCCCATTGACCTCCACCGCAGCCGGTCTATATGCCGGTGAAGGCGTGCCATCACCAATGTCTACCAGTGTTCCCGTCTGGATGCCATCGGCTGGCGACTTTGTAACCTATCATTTTTTGTCAACACAACACACAATGTGCATCTAGATTTCATTCAGATGCAAACAAAGATTCTACACAATTTATCAGTACTGAAGTTTAAAAAAGCACATTTAAATATGTTTATTTGCTACCTTAACAATACGATCTGGACTAGCACCCAAAAACTAATCACTTGGTCTTTGGACCCCATACCACCATTCCAAATAATACATCCTTCACAGCATTCTGAGTGATCTTTTCACAAAGAGACAAATCACACTTACAACAAAGTTCTCTGCACCGTTTCTGTACATTATTTAATTCATATTGTCCCCTACGTTAATTGCACCTAGTTTGTTTATTCAAGTGTGGCTATCAAGGACTGTACATCTACAGTGATTGACGATGCTGTACTGTAATCCTACAATACTTGATGGCCACACTTAACTAAAAAAACTAAGCACAAATAACGTAAGACTGAACCAGAAAAAGTAAAATACAATCCAAAAAAACTCGCATCATCCTTTCTTCAGTGGGAGTAACAAACTGGACTGAAAAACAAGCCGAGTATAGATGGCAAAATGTCCTATCTGTTGTCGATGACATTTAAAAAAATTTAAAAAAAAAACAACTCTTTATGCAATGCTTTTTTCCAAACTTAAATGTTCTTGTAAAGTTTTTTAATAAATAACACCAAAATTTGTTTTGGTTCACCACATTTCATCATGTAATGAAATAAATACTTAAGTAGCATCTTGAAAAACTTTGTAGCCTGTAGTTAAAATGCTTTGCTGTAGTCAACCATAGAAACAAGGTGTTGCAATTCTGTCTTTAAAGTACATCACATACGGAAGATGGGAGAGGATAAGGTGGCAGCTGGGCTGTTGGTGCTGACTGGAATGGCACCATTGACGGTAAAACCGACGGTGCAGACTGCGAGGGTGCAGCGGCACCACCAGCATGCATTCGCTCAAACCTCTCGTACCGCAGAGCCACGTTGTTCAACTGATCATTCACGTGCAGCAGCTCAGCTACTCCATACATGCAACAACACATCGACTTACAGGGTGGACCAAAAAGAATGACTGACCCAATTTGTACTTATCAGAACTTCATCAAACGTCCCCCAAATTTAATAATTTTTGGCACATATAGCCAAGACGACAGAATTGTGTAAGGTACACTCATTGTCCACCTCACATAATTTATGTTGTGATCACCACACTACTGTGTAAAATGCAGATACTCCAAATTTTGCATAATGCTGAGTTGTTTTCTTCGTAAAAGTTCTAATGACTTAATTAAGCACACAATAAACTAAAATCTGATTTATTCAGCAGAATTATAAGTTTGTGTAACAACTTGCTTCCAAATTATCACAATTTATGCCCAAAGTGTACACAATAGCTTAGACGTGCATGATGTCACGGCTGGTATAACGACATTGACGATCAACTATCAGTATCACAGCACTCATTCGTAAATTGAATGTGTTTTGAGCTCATCAGTCAGCTATTTTGTTGTTTGCTATTTTCAGCATAAAATATTGAATATCATAAAATTATTAAATCACATGGCACCATCTGTAGAATTGATAACGAAAAGTGAGCGATCTGATACTGATAATCACTGCATAACGTAACAATCTGGAGCATCTGCATTTTACACGGTAGTGCATTGACACAAATTACACGAGGTGGACAGTGAGTGTATCTTACATAATTCTATTGTCTTGGCTATATGTGTGCCAAAAATTATCAAATTCAGTGGAGATTTGACGAAGTTCTGACTAAAACAAATTGGGTCATTTTTTGGCCCACCCTGTACATCAAAGATACCAAGAAAACATCACACATAAATAAACAAGTACATTTATATGGCTCGCAATGTCAGCAAGAACCTGGCTGAATTCAGACAAACAGACAATGTGAAAAACACAATGCACCTTGCACTGCTAGAGGCATAACAACACAAATTACATGAAAAACAGTGTTCAGTAAAAAAATAAATCAACAAAATTCAGCAAATAATTCCCAGGAAGGCTGACAGCAGTATACGACTCACAATAAATTAATCCAGCCAAAAGTGAGCAAAACAGAAGTGCATAAGATCAGTAAATCAGATGAATTTCAATATAATGCACACTGTCATAACTTGAAGACTCAGACATGCTTAGACTCCAACTGACAGCATTGAGAGAAATGAACCGTGGTCCTCTGCAAAAGAATGCAATGCCACAACTGCAAAGCCGTGGATGCTCCTAGTGATGTCAGCATAGTAAAATAACAACAACGTTAAAGGCAAACCTGTAACATCCTCATTCTGAACTTGTTCGATCAACTCCATGATTCGTTTCTGCATGGTACGACACGTCATGTTGAGCTCCTTCGGAGACAAACACAAACGGCAACAGCAAGTTACGCAACATAAAATCAACGAATCTTCAGCATTTAACGAGCAGCTGCAACTTACATTAGTTAGAAAAAATCCAAAGTTACAAATACACAAATTATACTGTTTATATGCACACCAATTGCAGCTAATCTAGAAGACTGCAATAGCTCTGAGTCAGGATGTGTTGACCACATCAAAAACAAGGTAATGTTCATACGAACACGGAGTCTGTCCAATGCTATGCATAGCATTGGACAGACAACCAGCAAAATATGCAGCAGGAAATATGCACTATCTGCTGCATCTGCCAGTGTCTTTTCAAGTCTGGCAAGTGGTAACTTACAACAACGCTGCAGTGCATCACATGATAGAATATGAATCGCACAACAATAGAACCTTGCAATTGTTGAAATGTACGTTAAATCATTAAACCGCTGTCCGCACATCCCAACCAGTGGCCAGAAACTTAAGCAGTTCGTCAACATTATAAACATAAACTCTCGTTCAGTAAAGTTACAACATGTTATATCATTCCTGACAGAATACGTAAAGTCAGGCAGAATGAATGTGATGCAGCTGACGAACTAACATAAACCTAAATCCACTGTACAGCGAGGTGTATAACAACAGCATAATTCAAGCAATTAGACAGTTCCAGAACTGATTAGCCGTAAGATGCATTTGAACATAGTGTTCAACAATCAACACGACCACCCTTTGCTGCAATGATCAAAATTAATCATTATTTCGAAAACTGTCCGATTGTCCGATCTGCAAAAAGCATGTATGCTTGCTCCACTATTTGTATGTGCGACGTCACCTGATATAAATAGATAACGCAGCTGACCTGCATGAGGGCCCAGTCATCAGGTTGTTCCTGGCCTGGAGTCTGTTCCGTGAGCATCTCACCAAAGACATGGCAGTTCTGCTGAACCACGTCTAATTCACTCCTCAGCTTTGCCAGCTGATCAACATTAAGCACGATGGTACCACCACCGACAACTCCCATTGCTGGCAGCTCCTCTTGCTACAAACGTACCACACCAGTTCCGCTCAATAAAATATTTTTACGTTTGCCTAATTCTGCAGCAAATAGCTATCACAAACACGCTGGTCAAAGCCAGGTTCTGCAGAATAGTTCAGTCTTCAGATGGCAACGGAAACAAGAAACTGACCACAAGTCTGTGCACGTCACATCCCTGCATTTGCCAGTGTCAGTGACCGCAAGATTGCGATAATGCTGCAATGAAAGTGAAAGTAACCTGTCACATTGTGAATGCATTCCCAGAGTCTGTGATGTGGTACTAGAATTATACAAAACAGAACAGAAATTAGGCCAATCTGTGTCAAGAACTTGAAGAAGAGTATCACTTCAAGCAAAAAACACGGTGACCACAACTTACAGATGGTGATGTTGATTCAATGTGTTTAACTGGCTCCACCTTGGGAACACTCTGCACAATGCACAACCAATCAACAGCCATTAGAAACTAAAATTTTTAATTGGTTGTGTAAAAAGGCGTTTTTTCACTGCAAAAGTGACACTTATCCAATAAAAGATCAGCACAAACTAAAGTTAGTCAAAATCGAAATCAGTATGACATGTATGTGTGTATTTTACAGTTTTACACTGGGGCCAGAATTCAGTATATCTTTAATCAACACAAACATTGAAGAAATCCAAAGTAATTAGGGAAACATGAAATTGCTCCTCATTTATATTTGCCAGTTAGCAGCAGCAATATACAATTGCAAGTTTTGGGCAGGAGTTCAACAATGAAATCTTCGCTTCCCCTGGTCCCCATCTAACACAATGTGCCACTGAACCCTACATGTTCCCACCAAACGACACACAGAAATCCTTCATAGTTTTCAACAATGCCGACTCGTAACAGGCACCTCAGAAAACTTTGTTCAAAAGATGCTTGGTAGAAATTTACAGATGGACCGATTGTGTAAATGTAACAAATATGAACAGTCACCCGTGCTGGAGTGTGTATTGGCGGAATGTTGTCCAAATCAGTCATCGGAAACTCGCAGCCTTTCTCTTTCAATTCCTCATACACGGCTACAAATTCCTTCAGTTCTGGCTCACCTCGAAATGCATCAGCCCATGTCTTCACGATAAACACATTCCACATCCCCAACATGACACAGAATGTAACAAGAAAATTTTAAAAAGTTGATAATTCTGATCAATTCATGTGACTTGCCAAAAACATGTTAAAATTACTATCACGATAATGCCAAATGATTGACACAGAAATCAAATATACTCATACTGTGCTAACTCGATTGTCGACAACACACTAAAAATTGCATAATGCAGAAATCTATCAAACAACCGTATATAAAAATGCCTATAGTTATACAAATGCAACCACAAAACAGGTATATCTCATCTTTGCTCGAACTAGAGCTGATGCACTTTTAACAGGAATGAGAAAGAAGTTAGTATGTGGTTGATTAATGCCATTCCACTGCTGTCTATTTTAATAAGCTACTGAATATATGATCAACTGGTCCACTACAATAATTGCTTTAGCATCTTTTCAGCTACAGCTGCTAAAATTTTTTTTGGAAAATTTATTGTCATTCGACCAAGTTAAACCAATTTTCATAGTGGATCATTTTTCTGCTGCACCCTGCAATAAATAAAATATTGTATACAGTAGTGTTGTTACGGTTATTGAAACCGGCACCAAAACCGTGGTTTTTGGCAATATCACACCCTATCGAAACCGCAGTTTTCGGCTCTCTATCAACTGTTTTGTTTTTTCGGTTTCAGAGCAGTGCATCTCTACTGGGTGCGGCAAAAAAAGTAGCCCCTAAAGTTTTTCGCTGTTTTCTCAGCAACCGTTTAGCATTTTAATCTGAAATTTTACAGATTTATTTCTGGATTGTTCTATGGCTAAATGCCAAATAAAATTTAATTCCACTGATAAATAACAAAGTTATACATTTTTTAACATGACCGCCTACCGATTTTTCAGCGTTAAAAAATGTTCAAGCTACAACACCAGTTCAATAACATCGCTAAAACAAGTCAAACAATACAGTTAACTAATGATCAGATGCCAGTATTTCATTGTCACTATGAATGTTCGAAGTGTCCACCAACAGCTCCAAGCTCCAATACAAGCCTTCAGTCACTTAATTTGATAAGTCTTTCACCATCTTGTCGATCGGTCCTTGTGGTAGGTTGCCCTAGATAACCTGAAGCGATTCCTCCTTGAGTTCAGCGATTGTTTTCAGCTTTGTTTTGAGCTTGCAGTAAGCCTCCAACATTGCACAGTACCCACATGTGAAGGGGGAAGGGAAGGCTTGGGACATTTGAATAAAAGAGTGTGGGGACTAGTCAAGGAGACCATCATTCTGGCTATTATCAAGTAGTCCCTGAGACTAGTGAAGGCAGATGGTTGTCAGATGGTCGTCATAAGGACCGTCGACAATTAGATATGACTATTAGTGTCAGAGTGTCACTCAGTGAAGTGGCGTTTGCTAAATATAGTCTACCCTTAACAGTTGTATAGAGAGCAATTATACTTCAATTTAATTCACACTGTTCCTTAAACTATTGACCTCCTCGCTCAGCTCAAGAATATGACGTCCAGTGGGTGAAACATCTTAGTGGGTGAAGCGTCCAGGCAAGTGGTAAAACGTCCTGATACTGCTCGCTGGATCCATGTAATTTTGTGCCTTGCCATCTCCGTCGATTAGCAAGTTACAGACGCCGAACTACGACCACCGAAGGTCGGTCATTGTGGCCCACACGCGCATATTGTCATGATTTGCCGATGGACGGATGACAGATGGCATGTTTCTGCATCTGTCGTTTGATACCCTTCCCTGTTTACAAGTTAGCCTCACGTTGCGACGTCGGCAGCAGTGCATCCACGCCTGAACTAATCATTAGTGGGCGCCGTGAGTCACACACCCATGGAGTTTTCGTTTAGCAGGCGGCTGGCGCAGGCATCAGGTCATGAGCGTGAGCAATGAAGCACCCTGGCGAGCACATTATTGTTGGACGTCCACGCTGGTTTTAGTGCTGGTCAGAAAACCAAACCGTACAGATGTCGACCATTGTAAAACTGTAACAACACTAGTATACAGCATAATATTAGCATCCAGTTTGTCTATCATTCTAATCCACACACAGCAGGGATGCCCTGCATATTGTACTGAACAGCCTGGCCACATACCTTCTTTAGTGCACTTAAAATTTACAATAAAATACATGACATCAAATAAGATCAGACCTGAATTAGACCAAGAACCTTATCCAGAACAAAATGTGGAGGGTTGTTCCTCGGCATAGCAAGCTTAACAAGCTCCTGCAAAAATTCCTTCTGGGCAACGAAAATATAGAAACGCATGCCACAGTTCTTGACGCACGTTTCCAACACCTGCAAGCCACCACCAGCCATGACAATAACAGAACGATCAGGAAAATATTGATCACGAAACAGAATACTAGCTGAAAACAACACTTATCAAGACTATATGCAAAATATGTTCACTCAAACAACACACTCAAATACTAAACTTATCACACATTCACACAACCACTGAATTAAACTGTGAAGCATAAAAAACACACTGAAATCTATGGATCATAACTTGGAGGTAAATTATCAAATTTTAATAATTTTTGTAGGAATATTCCAAACAGGCCATCAAATGACCACTTACTTTTGCGCCTCACCGAACGTCTTTCTGCACTAACCCAGGAAAACAAAACAAGCAAAATATTTCATTTTTATTCACTGCAGTATCATAATTTTATTCAAATAACACACATTTGGAACATTTTATCCAAATTTTTAGCACTATGGCTGATAGTTTATCCAATTGTCAGTTGTGCAACTGCTGACAGTAAGTATTTAAAATATCAGCCATTTGTGTCAACACAGGCAGGGAGATGCATTCTCTATTTCTTGATGGCAGTGTTGATAATGTTCTGCTTCAGACTTCAACCAGTCGCTTCAAATTTATTGATATTCCTAAAGAGTGTCACATAAACTTGCTGTTGCATAACACTGCAAATATTGCCAAATGGACTGTGATCAGGGCTGTTGGGGGCTACATTCTACAAATCTGGAGTGATAAAATTTATTCTGATTTTTTTCTATATTTCAACTCGTGTTGCATTCGTTCTGTTTCCCTAGGTAATGCAGAAACAGACGTTAAGTAAGCTGGGAATTTGAATGGCCTTTTGATGGCCAGTTGTGTCAGGAATGCTCATACAAAAAACTAATAGTAAAATCTCATTATTCTTTTCCAAGTTACTATCAATAATGTCTCGGATGGTTTTTGGCGTTTTTTTGTTCATTTTAATGCCGATTTCATGTGTTTTGATTTCCCCAGGTAGTGCAAAAGCATATGCTGGGTGAGGTGAAAACTTGAATAATTGTTTGATGGCCAGTTGTATCAAAAATAACTATACCAAAAATTATTAAAATCCGATAATCCCCCTTCAAGTTATGACGGATAAATTTTGGTGTGTATTTATGCCTCACGGTGTATATAATATGGGCTTCCTACAAAAACCTTTATGTATTGTATTACGAGAGTTGTTCCATAAATAAGTTTACAAAAAAATGCCATTACATTAGTTCCTAAAATAGGAAAAATCCGAAATATGCGTTTCGTAAAAAATTTAATTCTGAGTACCGGCTGTGAGTTTTATTATGATGACATCACTGCGACGTCATTTATATGCATTAAATACAACGACATTGCCGCTAAAATTGTCCCGTAATGAATAGCGTGCTATTATTGTTTTTTGTGGACAGAAACCTAACGCAAATCAGATTCTCTGAATGTATCTAGTGCATGGTGACAAGTGTTTTACAAAGCCAACAACACACGTTTTGTGCAAAAAAATGCTAGGTGGCAGAAATTTGCGTAAGATACTGAGCTGCAATCATTCGTTCATCAGTGGCTTGGACAGCAGCCAACATCATTTTTCGCATCGGGCATTCAGAAGATTATCAGATAGAACACTTGTATAACGAACTCAGGCGATATTTTGAAAAATGAAACACTAATGTTAACACTTAAAAAGATGATGTTTATTTGTTTAGTTTATTCGCATTTTTCTTTCCTATGCCATTTGTCACATGTGAATAACAACACGTTACCAGTGAAGAAAATTATACACAAATACACCACTTTCTGTTAACAGATGACATCACAGTAATGACATCATAGTGAAAAAAAATTCCCACATATGTTCAGAATTAAATCTTTTGCAAAACGTGTAATTTTATTTCGGATTTTCGCTATTTTAAGAATTAATGGAATGGCGCCATTTTGTAAACTTATTTATGGAATCGCAACTATCACACTCATCAAATCAATGCAAGAAACTGCATGAGACAAGTTAATTGTTTTTGGATGAAAATAGGTAGAAAAATATAGTATAGTATCTAAAGAAGTGACAAATATGTGTGTTTAAAATAGGAATGTAAATTCGGTTTTCTCCAAGTTCGAATTTTGATCGCTAAAATTCGGATTAAATTCAAACTTCGTTTATATATTTGTAAAACAAGAAAGAAGTCTTCCAAGTTACCCGTAACCACACATTGTACTGCAATATACCCATAAGTTAGACACAAATACAGCGACGAAGTGACAAAGTGCAAATAACTATATAACACTAACGCACAAACGCACAAAAGACCAATATAATGTCCACCAATTGTCCTGATAACTTCTTAAAACAAAAAAATTGAAACAAAAATGTGATTTAATTGTTTGTTTACAGTCACACGTAAGCCTCCAAAGTCTAAAGAATAGTAAACGCAAATGCTAGACGCATGTAACATAGTTCAGTTACAGTTCTCTCTAAATAAACAATGCCACGATATGCAGGGAGGGGAGGGGAGGGGTAAGCAAAAACGTCGCTTGAATTAACGGCTAGCAGAGAACAAAGAAATCGTCACACAGTGCACCGCTCAAGTAACAGCGCTCCACTTTCAAGGCAAAACCGTCTGCGTCTAACTACACAGTGTTTCATAAAAAAGACCTGTTTTTGTTTTTTTTCATAATTCACTCAAATGAAAAGCAATTTGCACGGAATTTTTGCCAGCTGTAGCTGAATAAATATAATTTAAAATGTTTTAACAAAACATGGCAGTTGATTAAATATTCTTTGCTAGTCGTGATGTAATGCTGACATTATAATGTGTCACGGGTACAAACAGGCTAATCCCAATTGGTGCTGCCAGTTGCTACCCTGCTTCAACGGTGAAAAATCTGGTTCGTTTGCATCAAATATTTACAGAGCTCTGCAGCCACAAAAACGTGCAAAGTGATCGAATTTACGTGTCTGTGGGGATAGTTGATCTTTCACATGTTCGAGCAAGACAGTGCACTAGCACACCGAGCTTGCAAGATGTTGAGTTTTTGGATCACAAGACGCCCGATTTCATGTTTCCATGTTGCTCAGTGCTGAAATGATAAGCATCTCTCATTAGCGAACCAGATTAAGTTCACCATCAAAGTAGGGTAGCAACTGACAGCACCAGTTGAGACTAGCAAGTTTGCACCGACACATTATGATGACAGCATTACATCACGACTAGCAAAGAATATTTAATCAACTGCCATATTCTGTTCAAATACTTTGAATTAGTATTTCTTCAGCTACAACTGGTAAAAGTTTCATGTAAATTGCTCATGATTTGAGTAAATTATGAAAAAAACAAAAAGGGGTCTTTTTTATGAAACACCGTGTAGTGATGCTTGGATTCGAATATCGAAGGGCTGAAAAACGAATATGAATTTGAACTTGAAATTCGAAGTTCACAAATCCGAACTTCGATTAACAACCCTAGTTCAGAATGGTTATAATGTTCATTATTTACTTTTGGCTTTTTCAAGTAATGATAATAAAAAATATCGACTTAGAAAGCTGGTCTGATCTATTATTTGTACCCTTTATTAATCAAACTGGGCATGATAACAAGAGTGTTTCTGCAGTCTTCAGTTGATGCAGAACAAAGCACAGCACTTACCGTAAGTGTGTACATTATGGCAATGTTACTTTTTCCAACGTTGTTTGTTATCAGTTTCTTTAATGCTCGCGCTGCATCTTGAGGCCTGAAATAACCAATTATCATAACAGTCACAGAAATTGTATGCAAATTCTCTTTAGCATAGTAACACATTACCAATTGGATACAGAAAAACAAATAATGTGCAAAATAGCAATTAAATAAAAAAATTAACAAAAATTTTCAATGTATTAGCTTACATTAATCACTCCATACGTTTGATCATCTTTGTATTGCCGTAACCATAATTAACTAGCAAAGTCACCGCCCTATGAGTAACAGTTATTATTTTTCAAAAACTCACACATTACATCACATCATTTTTATTGCAGCATGTGCTCAAAATGTCCTCCTCCAGCACGAACGCGAGCGATGGATGTTGACGCCACTCGCCAACAGCGTGTTCAGTAACTGCTGTCCCAGAGCGGCTCACTCACTGTTGATGTGTCATTTCACTTCATATACGTACAATCTTAAAATCAGTACTATCAGTGTTAAATGAATTATAGATTTTTATGATTTTGTGGTCTCAGTGATTTTCTGAGCCGATGCATGCACAATCCAGTAAAAACTAATTGTTTTAAATGACCAAACTGTGAATTCTGCATTTCACAAGGTAATGTAGCGACAATATTAATGTGAGGTGGCCAAAACTAAAGTCGTTTACGTCAAATTGTTTCATAATTTTGCTTGCCAAAAATTATCAAAATCAGCTAATGTTTTGCAGAGTTATTCAAAAAATAAAAGTGGCACAGTTTTTTTTCTGAGACATAGTGTGTTAGCTCACATTAATCACTCCATGGTTTTTGATCATCTTTGTATTGCCGTTACTATAATTAAATAGCAAAGTCCCAGCCCTACAAGCGGGAAAACCGTCATTTGCCAGATGGTGCCACGAAGCGCTACACACTGTGCTAAGCACTATACTGATGGCTGGCCGGAAACTCAACCAAACCCCCTATCTGCCTGTGGAGAAAAGTAGAAGCAAAATGGGACACACGTAGTTAAGGCCCAAGGATTCAAACACTGCACATGAGGTCCATGACCATGCAACACAGAAGGCACCAGTAGGTTATGACAAACAAACAGACAAATAAACTTTCCACTCATTATAGTAAGATAACTAATCTGATAAATGACAGTATCAATACGTAGTTCTATTATTCAGTTCGACTTTCTAATTCATTTTTAAAAACTACATAGAACAAAATGTGAGATGTACCCATCTTCTGTAGAATTAATGACATCACATATTTCCATGTACAATGCCCAATCTTCTGATGCCTGAGAAACATCTGTGGCTTTCTCTATTCACACACAGACATGCAAAATATAAGCCTTGGGCATGCATTCATCAACATATGATGCTGAAACACATACACTACAATAAATCATTATATAATAGCAATAAAAAACTACTATACACTGTATCAGTTATAATATTAATTCAACAACGCCAATATTCATTGATAAAACATAATACAGGAATAAATGTTAAAAATGCAAAGATTTATATTTCAAAATACTAAATACATTTGCTAAACAAATAATGTTAGCATGCTCCTGGCTTTGTGCAAACCTAAAAATCCTATTATTATGTTTTTTCTTACTGCTTCCTTTCTTAGACTTATATTATTCATTTCTTAGCCTGTCTGATTCGTAGTCACTAGTCTGACAGTTGCATGTAAACCAGTAAACATCTTCAAAAATCTGGAAAAATTCAAACAACCACATAAGATGAGTCACTATATTGTCAACTGATGATGCTCGAGGTGTCTTATTGAGGCTGTTAGTCTGGTGAGTGAGGCAACTACTATGGTGAGTTCAAATGCTGCATGGAAGAACACGCAAAAACATAATAAAACACATTAAAATACCTATAAGCTGTCCAACAGGTGTAGAAAATGGATTCCCAAGTAAATCTGAGAAAAAATTTGTCACCTTTGAAAAATCCATATCAACGATGTTACCGATGTGACTACAGTAGCGAAAACAAAAATTACACACAAAACATGCAAAACAGCCAATTAAGCAATACTGTCAGATATTGGGATCATGAAAAAACTGAATAAGAAAAAAAGCCAACCTCTAAACTATAGCAAATGGCACAAAACCTGTCACTGCATCAATTTAATAAGATAAGTCCATAGCTGAAAAAAATGTTAACTATTCTGTAATTGTAGTATATAAACTATTCTGCCACGATTCTAGCCTAAATGCCCTACAGTGAACAATGACAACAGCTCTGCCAAGTATCACGCATTTTCAGTTAACTCACGCTTCACTGCCCGCTAAAGTTTTATTTCACACATTTCATTTTTCTGTCCGTTGCACATAATTCGTATGGCAGCGATAAATTTTTTTTATTAATCGCAACTCTGGAGCTTAAAATGCACAAAAATGTCTTGGCAGCCAGGCCTCTGCCCTGGACCATGCTTAGAAAGCTTAATTACAGCGTTACTGGAATTTTATGGTAGACGTTATTTTCAGTCCGGGCTTGGACTGATGGCAAATTTTATTATCAGTCCGTGACCGCAAATGTTAGTGTCAGTACAGATCTGCATTCTGCACTGACAAGTGACTGATAAGTCAATAGCAAATCCAACACTGATATTTCTATACTGTCTCTCAAACTGTCTCAGCTCAGAATTTAAATCTAAATACATAAGGTGAGAAAAATGAACCACAATCAACATATTTTAATTATACAAGTTTAAAAGAAATACAGAAATAAATCTCAGTATGGATCCGCACTGAAAATAGCCTCAGAATGATCCATTTGTCAGTGCGAATCCGTATTGACAACAGCCTAGAAATCAGTCACTTGTCAGTGCAGATCTACACTGACAATAACACTGTAGCAAACGGCGCTCAAGTACCATGAAGACTTAGCCAGTATCTACAACCATGGACTAGTGGTCACAAATACCAGCCAAGGCCGTCCGTGCCGACAGCGAGCGGCCTTCGGCACGAACACGGAGGCACCAGAGCAACTGCCTGACCTCAGCCGTAGCCTCACAGGTTGGCAGTCCAGCCAAGCAGCTCCTCAAGCTAGCAACTATCATTGTTTAGCCACTTGGCAAGTTTTGTTAACTGCCTGCACCAACTTCAATATGAAAGCCATACTGTACAGTAATATATGGTGTATACATTACTTTTTCTAAACAATAATTCTAGCAGTAGATTGGCGATCTTGCTGTAAGCACTGGAAAATTGCTAGAGGTAGATCAGGTAGATACATTATTGGAAAGATGGTAGAACTTATATGCCTTGTAGACATAAAAAATGTCTATAAACCATGCCATGACACTGTCATGTATTTAAATCAGGCTTATTCAGTATTATATCAGAGTACATCTCAATCCAAAGCTGTTTTTTGTAACATGGACTTAGAACTACCGGTAAAGTGTTTCTGAATAAATTTCATTTAATGCTTGGTAACTGATGACCCCTCACCTGAGGGATCTAAACCAGCCTGAAAGAGAGAGAGAGAGAGAGAGAGAGAGAGAGAAAATTGATGAC
>Ga0209367_1002571_pt1 | contig 24047 bp, 7 predicted proteins | sample WorMetLIZISLAND2_FD_187412 | JGI IMG/M metagenome (GOLD analysis project Ga0209367, IMG submission 187412) | Marine gutless worms symbiont microbial communities from Max Planck institute for Marine Microbiology, Germany - Olavius geniculatus... ... | reverse complement strand
TTCCACCCTTTACCCCGCCCTGGTGCCCTCACTTAGAGGAAAGGGGGGCATGCAGAGAGATAGGGTTCTAGTAAGTATGGGCGGTGACCAATGGGGAGCGCCCATTCAGGGGGAGGCGGAGACATGGACCATGGCGACCGCGCGTCGCAGCGGGAGTAAGGATTCGGGGTCTGAGCGGTGACCGAATCACGGAGAGTAAGAACCGCTCGCCGGCCGACCACGTTACCAAAGGTCGGGGATTGTCTGCATGTATGTTATGATGATGATATTGTGCGCTGAATCGTGGTATTATAAAGTATATTAACTGCAACGTGTTCGATACGTTATACCCGCCCTCGGAGGTTCACTACAATAACACCACTTATAACCTTTAATTTTTTGCAGAAATGTGTCTGACTTAGCACATAATGCGAACGCGATAAAAACGGAACTGCATAATGCTGAGGACTGTCGTCGATATGTCAGTGTAGCCTGAGTGTCATTCAACTGCAGAATTCCTAACTGCAGTCACGTGTTGTTTAGCTATATTTTGTCCTACATCTGCAGTATTTTTTTGCATCATTTACTGCAATATCACAAAACATAATGTTATAAATCTGCAACTCATGATGGTGTTTCAGCCTATGCATTTGGTGGTCAAATTGTTCACAGTGGCTTTTGATGTTCTTATTTTTTTAATTTCCTACTGATGTTATGCACACTCTTAACTGAATAAATGATTGTTGTCAGAACTGCTAATATTTGCGGCACTTCACAGATTTAATATAAAGATGCGTCCAGTGAATTAAATTATAATACAAGTATATACGAGGCTATATGAATAACATTTTTAACATTTACACTATTTGGTACTCAAAGCTACTTTTAGCAACAAAATGGTCTATTTTAGATAAATTTAGATAACTGTACTCAGTGCAGTGCACAAAATAACTGCTTGTTATCATTGTTATTTACAGAGTAAATTTTCCGATGTACAGAACGTGAGAAAACGGGCTGCACAACCGTACCGGTATCCCGGTGACAGCATAAGTGTACTGCTGTTACATAAGCTTATAATCTAAAGTGTTACAGCTCAATAGTACCTTGTAGCTTACCGAACTAACTCACACAAACTCACAGAACGTTACATTTAGCCGTCAGTTATCACTTTGTAATACTGCACTTGTCGCCATTTAGATTACGTACCTTTACATTTAACGTGCGTGTAGTTACCTTAAGCTTATTAGCTATCGTCATAATATTATGATGTTGAGTAGGTTGCACTCTAATCGGGGTTGGGAAATTGCTTTGAAAGACCTAGGTTTTGGTTTCGTTAAATACTCATGAACCTCACATATTCTCATTTCAATGTTAAGGTTTTTATTTGTCGTGCTATGTAATGCAGATTGTATTGAAGTTTGCTTGATAAATTAATATAATTGTGCTGTGTTTCGTAGCTTATCAGATAGGCTAGAAAGTAATGTGACAAACATAATGGAGTAGCCTAGATGTCGTTCTTTTTGGGTCGTAATTTTGTATTCGTTTTTTTTCGTACACTGAAACCCTAAAAAATAACACCTAATACCTAAAAGACTTTTCGAGAACCTTGCCGTTTTTACCCTGACTGTGATGATATTGTTCGCTAACGATGATAACGTTCGCTAGAATTGCATATTGCACTCTAACATTTGCACCCATCTGTGCATCATTGATTTTTTTGGCTCAATTCCCAAAATTTTCCTTTTTTCGGGAATTAGGGAAATAACGTTACATTAGACGTTACAAGTGTATTTGCCAAATTTGCTAAATCTGTCGAGCGGTATAAGTAGGGTGCACGAATGTGACCACGACAGACCACGCTACAGAGATCTGGGTAGCTATAGGCGAAATGGCTTGTGCTAGAGCATTTTCGTCTAAAAACTTATTGACGGGAAGCAGTGTTATACCAGTAATCAAATGAGACGTTATTTTGAAAGCAAAACCTATGACGTGCCTTTACTAGTGCATTTCTTAATGCAACAGATGATATTTCAGTTAAGTAAGGGAATCGGATAGCTTTGTGTTAGAAGGCTATCATACGTATGAATGTGTTACAAATAGCCTACGAAATAGTCGTCTGAAGATTGTGTTACATTTTGCAGGGGTGGAGAACATCCGAATTTAACAATTAACACCGTGGTCCAACGTACGACAGGATACTGACAGGATAGCATTGCTGATCAGCACTTGTCTGTTCATATCGCCTACCTGACAGCTTAACTCCCGCAGTCTGTTGCATCTGCATCATGCTTGACAGCGTTCATCGCGCACGCTGGCAAGGAAGTCGCTTCTTCAGGAAAAAAACAAAATAACGGATAACCAATCGCAATAAAGAGGACATACTGCGCTCGTATAATTATGTGCTATAATTGATTACGTTGATTTGCATGGACCCGTTTACACTCAGTGGGTGTAGGTTTTTGTAGCCTATATAGACTACTACGCGCGTTTAGGCAGTTGCATGTGCGCGTACACGTAGTTGTAGAACCTGACTCCATTTTGTGCGTATGCGCAGTTGTCTTCGCAATGCGCACGACTAGATTTATAACTGAAAGTAGAATACGTTGGAAGAATGTGAGAAATAAAAGTGAAGAGGTTTTTTGCTCTAACCCGGATGATTGTCTGTCAGTAGTCGCGCTATAGGAAGCGAATATTGAATTTACGCACGCACTCCAGTCTACCGACCATACTGTCTGGCTCACCTGTTGTTATACGTGCAATATGTAAACGTCGTATAATAGTTGCGGGATATAGTTAGACGGTCAGGGTACACCGTACATTACGCGAAAGCTACCGTTTATTTTAACCGTGCGTATGGTTTAATATGTATATACGATTATGCGTACTTATTGTTTTCATTTAAACTCTTTAATTCCTGTGCCTAATAATACTAGTTCTCAAGTCGTGCTAATTGTCAAGTAATCCAGGATGATAATTCAGGATGTACATTTTTAAACTAACATTTGTTAATTAATTACACTCGCTGACTTTGCGTTAACGACGACGAGTTTGTACCTTGTCCCAGATAATAAGAAGCTACTTCTAGTTTTACAATTTTGGCAAATGCGGTCCGATGTTTTTTTCACTTTCACAACGTCATTTTTGGATCACCTGCAAAAAGATACGTGCAAAGTGCAAAAGCTTTCACTGCACGTCAAATTATTGAAATTGGACCATATTTGCCAAGGTTATCGTACAACATGGAAGTGACTTCTTTTTACCTAGCACGTCACGGTTTAGTAACAGACTTTGCAATCGAGTCTAATGCATTGAATGCTAAGCTTTGTACAAAAGAAATGAGTTGAACTTAATTTAACTGAACCTTCAATTCAATTCGTTTTTGTGTGTACAGGACTTTAGCAGGTTTTTTCGCATGCTGTTTTCGGTTAACGACTTGAACGTCGTCCACTGGACAAAGTGGAAATACAAATATCAACGCTTACTTTCAATAAATTAATTAGCCAATCTAACAATTACGACTTACAATTACAAGCTTAGCGATAATACCAAAAGAATGCCAAAAAGCTGTAGACCTCCCTTGACAGCAATGCCGTCTATAAGTCGGCTTATACAAAATAACCTGAATTATTTGTGTATTATTCAGAGTTATTGTTACTGTTCTAGACGCTTCAACTGTGCGTTGGCATGTATCGTCTGGGAATATATTTTTGTGATAAAGGTTGAATATTTGCCTGTTTTGTTTTATGGCACTAAAATGTGTTTGGTAAAATTAACGGACGACCGATTTTCTGAATTTACATGGAAACTTCTTATGATTAAATGGTTTGGTAGCTATAATAACAGTATGCTTATAGCAATTTAAAAAATACTTTTCGGCATTCTTATATGGTGAAAGATCTTGTACGAGCAAAGTTAGGTTTTTGTTGCAAAACTCGTTGTGTTGTCGCATGCATGAAACATTAAAGCATTAATTTTTTTGGACATTTAAGAACTATTTAAGTATATTATTCCTAATTTTTTTACTGCTGTGTCGCTACCTCTGTGTGGTGAATAATGGTTTTCGTAATCCGGCGGTGCAAGAGCTGTGTCGTGTATATGTAGGCCCTATCCATAGCTGTTGTGAACTGGGCTGCCGTTTTACTCGCCGAGACCTCAAGTCAAGTCAAGTCATTGGCATCGCTCGGTCACGCAGTGTCATTGTGTCAAAACTGTATCCAAACTAAAGTCACAACATTTCCACATACAGATAACAAGGACGTCAAAATGTGAGAGTATTTATACAATCTAAATATCACGACGAAAACGTGCTGTATTTTTTCGTGGGACGGAGGTTGCATTTAATCATTTTGATTTTTCGATTTTCGATAACTGGATTAGTTGTGGGGATGTTCGCGAACGAAATCGCACCGAATTTTAGACGCTTTCGGTATTCCCAAATTTTTGTACCAATTTTCTTCTATCACTTTCGCAAAACATCGTGTGGAAAAGTTTCGTGAGGTCATTTCCACTGACCACAAAGTTATTGGTTTTAATACGAGAAAATTTTGGACCATTTTTGATTTTTTATTGTCAAAAATTGCTGAGAGACTCTTGTACCCGGTGTGATGCGCGTTAGCAAGCCTTGGTCACTTATGTAAACAAGAAGCCCAGCTGTCACTAGGGTAGCCGAACGTACTGTTTGTCAGTGACCTTCAAAGTCATCTAAGGTCGATGATTTTCATTTTTATTTGAAAAGGGCGTATGCCACTTTCTATTAGTAATTAATAGCAACCTAGGCTCTATTTCGCACCGTTTAACTACAGTAGCGCTTAACGGCCTTTAAGTCATCCAAGGTCAATGATTTCCATTTCATCTGGCACGGCGTATGCCACTTTTTATTAATAATTAATAGTAATCTTGGCGATCTCCAAGATATGGCCATTTTTCCGTCGAAAACGCACATTTACCTACCCCGGGCCCTGCCCATTTAAATTTAAATTTTAAAATGTTTGTCTTGCGTTAGATCGCTGGAATTTTGCATGCTTACATTTAGGACGCATGGCTAATTATTCATGTAAATAATTTTTCCTTACGACTTAACGCTTAGTCACAATATATCCGTTACAGACGACGAACGGACAGACAGACGACAACCGTACCATAAGCTCGACCGTTACTTAAGTACGGTCGGCTAAAAAAAATGAAGCTGCAGTACTAGGGACTGACATGTTGTCTCCGACAAAGTTGATTTTGGTACATAGTTCAAAATGCACATCCCAACTTTTTGGTGATTAGACCGAAGTTCACCAAAAAATTTCGCTGAACATCGGAGGGATCGCAGTCGACCAAATAGTTTGTCAATTGTCGATCTTTTGATCCGCTTCGGAGATGATCGCGTTCGAAGTTCGAAATCGGGCCAAATTATAAACACATATAGCCCCCAATTTTTGAAGAGCGCCCCATTTTGGGACAAAGTTCATAAAATTTAACTAACTTGTGATCATGCGGCAAACATTTAAGGCGATTGACCGAGGGAGCTCAGAGAGTGAAATAAAAACTGAAAAAAGACATTAATAGTAAACCATCACGTCCTCCGGCGGAGCTAACGCTTTTCGTCTAATACAAAGCGCCGTGATGTCTAAAGATGCAGAAAATTTTCAATACGGGCTGTCCCAAAGAAATTGACCCAAACAGGCTTAGCCGTCAACGTAAAGTCGCCGAGGTGGCGTATTATATAGGCCTTACAACAGTACTGTCAAGCGTATCGGAGTACGCAGAGTGTACAAGTTAACCACAGAACTGCGTACAGCAGTCGCAGAGCCGCTGTCGCTGTTTGCTTAGTGTTATTTACGTTTACCGATTGTTATTGTGAGATGTTGTCAGATATCTGTCATGACAAAAACATTCAGCAATCTGATAATTATAAATTTTGTTCAGTTTATTTAGATGTGTAGCATGTTTTCACAGTAACTGATTTTCGGCTATTTTGAGCACACTGTAAAATTCGATCACGCGCCAAAATTGCATTCTGCTTTCCAGGTTTAAAAATCACACCAAACTAGGTTTGAACTCAAAGTCAAGTCAAGTCAAGCCAAACGTGAATTTCTATAGCGCATCATCGTTAACATTAACCTCTAATGCGCTTGGCGGTCGATCGAGTGTGAATACTGCATGTTCATAGTGTCCATTAGAGGTGAACTGCGACAAGTCTTGTGATGACAGTGCTGGTGCAAACTGTTCAAGTCAACAGATGGTAGATCTTTTTGACGGTTAACGTTGAAGTATGCTGATGACGTTGTCGGTTGGCTTCTGAGCGTTTGATTTGTCGAAGTATATTTTAGTATAATTTGCTTGAAAACTAACTATTGTTTGTTGCCAATTTCGTTATAAATAAAATGCGAAAATTTTGTTGATAAATATTTACTGGAGTAGATATGTAAAAACAATGTCATGGACGTCATGCGACCGCTGCAGGAGTTACTGATTCAAGTTCAGCGTATAGCACTTGTTAGTGACGTACAATGCTGCCGTATAACAACTGTCTTCAATGATTGTAGTACGCCTGCCAACAAAAAATGTGCTGACGCCGACTGCCGACAAAGCGCGGGCAGGTATAGACAGTTGTCACAAGCGCTCATGCCCACAGTCTTGTCAGTCACACCCTATCGCGTCAAGTCAACCAACCGTAGAGCTTGCCGCATTAGGCTAATCATTGACCTAACGTATTGCATACAAGTCTTCGAACTGTACATCATCAGCTTCTGTTTCTTTACGTGCAATGATATTGCCTGATGGTTAGCGCTTCGTTCCGATGCATCTCTCGCTAATTTGGCGAAGGTACGGATTTTTTAGTTGTGTTTTTATCAAAAAAACTTGTGATTGATGAACTTGATAATGGCAAGAATGCACAGTAAAACTTATGCTAAAAAACTTAACTGATTTTGCATATGCAGAACAAAACAAAAACAATAGATAAAACAAATGTAGGCAAAAAGCCGTGCAGTCGTATTATTATTTAGCTACGACAATTTGAAAACGCATGCACAAGTTACATTTATGACAGTCCACAGTGTGGGTCGATGTTCTTCGATTTTTTGGCCTCCAAAAATGCATGTTTTGTGCAATAAAGTGCGCTGTTCGAGTCATCCGAACTCCAAAATCGTTAATGTCGGTAATAATCGAAAGAAAGCCACTTTTTTAATAACTTCGTAAAAATTGGTCAGTTGTAATAAGTTTTGGCATGCAACATTGAAAAACTTGACGGAAGTGACAAGGCTACTTTTGCCCACTGGGTAGCTGAGTCGGCTCAGAAATGTTTCACCGAATAGCGATAAACACGAGTAACAGCTATTAGCCTATCTTTCAAAATGTCATACATGTTATTTAATACGTCACGTCAATTTTATCACGCCATGTGCTTAAAATGTCTCCAACACGAACGCAAGCACGTAGACGTTGACGCAACTCGTCAGCAGCATGTTTAATAACCACGTGACCGAGAGCGGCTTATTCGCTGATAATGCGTTAGTTTAGTAACTTCAGTTTTTCGACGTACGATCTTCAAATGAATACGATTAGTGTTAAATAATAACATATTTTCAATGATTTTGTGGTCTGCGCAATTTTCTGAGTCGACGCATGCGCTACCAAGTATGAATTTATTGTTGTGAATGGTGTAAATGGCCAAACTACTACCTCTGCATTTCACAAGGTAGTGTAGCAACAGTAATGAAACAAGGTGGGCAAATTTACAGTTGCTTAAGTTTCGTTACTTTTTGATGTTGCCTGCCAAAAATTATCAAAATTGGTAAATGTTTCACGAAGCTATTGAATAAATACAAGAAATTTGAGCTAATGCTCACGAGACACGCGAAAGCCTACAGCAGTTCCTGTTCGCAAACTGTCAGTCTATCTCCAGCCATTTTGTCGCAGTTCATTATTGAAGTGTGCGCTGCAGCCGAAGATCGCAAAAAAATCAATAAAAACCCCTTATTTTGGAAGTTCGGGGTCTTTCAAAGTTATCGATGTTGATACGACTGAAAAGCTCGTCACTAGAGCTTATTGTAGTAAGCAGCATGCCCATGTTTATCTGCAACCGTTTTCACGAAAGACTAGCCAACAACGGTAAAATAACGACTTTTACGGGGGTACCGCTCTCTGATGCCCTCGTGCGCAGGTTTCCTTGAACCTAGAAAATCGAGACTTACACAGTCGAAATTTACGTTCAATGATAAAAATTTCGTATGCAGTTTGTCCATGTCTATCTCAATTAATTTCGGCGCAATTCGCTCTTGAAATGTGTCCCGTAGCCCGAAATCGCCAAAAACCCATAAAAATCACTATTTTGACGTTATGTAATTCGGTGGCAATCGAAAGCCAGTGTACGACTTCCTATTAGTAGGCCTAATTAATAGTATCGTAGGTCCTAGCTCGCACCGTTATTGAGATACAGCGACTTATTGGCTAAAACTCGCAAATTTTTTCTACTACCCTCTCATTTAGCGCCGTCGTTTAAGGTGACCCCTTTTGAATTTATGGAAAAGCTTTACGATTCCTGAAACTAGAGTCTTCCGGGCAGCCAATGGTGAAAATTTGGTGATCCTAGCTTGCACAGTTTTTGACTGATCCACCCGTGTGTCGGTCGGACGGACGGACAGACAGACGAACAGATGGACAGAATTGCGATGGCTAAGACGCGGTAAAGCAGTAGCTGCTTTCGCGCGTAAAAAATTGGCTTTTTTTGGCGACACGATGTACAGTGAATAACAGCAATTTTGGTCCTATTTTGCTTGCAATTTTAGGCTTCGCGGATATTCGCTGGGCTTTGCTAAAGACTGAGCGTTGAACGGCAGTTGTGCGTCTTTAAACTATGTAATAGCTGTTTAAGGTTTAATTTTAATAAAAACCGAAGTCGCGTGTGCAATTAACGTTCTATTAGGCAACTTTGGTCTCATGTTGTCCCGTTTTAAAGACATTGCACCTTTTTCGGTTCCGAAGAGCCATGCACTCCAAATCTGGGATCTCTACTGTGGACTAGAAGGTTAATGTTTCGGCCCTAAAAACAAAGTAGCCAGAGGCCTATCTATTTGACGAAAAAAAACACTAAAGTCATGGACAGACAGACAAAAAGATGAAAATGTAACTAATAAGTCTATAACGAATATCCGCACCTTGCGCAAAGAACGGTGGTGACATTGCAGACTCGATGTTAGAATGCTGATAACCCTTGCCGCATGGGTCGGTACTCGGCCCAATTGTCATCTACACTGCCAATCTGTTGTCACTCATTAAGGGTTATGGTTTCAATCGCACTGATGACACGCACATCCAAGGCTCCCATCATCGGCGTCTCTGGATCTGCTGACGCGTATGTCTGCAAGTCTACAACCAGTCGCCCTCTTCATCAGCTACCGCTCCGGCGTCGACTCCGATCATAATATTATAGCGAAATATACATTGACGCTGATGTCTCCGTGAGGTCGCACGTCGCGATATGTCGGTCAGTGTCAAGATTTGTTCGCAGTCACAGGTGTCGTATCTCCCGTCCTCTCGCGGCTAGACTGCGGCAACGCGACACTTGATTGGCGTTCTGTCACATCTCCTGTCACTCCTTCAGTCAGTGATGAACGCCGCCGCTCGGCTCATCTACTCATCTTCCAAGTTCCACCACATCGTTCCTGCACCAGCTCCGTTGGTTATCCATTTGTTTGACATCTCATATTTTACCCCTTCGTGATTGTACAGTGCTTTCGCAGTGACGCTCTTGTTGCTTCGGACATCATAATCGTTTTTGTTTACTCACTTATTAACTTCCTTACACTATCTGCCTTCGTTAAGTTCGTCATGTAAAATTCTATACACGCTGCCATGTGGACAGAACGCTTTAGTCTATCGGCGACACAAATAGCTGGTGAAAGTTAAGCTTTTTAAGCAACTTGAACTACCTTCCAATTCTCAAAGCCGTTTCTTTTTGTCGCGTGCGAGCAGTTTTAACCACAGTTTTTTTGCAGATCCTGTTGTACCACGTCCACATAACGCTTCTACCGGGTGGGCCAAAAATGAAACCTGTTTAACTCCATCAGTATAATATAATGCTACAGAAACTACAAAACACCAGGTGTTTAATACTGTTTGAACAAATTTAACATTTGTCATTAATCATTCGCAGTTTAAATGCACTAATTCTTTGAAAACATTTACATAATTCTTTCGAAACCCCAGTGTTTTTTGCAGCCAGACTGCGAATAAAACCGCGTTCATCGTTAGTTAATTGAGACATTGTAACAGAATACCGAAGGGCTGTCACTTTTTGGCTTATACCCTGTATATCTTAACTTCGACTTTTTCAGTTGTCCGCAACTCCCACATTGCAGTAGAGGTCGTAACTGTTCAGTCCATAGAGTTTTTTTGCTCAGGCTTTCTGGGCACTTATTCGTCTATTTTTTGTCACGTGTGCAAGGGCTTTCGATTGCATTTTCAACGTTCCTAAAATTAACTTTTTCAACGTGATCATTATACAAATGTAGGTTTGCATACAAATGAGAAACGCAGAAACGCTAAAAATTTACACTAGAACGCATAAATGACTAAAATTGTCAATAATGTAATATAGGTATACTTCGCATCACGATCTAGACTATAGAGTGTACGTCGTATTACGGTAGTGAAACGAAGCACAACAAACTCTATAACGTGATGAAAGGTTCTTGTTTCATGACTGTAATCGACGGTGTGTTTACCTGGACGTCTGTGTAATGACTTATGACTAATGAACAAACGCGAGAAGCGTTGCAATCGTCACGCTTGACTGAAGCGAAATTATGTAGGCCTACTTGATTAAGCACTGCTGGAATTGATAAACGAGTACACAGTACAAGCTTGGGGTGTAGGACATTCCCCCAGACATGTTCTTCCCGGACGTTTTCCCCTCCCGTTTTTTGCGATACCCGGAAGTTCCCCCTTCGTATACTGTTACATGAACGTTGTATATTAGCATAACTTTCAGTGTCGGCATGGCGAAAAAATGCAGCAAACATCTAAATATTCTTGTGTTATCATTAACAGACGGTAAGTATCAATAGGCCTAAACAATGCGTGAAATAAAGCGCAAATCTCAAGAAGTCTTAAATCTCAACTTCTCAAGAAACAGCCGCAGACGGCGAAGTCAAAGTGCTACTCAAAGCGCCGTGCGTTTGCCGCAGCAAGAACAGTGTCTGCAATCTCGAATTTTGCTTTATTTATATAGCCTAAGTAAAAATATGTGCGTTAACTACCGTACTTCTACTCTCCCGGTTCAGTCTGTATCGAGTCGAGTTCAATCGTTTCGTGGACGCGTAAGCCTACATTCTCAATTATTGTTAATTGTCGCGCCTACTAAGACTCATTGTGTTTGATAACTACTCAACGGCGACGAGACTTTCAAAGGCGGAGTTATTTTTGGCGTTGCAAAAAATTTCTGCTCAGGCTTGGAGAAAATTCTGATAACAGTGTTGTTACTGGTCTAAAGCGGAAAACGTCCTAGGCACTCGAAAAACAGCGGGAAACGTCCGGGCGGGGGAAATGTCCGAGGGAGGAAACGTCCGCGGTTGATAGGCCCAGGGGGAAATGTCTGGCTACCCAAACCACTCCACACAATGCGGTATCGTTCAGTGCTTAAACTTTTCTTAGATTGCATTGACTACACGGTCTTTTGCTTTAAGACGCACGACTGCAGCCGAAAGTTGCGAAAACAATGAACCTACCTACCAGTGCAAGCTGAGTGTGGCTTAGGGGCCTACGGGCAGTTACAACACCAGTCACTGTAGTACCGCCAGGTCATGAAGTAAAAATGTAGTGAGTACCGGTATATAAAATTTATTTCCAGAGTCCACATTTTTCTGTCATTTGTAAACAAAACTATCTTGAAAAGTTATATTAATAAATGTAATTAAAATGTTCGACTTTTTACTTGCACTGCGATATGCATTTTTTTAGCTTAATTTTTAAAAGCTGTATTTTATAATTAAAATACATTTTTAAACTTAAGTTATTTTTTGATTTAACTACCGTTACGACGTTTTTCTTGAGTTTACTGTTTTACTATCATACACAGCAAAAAGCCAAAATTTTTTTGTATGTTATGCTGTTCTATCTAATTCTTTTTGCGATTCCATGTATAGCGCGAGTTCTTTCAAAATTTTCACGTTAGTTCTTTGTTATTAGCTCTTTTCAATTTGTTTTCATTAACAACTTGAACTAGCTATGTTAGCATACAACGGCTATACAGCTATATACTTGCGCTCTATGATTAACAACTTTTTAATAATAAATTTATCACACATAGACTAACTTTTAAAGTTTGTCACCAGTACTGTCAACAGAAAAATGGAAAACTTACCTTAAGATAAAGTGGTTATAAAGGATCCAACCACATTCCGAACTTGTCGTTACATTATCTTGTGAGATTTTACGGTAACCTTTAAAAAATCTGTATAAGCACTAGCGATCTTTGTTGATAACGGTATATAATTTTGCACAGGATTTAGTCAGCGGAATGGGCCGAGCGGGGCAGAAAAGGTGGCTCTGCGGCAATCGCTATATGCTGCTGTGGATCATAATAACGCTGACCGGTGAGTAATGTAATGAATTTTTATGTGCATTACGTTTATGCATATTTGTAATAATGCCTTTTGAAAAAGTTTGTAATTTATAATTAAAATGCATTGTTAACGTTAGTACGATTTGCTGATAGAAAACCTTTTATTGACGGAAATTTCGTTTTTTAGATGAGTGTGTTCCGTCGTAATTACATGTAGAAAAGGCTTCTGGAAAGGAGCAGCGATTTTTATGTTTATTGTTCGCACAGCATCACACTAGCCAAAAAGTAAGTTTTCCGCACTTAAATTTCGCATGCATTTTACGTTTTGTTCATATTCCGCGTATTTTCATGTCTGCTGATAAATCTACGCTGATACGCAAAAATATATGGCTGGCATAGGCCTATAGCAGTTTCAGAAGTGTTACACCTGTCGACGTACTAGCTGTGTGTGCTATACGTTCTCTGACGTATGCTTGCTAACTGCAACCGGATAGCCGCCGTGGTGACGTACAGTCAACGAGAAAAAAGCTTGTATGCACTATAAAACAATGTTACTAAGTCCGCCGTGTACAGCCAGTCAGACGCTTTTAGCCTATTGCAGTTCTACGAAAAAAACAACAGCAGCCAATTGCTTACTAATGCGTTTCCGAACTTTGTGACATCAGTTTGAATCTGTTATTTTGCTACTTTGAGTCAGTCAATCAACCAATTAATCAAAAAATAACCACTTACGAGAATGACCAGTGATAAAAAATAAGTGCCTAAAAGCTTAGATAAAACCTCAGAATTAAGTATATTGTACAAATTTTGAAAACCTAATCAGAGACAAAATGCTCGCTGAAACAGTAATGTTTTAAAGTTCTTTTTGAAATACACAGCGTCACCAATACATTGAAGCAACAGTACATGTAACAGACTGTTCCACGCAGCCGGAGCAGCGTATGAAAACGCTCGTTGTTCGGACTTTAGTCGTAATCGTGGTTGGTCATAGTGGAGACTGTTGCCAGAGCGAAGTAGTGTTCGTGACGTGACGCTGGCTGCGTCACATGTGCGATAGAACTAAAACAAAACTCGGGGAACAAAATTGCGAGTGCAAAAACCATGCGATTTTGTTTTAGTTTAAAGTTTCGTTTCGTTAATTAGACTTACGTTGGCGCCCATATGTGAGCACAATTTTTAATATGTTTTTCAGAGCTTTCCCGACATTTGCTTCATAATTTTTACACGAACATTTTAAACGCAAGAACATGCTATTTTTAATTGCGTTATTCAGACGGTTGACGCTAACCGTCGGTTTTGCTAATATTACATTTACTGGATTTGAATTTTTGACATTTTTTGTTAGTTTTCGACCATTTAGGCATTTGTATTTGGTGTTTATGAGTTTCATTGCAGCCGTAGTGCGTGATATCAAAAAGTAATTATTGGCATTGGAAGTTAATGGTCTTTGGTAGCCTACCGTAAGTATTTAACAGTTGCAGCTACTGTGAGTATCTGATCATTAGCGGTATTTTCTGATCGCTTTTCGTGCAATCCATTCGTTTCGTGGCTATCGTCGTCACTATGAAAATTGACCTTATGACGAGGAGTTATCTGCATCATGTTCGCTGCAAATTGATAAATTTAAGTCAAGACAATAATCCGTGGCCGCTTTTTCTCGTCAGAAAAGTTTTGGGCGAGTAATGACGATGAAGTTGTAGTGCCCGTCTCGGTTCCAATTGTAGGACGTAGTCGTTAATACTCCCATTTCGTCTCGACTCGGGTTGGCGCGCGGTTTATTGCTGCAATGATGGTTGCACAGCCAATGCGTATACGTGTGCGTATGCGACGTCTGCGAACAGTGTCCATTCTGTAAGTTGGCGTCATACCTGCCATTTTATTTATACGCGCAAACTCTATGGGGAGCAGCATTTAATACTTTCGTGCATTACAGAGAGAGACCAAGAACATAAAAGTCACGAGAGGTAGCTGCAGTTGGAGGGAGAGGCAGAGAGGGGAAGCGAGGGCGCCGGTCGTTTGGGACGTTTTGGGCGTTTTTATGCCACTGTATATGTCAGCTACGCCCGACGTACAGACTAGCGCCATTGACAACACCGGCTGGCACTAGGCGCATTCCGCTACCAATAATTAGGATTCGCCATGTACGACGATAAATGCGCGCTGGCCGACGCCGGCGTCGTGCTAAGTGCTAACACAAACGTTCGACGCCTGCTATAGATGCGACCGACGCACGCCTTCACATTTAGGAGTTAGACTGTCAGGTGTTTATCACATGCTACAGTAACGTCGGAACAGGAGAAAGCAGGGAGCAACTGCCCATTTAAAAGTTTAATTCTCTAAAAAGTTTTTGTGGAAAATTTTTCGTCCAAAAATACAACATTTGGGGCTAAAATTTCGCATTTTCTTGGAAAATTTGAAGGCAAGTTTAAAATTGTGAGTGGTATTTTTAAACGCATTATTATTTTTGTTGCAAGTTGTACATTAATCCCACAGGTGACAGCACCGATACTGTCGCGCGTCACGTGAGCTTATCTCAAATTACTTGTTAGATTTACCCTTATTTTTACTTTTACTCGTCACTCCGTTACTTTGCATTGAGCTATGGAGTCATCGATAGAGGTCCAAGCGCCCCCAGTTGAACCTGGCAGCGCCCGGTAGTCAAAGGTTGCAACGCTGCACGCATTTAAGCACAATTTGAAACAAAAGTAGCGCACAGCGCATGCGGTGATTGTTCATATAGACACCCGCGCAAACATTTGTTTGTTTGCCAGATACGATATTAACTAATTTTCAAAATCGCAATATCTTTACAAGTAATTTGAGCAAATCTTACGTGACGCTCGACAACAGCGGTCCTGTCACCTCGGCAATTAGCGTACAGCAATAAGATATTAATGCATCTTCAAAAAGTGCTAAAGTTTGAGGCCTCCGTGTGAAAGACTCCTTGAATTTAAGAGATCGAAACATAGATTCTTAAAAATGTACGTTCTGTGCTAAAATGTCATACGCAGATTGTCCAGGTCCATATCTCTATCTATTTCGGTGTAATTCACTCTTAAAATGTGTGACGCAGCCGGAAATCGCCAAAAAATCACCAAAAACCCCTATTTTGAGGTTCAAGGTCATTTAAGGTCATCGTTGTTGACACCAATAAAAAACTTATCATTAATGCTTGTTATGATAAGCAGCATGTATGTGTCCATCTGCAACCGTTTTCACGCTACACGAGATAATTGCGGTAAAATAGCCACTTTTAGGGGAGGGGGGTAGCTGTCTTTGACGCTTGCCTGCGCGGGCCTCCTTGAACCTAGGGGGTCGGGACTTGGACTGCTAAAATCTACGTTTAATGGTGAAAATTTCATACGCAGGTTGTCTTGGTTTATCTCCAGCCATGTTGAAATGTGCCCTGCATCCAAAAATTGCGATAAATTTACCAAAAACCCCTTTTGGGGGGTTCAAAGTCGTTTAAAATCACCGATGTTAATAAATCTAAAAAGCCTGACACCAGTGCTTGTTGTGATAAGCAGCATGTCTGTCACTATCTGCAACCGTTTTTACACTATACGAGCCAATACCGGCAAAATAACGTAGTTTTAAGAGGTACCTCTCTTTGACGCCCTCGTTCGAGGGGAACTCCCTCACCTAGGGGCACGAAATATTGTCACGAAAAACTAGAGACCTTGAGGTAGCTCATGATGAAGACTGTGATTTTAGCTTGCACCGTTTTGATACAAATCACGAGTGTGACAGACAGACGGACGGACGCCAAGACGATGGCTATGACGCGCGATGCATTCTGCTATCGAGCGTAAAAACGGTGCGAGATAAAACCAACGTTGCTACTGTTTACTGATTGGCAGTCGGTGCTTTAGATTTATACCGGTGCCGAAGTCATCGACTTTGGATGACCTTCAACGGTCACTACGCATTGCGTTGCACAATACACGCGTCTTTTGGAACTCACTGCTACAGTAGGGACCCCAGTCTGCAGCAGAAATGTAGCACACAGTAGCCCAATGTAGCGTACCTATTCTCAAACTATCGCATCGGAATTACTGTGGTATCACACGGTCTCCCTGCGGCAGCACGGTTTGTGTCCACTTCACCCCAGAGAAAGCCGCACAAAGTCTGGACTCTGGAGTGAACAGTCGACTTCGTGTAACTGTCTGTCCAAGTACTGTGTATTCTGAAACAAATGGTCCGCATTTGTTGCAGATGTAAACGCACCTTACTGGGTGCATTTCGAAATATTACGTGGCTTGGTGCCGTAGAGCGTCTGGCGTCGCTATTAGGTGGTATGGTTACTAGTTTCATGAGAGACTGTCTGCAATATTGACTTCATATTGACTGTCGCGCACAGGCGCTATGACAGTCCTTAAAGTTACCGAGCTGCTTTCCCGTTGTTGATCCGGTCTGAGCAGCAGTGTTCAATGCATGCGACCAAGCTTACACTGTCGCTGCTTCGTCTAATGCTTGCAGCTAAAGTGCTATCTGCGAAATGCGAAAGCGCGAAATCTGTCGACTGGCAGAAGTTTGGGCGCACTTAGTCGAGTCACTTAGTCGAGCTGCAAGCTACACATCATCATAATCATCATCAGCAGCAGCAGCAGCAGGCGCTTTCGCATTTCGCAGTTAGCACTTTAGCTCTGTAGCATGAGCCAATCTCGCCTCCGCTCGTCGATTCAATCAACGCGTGCGAGCCAAAGATGACATGATCACCATCTTTGTTTTCCCACTCTCCCCCTTTTTCACCCCGTCTGCAGCACTATGAGTTTTTTTTCGGCACATGATGTCAGAGGTCGCTCGGCCGATCGCCGTGATATTTTGCACCGCGAGAGGAAATATGCTACATTTTGAAAATTAGATCCAAAAATTTGGGGCCTTCTTCCCATAGGATTTTTTCAAACACTGTCTGTCTCTCTGTCTGTCCGAACGATTGTGTGACATTTTCTGTCCGTAATTACGCAGTCTTGAATGGCTTGGTTCGGCCGCTTCTGTCTGTTAGGCAATGTGTCTGTCCGCGTCATAGAAAGAAAAAGAAAGCCCAGCTGTCGCTTGGGATGACGCGCTACAGCTTATGCAGTTCCTGTTGCAGAAGAGACCATCAAGGTCATCTAAGATCAACGATTTTTATCACACCTGAAAGGGCGTATGCGATTTCCTATAAGTGATTAATAATGACCATGGCCTTTTTTGTCACCGTTTTCGAGATACGGCCAGTTATAGCTTAAAACTTTCCATTGAAAACTGCGGCCAATCCGCTGCAGATAGAGACATGATTAGGCTACTACTGACAACCTATAGAAAGTCGCCAGCGCTCTATCTCATGTTTGGTTTATTTATACGGCCTTCCTAACAGGCCGCATTACAGATCCTGCCCGTTCGTCCGCCTGTCTTAAACAGATATTATTGACGCGCTAAAGCAATGCTGTAGGCGTCTTACACGGTTGTCGTCCGTCGTCGCCTGTCGTCCTTTGTAACGGGTGTGTTGTGGCTAAACGGTGCATGATAGAGCAGCTCTTAATCTTGGAAAAAATATCTACGTACTTTCTCTCGTCAAATCCTGGCAACGTCATTAAATGCAAAATGGAAGAAGCGCAAAAATTCTGCGTAGAGAGCAGCCGTGTCAACAAACATCGATTTTGTTTGCATCGCCTAATTTTGTTCTATCTCACTTGCTGATTTTATCTTTGTATAGATAGTCAATAGTTGTTTTTCTCTCATTTGCGCGAATTTGTTTAACTTTCTCTCGTGCTGAACCAAATGGACAGGACGTAAAGTAACACATCTGTCTGTAGTACAACTTACAAACTAGTCGCGCATAATATGCTCTGAACATGTTCGACAGTGACAGAATGTTGTCAATAGGCGTAGTAATGTATTAAGCCTACGCCCTACAGTAAACGGCCTACATAGGTAAAGAGAGAGGATTTGTGACAATTAAACAGGCGCTGGGGTTGGTCTGTCTTGAAGAATGTCGCGGGTCAAGGTGGTAATCATAAAGCGCTTGTCATTCATCGCAGCAGTGAGCTGAAAGCGGCACGGAGACGAACTGTATGCACACTGCCTTGCCTCTGATGGTCGATGATGGACGCCCATTGTAGGCGCTCTGAACCGACAGAACACGACCAGCATACAACCGGACAGCTAGCGTTAACTGCAGAGTTTGACCGATCAATCAACCAACCAGTCAATCAAAATCTTAACAGTCAGCCGACAGACAAACTGCAACTGGTGAATATGTGACGTACGCGAATGCAAATGTCGATAAAATACAGTGGAATAATCATGTTAGTGCATGTCTTCAAAAAGTAAGCGGCTTAAAAGTTGCAGCCCATCATTAGACATATAGAAATTAGAAAGTTCACGAATGTGGGTTCTGTCGCTCAAGTTATAACCTCTGTGTCTTTCGTCCGGCAGTATAGGCCTACACAGGGCCTACAGTTGAGCACGATAGTTATCGTTTAAATAGCGCTTGATCGGACACCTTCATCAGCTTTCCTACTGTACTATCGTCATCGCGACAAAAAACACAGCGAATGTCTCTGCGTACGAAGGCTTCAATGTGCTGGCGGTCAGAGGAGTTCGTGGAACGCCACCAGGCAGAAGGCGCGTATGTCAGCTTGGCGATGACGACAGCGTGGTAGACGGAGTTGAGCGCTTGCCACACATTCCATGCACCCGCAGAACACGCAGTGCGTGCAGTAATGGTGCACATCCACCGATGACATGACCAGTCACTGATAGTCAAATTTCATTTCTGATGGTAACACCAATAATTTTTTTTGGAACTGGCTTGCGTTATTCAATCTACTTGCGCTATGGCTTCAATCTGTGGCTGCGGTTTTGCCTGCTATTTGTAGGCTTATTTACTGCATTATTCTCTTACAGAATTTCATAGAATTGTTCTAGCGACTGGGCCTGCGTCCTGTACGTCAGACCTCGCTGTTGTTTGGGGAGTTAGCTAGAACTTACGGCACTCCCAAGATTAGACCAGACACCCACCCCTTTGACGCTTTTGGCGATTCGCAATTTCGCATCCACAAAATTTGCTGCCCCAAGAATTCATAAATGTCGCTGCCACTGTTTAAGTCTACTGGCTTTATACCGGTACTTGTTTTGTTTGTTTGACAAAAAGATAAAAGGTAAAGTCCAGACTTGCTATAGCGCTTCTTACGTGAGACAGACTTATGACCAGAAGCGCTTTACAATTTCGGAAGTGGCAGCTAATTGGCATGAGCTAATGATACCGCAGCGCAGTATGTGGCCATCCATTGTTCGCGTTAGCAAACAATTGGACCCACGGTTTGCAGCAAGCAGACATACCACCGCTTCAATCAGCCACACTAAGCCTTCACTTCGTAGCTTGTAGGCTACAACTCATTTTCCATCTCACAGAGAGTAGGAGGCTGAGTTGGCCTAAACACACAGTACAAGTAGGTTAGCAACTTGCTCAAGGTTGCTTGAAAATGACGGCAGTGAGAATCGAACCGCAATCTGAAAGTTACGAGTCACCACTAACTACTAGACACTTGCACCTACACAAGCAGGTAAATGTGAACAACTTGCCCAAAGTTGTTACTTGGTAGTGCATCGGCTGGGAATTGAACCGTGGACCTTTTGGTCTCGTATCCAACGCCCTAACCGCTGAGCAACCAAGCGTGTTTTATGTAAAGTTAACACATTGCTTTTACATAGACGAGTGTGTTTTTGCGCAGGAATTACATCCACGAAATGCGAGCCACTGACACAACCTGCATCTGCAACGCTCGTGGTACTAACAGCGATATTACAAAGCTCAACGACTTTCGCTTTGACACGTAAGTTAACATCATACATCTCTTATCAGTGCTAGTAGCATGAAAACATGTGGCCAGACGGAACCTGGAGGCACCACATGGAAACGTGAAATGTCTGAAAACTTTTTTCAGACGTTTTTTTACCGCGAGATCCTATACAGGCGTGATATGTACAGGGTGCGGCAAAAAGTAGCCCCCTAAAGTATTTTTTTACTGTTTTCTCATCAACTGTTTGGGATTTTAATTAAAAATTTTACACTGTTATTTAACGATAGTTTATTCACCTAACTGCCAAGTAAAATATGATTCCGTTGAAAAAACGACAAAGTTATAAACTTTTTAACATAACCGCCTACCGAATTTTCAGTATTCAAAAATGTTCAAGCTAAAATGCTATTTAATTTTCAAAAACCGGTTACCAAGTTACTGCCGATAACGTCACAGTGACGTTTTGATGAACAGTAATTTATTTTGTTTACAAACTATTACTGAATTATCGTTTTTAAAGCAATCGCCGGCTGCTTTCCTGATTCATCTTCCAGCAGGATGGCACGCCAATACACAGCAATACTAGCGCACGGAACGGGCTGCAGGCCAACTGTCCAGATTTCATCACAAATGACCAGTGGTCTCCAATATAAACCCATTGGACTATCGCGTGTGAATGCAATGTTGGAGGCTTACTGCAAGTTTAACCCATTACTGCATGACTTATTTTTGGATGTAGCGTCAAACTAGGTGTCCCATTTTTGGGACGCTATGCATGAATGGGTTAAGACAAAGCCGAAAACAATCGCTGAACTCAAGGAAGCGCTTGCGGTTATCCGGGGCAACCAGCCACAAGGACTGATCGACAAGATGATGAAAGACTTATCAAATTAAGCGACTAAAGGCTTGTGTTGGAGCTTGGAGCTGGCGGTGGACACTTCGAAATTGGGAATTAAATGTAAAAGTTTTTTTTGTAAATAAAGCTGTAAAATTTCAAATAAAAATCTGAAGCGGTTGCTGAGAAAACAGCGAAAAACTTTAGGGGGCTACTTTTTTCCGCACTTTGTATAATGTACATGTAGCATTAGGCTACAACAGTAATTGCTCTACCGAGTGCCAGTGCCTTCACTGAAAAAAATTAAAAGTAGGTTACAGTTAAGGAAAGATACAATAAATAATGAAAGTGTTTGTTTTCACGAAGATATTTTAGGAAGTCATTTTTGCACCGCTTAATACTTTTAGGCAATCATTTACTGGGTGTTTTTAACTAACTTTTATAAAATGTACACGGTGTTTCATAAAAAGGGACCCCTTTTTGTTTTTTTCATAATTTACTTAAATAATGATTAATTTACACCAAATTTGTATTGGTTGTAGCTGAAAAAATGATAATTCAAAATATTAAAAAAAATATGGCATTTTATTTAATATTCTTTGCTAGTCATGACGTAATGCTGACGTAATAATTTGTCACGGGCACAAGCTTAATAGTCTCGACTGGTGCTGTCAGTTGCTACCCTGCTTCGATGGTGAACTTAATCTGGTTCGCTAATGAAAAATGTTTATCGTATCAGCACTAAGTAACATGGGGACATGAAATCAGGCGTCTTGCGATCCAAAAACCCAACCATTTTGCAAGCTCGGTGTGCTAGTGCACTGTCTTGCTCAAACATGTGAAAGTTCAACTATCCCCACAGACACGTAAATGCGATCGCTTTGCACGTTTTTGTGGCTGCAACTGTAAAACTTCAACAATTTGTCATCAGCGAACCAAATTTTTCACTATCGGAGCAGTGTAGCAACTGACTGCACCAGTTGAGACTATCCAGCTTGTACCCGTGACACATTATGATGTCAGCGTTACGTCACAACTAGCAAAGAATATTTAATTAACTGCTATATTTTGTTGCAATAGTTTGAATTAGTATTTTTCAGCTACAACTGGTACAAATTTTGTGTAAATTGATTATCTTTTGAGTGAATTATGAAAAAAAACAAAAAGTGGTTCTTTTTATAAAACACCGTGTATTTTACTTAGTTGATATACACTGTGTCCCAACAAAACATCCCCGACATTTTCGACTGTAACTTGAAAACGAATTATCAGATTTTGATAATTTTTGGTACGAATTTTTTACACACAGCTTGACATCAGATGGCCGTTTAGTTTCTCACCTCACCCAATGTATGCTTCTGCACTACCTAGGGAAAACAAATCAAGCTAAATATGTGTTGAAATAAACAAAACCTGAAAAAACATCCCCAACATTATCGATTGTAACTTGAATAAGGATTAGCAAAGTTTAATAATATTTGGCAAAAATATTTCTGACACAACTAGCTATTAAATAAATGTTTTAGATTCCACCTTACCCAACAGCTTCTGTCATGCAGCAGTGTGTTTACCAGATGATGTTTAGGAATATTTGTGAAGTCAAAAAGCGACTGGTAGAGCCTGGATTGGTCTGGAGCAAAACATTATCGATACTGCTGTCGATGAATGGAGAAGGCGTCACTTTGCCTGTGTTTGCACAGTGGGCCAACACTTTAAGCAGTTTTACTGCAGGCAGTTGAGAAATAGACAACTGGATGAATTGTCAACCACAGTGTCAGAAATGTGAACAAAATGTGTTTTTACGCGTTATGTTAATTAAGCAATCATATCGCATTGGATAAAAATGATATGTTGCTGGTTGTGTTTTCCCCCAAGTAGTGTAGAAACAAACGTTGGGTGAGGTGTGAAATTTAACAGTCATTTGATGGCAAGTTGTGTCAGAAATATTGCTACCAAAAATTATCAAAATCTGATAATTGGTTTTCAAGTTACAGTCGAAAATGTCGGGGATTTTTTGGGGGGGACTCAGTTTGGTAAAGTTTTTGTAGTGTTGTGATGCTTAATGCAATGTAAGTGGCCTTGCAGCTTTTTTGCTGATTAAATAAACTCACTGAAATGAAACACGATGAATATGACTTTTCTTTAGGATTTATCATTTTCAAGCCTTAGCAAAGCGTTGCACTTTTGCCTATTTGGCTATTATCGATATTTTACGTTTATCTGTGTATTTGTTTAGACTTTTAATCTAATATTTTAAAAAATACAATAGTTCTCTACAGCACATATGCTAAGCAAATAAGTAACTGGTTGCTCGTGCATATGCGTTATGCTTTATAACTGAGTCTGACAGAAGTACATACTTTAACAGACAGTGCACATACGACCTGTACGTGTAAGCTTAGCTAGTTTTAGCAAACGAGCGTGATGATATAGCGTTGAGTTTAGAAGATCCAAGGTCTAGTTCACGAGATCGTGCACTGTTCGCCGTCATGTTTGCCGAACAGATAAACGGAAATAACGTTGCCATTTGGCATTCACAGCAGCAGGCAGCAGTGAAGAGTAAAGAACAACGTCATGGCAAACTAACGGTGAAAACAGATACCGTTTCCAGTATCCGAATTATTATTAAGAGGCTACCCCCTCCTTCTCCGGTGTCATGGCGATGCAGTTAAGCCCGCTCGGACAGCCTCGTGTATCACAGGCTGAACGGTAGTTCAAGCCCTGTGTTAACGGCGACTTCTCTTTCTTACGGGAAAGCCAAAAATTCGACCCCCCACAGAATCAAAACCCCTGATCTGATTGAGATAAAATTTGGCACGGTTGATTACGTCGGCGAGGTGACCCCTCATGCAAAATTTCATGTAAATCCCTCTAAGGGGACTTCTCGGCA